>Ga0222718_10001558_pt1 | contig 21573 bp, 21 predicted proteins | sample C33_27DmetaG_FD_165045 | JGI IMG/M metagenome (GOLD analysis project Ga0222718, IMG submission 165045) | Estuarine water microbial communities from San Francisco Bay, California, United States - C33_27D | ecosystem: Environmental > Aquatic > Marine > Unclassified | place: USA: California...
GGGCGTTGACTGCCACATCGCTCGGCATCGCCACGCTCCTCGTTCTGGTGGGCCGGGCGCGAGCAACCGTCACTGCGAACAACGAACGTGGTGATCCCGATACCGGTGTGCTCGCCAGCCCCCTCGCACCGCCGGCCTCTCGTCGTTCGTTCCTCGGTTTCTCCGCCGGTGCAGGAGCCTTCGCACTGGCGGGGGTCGGCATCGGACGAACCGTCGAGGGAGAGTCAGCGGCCGAGCTCGCCCGGGCGAGCATTACGCTCCCAACCACCACCACCGAACGGGTCGGGGCCAGTACCACCACGACCCGGGCCCCGATCGCCCGGATGACCGCATCGGGCGAGGTCAGCTCCACCGAGTACGCCGGGATCGAAGGGTTATCGAGTTGGGTGACACCGTCGGTTGGCAACAACTTCTATCGCATCGACACCGCACTGCAGATCCCCCAGGTCGACCCGGCCAACTGGACGCTGCGCATCACCGGCATGGTCGACAACCCACTCGAGTTCACCTACGACGACATCCTCGCCATGGACCTGGCAGAACACACGATCACCCTCTCGTGCGTGTCAAACAACGTCGGTGGTGACCTGGTAGGCAACGCCGTCTGGACCGGCGTCCCGCTGATCGATCTGCTCGACCGTGCGGGTGTACAAGAAGGTGCAACTCAGCTGGTGGGCCGCTCCGTCGACGACTTCACCGCCGGTTTCCCCACCGAGGTCCTCTACGACGGGCGCAACGCTCTTCTTGCCGTGGGGATGAACGGTGAGCCGCTCCCCGTTCGCCACGGCTTCCCAGCCCGCCTGGTGATCGCAGGCCTCTACGGCTACGTCTCTGCGACCAAGTGGCTCGAGGAGATCAACCTCACTACCTGGGAGGACTTCAACGGGTACTGGATCAACCTCGGCTGGTCCAAAGAGGGCCCCATGAAGACCATGTCGCGTATCGACGTGCCGCGACACCGGGAACGACTCGAGCATGGAACCCAACTACTCGCCGGCGTGGCGTGGGCGCCCAACCGGGGGATCTCTGCGGTCGAGGTCTCGATCGACGAGGGTGAGTGGCAGCTGTGCGATCTCGCCGTGCCGGGCACCGACGAATCGTGGGTCCAGTGGAAGGTTGAGTGGGATGCCGATCCAGGCATCCATCGCGTCGACGTGCGGGCATTCGACGGCGAGGGCGCGCTCCAGCCGCAAGGGCCCAAGGACGTCGCTCCCGACGGAGCCGAAGGATGGCACGGCATCCTCGTCGAGGTCGTCTGACCAGTTGACACACAGCCATCCACCAACCGCGCGCCCGACCTACGTACGGTTCGTAGGCAACATGACGACCAACCGTCGAACCTACGTCCTCGACACGTCGGTCCTGCTGAGCGAACCGCAGGCCTTGAGACGCTTCGAGGAACACGCAGTCGTTCTTCCCCTGGTTGTCCTGACCGAACTGGAAGCCAAACGGAACCATCCAGAACTCGGTTGGGCGGCCCGGACCGCACTCCGGGCGCTCGAGGAGCTTCGCGAGCGCCACGGTTCATTGCTGGAAGAACTACCGGTCAACGAGCACGGCGGCACCATTCGCGTTGAGCTCAACCACACGAGCACCGAGCCGCTTCCCGAGGCGTTTCGCGTCGATGCCAACGACCATCGGATCCTCACGGTTGCCAACAATCTTGCGATCGAAGGACTATCGGTCACGCTTGTGTCGAAAGACCTCCCACTGCGCCTGAAGGCCGGAGTGGTGGGCCTCGACGCTGCTGAATACCGCGACACCGAAGTGGCCGATGGGTCGTGGACGGGCTACACCGACTTCGTCGTCGGCAGCGCCGTCATCGACGAGTTCTACGACGAAGGCGTGGTCGACCTCGACGACGCTCGGCAGCTCCCGGTCAACACCGGGATCACGCTCGTCTCAGGATCACAGTCGGGACTCGGCCGGTTACGTGATGACAAGCGAGTCCATCGCATCGCGGACCGTTCGGTCTTCGACGTGCGACCTCGCTCTCGCGAACAGCACATCGCCCTCGACCTGCTTACCGACGACTCGATCGGCATTGTTTCACTCGGTGGCAGAGCCGGCACCGGCAAGAGCGTCTTGGCGCTTGCTGCTGCGCTCGAGTCGGTGCTCGAAAACCGCACCCACTCGAAGGTGATCGTCTTTCGGCCGCTCTACGCCGTCGGCGGTCAGGATCTCGGCTATCTCCCCGGTTCAGAGGCCGAGAAGATGTCGCCGTGGGCTGCGGCCGTCGGCGATGCGCTCGAGGCCATCGCCGGTCCTGAGGTGGTCGACGAGGTTATCCATCGGGAACTGCTCGAGATTCTTCCCCTGACCCATATCCGAGGCCGCTCGATCACCGACGCATTCATCATCGTCGACGAAGCGCAAAATCTCGAACGCAACGTCTTGCTCACTGCGCTCACCCGTATTGGTGAGAACTCGAAGGTTGTGCTCACGCACGATGTTGCCCAACGCGACAATTTGCGGGTCGGCCGGTTCGACGGCATCGGGGCAGTCGTCGACCATCTGCGCGGCCATCCGCTCTTCGGTCACATCACACTCACCCGCAGCGAACGCAGCCCCGTCGCTGCGTTGGTGGCCGGCTTGCTCGACGGCCACGGCTGAACCTCAGCCGGCCGAGAGCTTCTCCATCGTCGCCATCATCTGGTCTCTGACGACGTCGAGCGCCTTGTACGGGCGCATCATCACCTTGAACTCGGTGATCCAGCCCTCGTCATCACACGTGATGATGTCGACGCCATTCACATACATGCCATCGACTGTGGTCTCGAACTCGAGCACAGCGTGATTGCCCTGCAAGATGCGCTTCGTGTAGCCGAACCCACCCGATGCGTCCGGGCTCGACACCGAATCGCCGGCGCTCTCCCCGGGTAGCACGCTGCCAGCCGCAGTCAGATACAGCTTGCTGATCTCGCGGCCCTGTTGGGGTGTGTAGACCACCGGCGAGAGGAAGACACAGTCTTCGTGGAGGAGCGCGTCGAGCCCTCCTTCCAACTCACCTCGGAGGTGTTGGAACCAGCGGTCCATGACGGCGAAGATCGGATCGGAGCTACTCATAGGAATCCGATCATCTCACGACACGCGCCCGCTATGGTCCTCCGGATGAGCAACGAGCGCGAGATTTTGGACTACGCCACGTACGGCCGGGCGGTGCGCGAGCTGGCCCAGCGGGTAGCCGACGACGGCTTCCGTCCAGAAATGATTCTCGCAATCGCACGAGGCGGGCTCCTCGTGGCGGGATCACTCGGATATGCCCTTTCGGTGAAGAACATCTACGTGATGAACTGCGAGTACTACACGGGAGTCGACGAACGCCTTCCCGTGCCGGTGATGCTCCCGCCCTATGTCGACTTCGTCGACATGGAAGACGCAAAAGTGCTCATCGCCGATGATGTCGCCGACACCGGTCACACGCTCAAGATGGTGCACGACCACTGCGCCGAGCGGGTCGGCGAGGTCCGTTCGGCTGTCCTCTACGAGAAGTCACACTCGCTTGTGAAGTGCGAATACGTGTGGAAACGCACAGACCAGTGGATCAACTTCCCTTGGTCCACCGACGAACCGGTAGTGAGCCCCGAAGACGCTCGGCACAAGGTGCTCGACGCCTAACGATTGGCTAGTTGCCCAGCACCTCGCAGTTGAAGCGCTCGAGGGTCGTCATTTTTTCAGGACCAGTGATTGCGAAATCGGGCACCACGATCTCGTCGACACCGACTGATTCGTACGCTTCGATCACGGCCTTGAGTTCGTCGACGGTACCGACAAGTCCGGAGCGGTGATCCAACCCACTTCGGATCTGCTCAGCCTTCTCGGCATCGTCGACGATGATCAGAAGCCCGACCGCCGTGATGTGCACGCTGGCCATGTCGCGACCCTCGTTGTCGCAGTGGCCCCGAAGGTTCTCGAGATGCCCGGCGATCGTGTCGGGACGCCCCCACGCGTTCCACTCGTCGGCGTGCCGAGCAACGGTTCGCAGGGTTCGCTTCGCGCCCGCACCGCCGATCAGGATCGGGAGCGAGCCGTTCACGGGTCCGGGCTCGACGGGGGCCTGGGTGAGCGTGTAGTGCTCGCCGACGAAGTCGACCCGCTGACCGCCCGCTTCGAACATGGCCCGACACAAGGCGGCAGCCTCTTCGAGACGATCCGAACGCTCCTTGAGCGACGGGAGTTCGATACCGAGTCGCTCATGCTCGTTGCGTTGCCAGCCGGCTCCGAGCCCAAGTACCGCTCGACCGCCCGACATGTGGTCGAGCGTGATCGCCATATTCGCAACCACGGCAGGGTGCCGGTAGGTGTTGCCTCCCACCATGAGCCCGAGGCGCACGTCGGGTACGGCGGCAGCGAGCCCACCGAGCAGCATCCAGCCCTCGAGGAACGGTGCCATCTCGACGTCGGTCGGACCCGGACCATTGCCCGGATCAGCCGAGGGCATGAAGTGATCAGGAACCCAGACCCCTCGCCAGCCTGCGTCAGCGGCGAACCTTGCACCCTCCAGGATCTGACCCCAGCTCTGTGACGGGTTGGCCCAATACGAGAACTCCATCAGCGCTCCTCACGGCGATAGGCGATGCCGAGTCCTGCGGGCGCAGGTGACGGCTGATGCCGAGCCCGGATCGAGATCACGATCAGGACAATAACCGTGAGGATGTACGGCAGCATCGACAGCAGAATCGGCGAGAAGTCAACACCGAAGGGCTGAAGCCGGGTCTGGAGGGCGAGCGTGAAACCGAAGAGCACCGCCCCGGTGGCAACCCGACCAGCGCGCCAAGCCCCGAAGATGACGAGTGCAACGGCGATCCAGCCGCGCCCTGCGATGAGACCTTCGCTCCACGCACCGACGATTCCAGTCGTCGTGAGGTATGCCCCTGACAGACCGGCGAAGGCGCCGCCGACCATCACAGCACCTGCTCGAGTCGCCACCACCGAATGGCCGGCCGCATCGGCAGTCGAGGCGCTCTCACCCACGGCACGAACACCGAGACCGAGCGCAGTTCGGTTCATGACAAACCAGGTGCCGACACCCAGCACGACTGCCAGGTACGTGACCGGGGTGGTGGAGAATACGGTCTCGCCGACCCACGGGATGTCGCTCAGCAGTGGGATGTCGGCATCGGTGAACTGCGATCGGCGGGGATCATCGGTGTACCCATCGCCGATGAAGTTGGCCAGCCCGAGGCCGAGGATCGTGAGCGCCAGGCCACTCACCACTTGGTCGGCGCCGAGCCCAACGGCAACCACGGCATGAACCCCAGCGGCAACCGCCCCGGCGAGCGCCCCGATCAAGAGGCCGAGCCAGGGCGAGCCGGTACTGACAGCACCGATGTACCCGCACACCGCGCCGACCGCCATCATGCCTTCAACCCCGAGGTTGAGAACGCCCGATCGCTCGGCGATCGCTTCGCCGAGTGCAGCCAGGTACAGCAATGTGGCGAACTGGATCGTGGCAACGACGAGCCCAAGAAACGCTGCCTCGCTGATGTCGAGCGCCGCGAGCTGGTTGATCATGTTGTCACCACCTTCCGCTCGACAAGGGCCAACTGGTACGTGGAGAGAACGGCGGCACCGATGGCGCCGAACAGGATGAGCGCCTGGAGGATCCCGGCCACCGCCGGCGAAACACCAAGGGTCTGGATCGACTGCCCGCCGACCTGGACGGCGCCGAAGAAGACAGCGACGAGGGCAACGCCGCTCGGCCGCATGAGGGCGAGGGCAGCGACGATGATCCCCGCAAAGCCGAACCCGTTCGAGATGTTCTCGTTCAGACGGGCCGCAGTACCGGTGAGCTCGATGCCACCTGCGAAGCCGGCGACCGCGCCCGACAGGACCAGAACACCGAGCACCTTTTTTCGCATTGAGATGCCGGCATAGGCCGCTGTCTTTGCCGACGCTCCTGCGATGCGGAGTTCATAACCCCACACACTGCGATTGACGAACCAGGCGAACCCGGCGATGACTGCGAGCGCTATCAGCACGCCAAGGTGCGATCGTTCCCAGATGATCCCGAGTTGCGAACCCTCTGGCTTCACCGTGATCTGAGGGAAGCCGAAGCCGTCAGGGTCTTTCCACGGTCCGGTCTGCAAGTAAACGATGAGACGGACGGCAACTTCGTTGAGCATGAGGGTCGTGATGATCTCGCTCACCCCGATCTCGGCTTTGGCCAACCCGGGACCGAGCGCCCACAGGGCACCACCGATAGCCGCACCGATGAGCATGGCGACGATCAGGACCGGACTCGGCCAATCTGCTCCGACCCGGCCAACCAGGGTGGCCGCAGTGGCACCGAACATGATCTGGCCCTCGGCACCAATGTTCCAGAGGCCCATAGTTGCAGCGATCGAGACAGCCAGCCCAGCCAGCGCAAGCGGGACAGCACGATTGAACGTCGCCGAGAGCGTGTCGGCTGTGCCGAAGCTGCGATCCCACATGCGCTGATAGGTGCCGAGAACCGGATCGCCCGAGATTGTGAGCAACAACGCGCCGATGACGAGGGCGAAGACGAGACCCGCCGCGAAGGCGACCGGCTGACCGCCTCGGACGGCCTCCTCTCGGCGGCGAAGGACCAGGCGCTTCACGATGATGCCTCGGTGGCAGTGCCCATCATCGCTTCACCGATCTGGGTGCGGGTCGCCTCTCGGGCATTGAACTCGCCAACGATACGTCCCGCGTTCATGACGAGGATCCGATCAGCGAGCGACAGGAGTTCGTCGAGGTCCTCGGAAACCATGAGGACGCCAGTGCCCTCGTCACGCTGCTGCACGATAAGACGCTGAATGGCCCGCACACCGGCGACGTCGAGACCGCGCGTTGGCTGGGACGCAACGACAACATCTGGTTTGCCCGAGAGCTCGCGACCGAGCAGCAGACGCTGCAGGTTGCCGCCCGAGAGTCCGGCGAGTGGTGCATCGTGCCTACCGATCTTGACCTCGAACCGCTCGACGATCCGATCGCAGAACTCACGGGCGCTCGCCCAGTTGAGCAGTGGACCTCGCCGCAACGTTCGGAACTCGCGCATGACTGCGTTCTCGGTGATGGGAAGCTTTGGGGCGAGGCCGACCCCGAGTCGGTCCTCGGGCACGTACGCAAGCCCAGCGGCGAAGCGCCGCTGCGGAGGTGCGGTCGTGACGTCGGTTCGCATAACCGTGACGGTGCCGCCTTCGATCGGTTCGAGCCCGGCGATGGCGTCGGTGAGGGCCCGTTGCCCGTTACCGGCAACCCCGGCGATGCCGACGATCTCACCCGATCGGACCTCGAACGACACGCCGTCGACAGCCAGAAGCCCACGCGCGTCGCGCACGGTGAGGTTGTCGACGGTGAGCGCAGGATCGCCTGGAATGGCAACTGCGATCGGCACCGTTTCGACCGCAACGTCGCCAACCATCAGGCGTGCCAACTCGGAGGCATTGACGTCGGCGACCGCAATCGAGGCCGAAACCGTCTCGCCGCTGCGAAGAACGGTCGCTTCGTCGCAAAACGACACGACCTCATCGAGTTTGTGGGAGATGAAGATCACCGAGCGGCCATCGGCGACCATGCGGCGAAGAACCTCACCCAGCTCAACTGATTCCTGGGGGGTGAGTACTGCGGTGGGTTCGTCGAGAATCAGCACCCGGGCATCGCGCCACAGGGCCTTGAGGATCTCGACGCGCTGCCGCTCCCCCATCGAGAGCTGCCATACCGGACGGTCCGGCTCGACCTCGAAGCCAAAGCGTGCAGCCACATCACCGACCTGCCGTTCAATCACGGCTGCGTCGATGATGGGAGGGGCCGCCCCGAGCACGACGTTCTCCGCAACGGTGAACGTCGGCACCAGGCGAAACTCCTGATGCACCATCCCGATCCCTGCCCCCAGCGCGTCAGCTGGCGACGAGAAGATCATCTCTTGTCCGTCGATTCGGATATGTCCCTCGTCGGGTCGGTACACCCCGGCGAGGCAGTTCATGAGGGTGGTTTTCCCGGCACCGTTCTCACCGAGAACAGCGTGCACCGTGCCGGGGCGGACGGTAAGGCCCGCCCCGGCATTGGCGATCACTCCGGGAAATCGTTTCCAGATGCCGTCGAGTTCGACGGCAGGGTGGGTCACCCTTCGGCCGACCCGACCACGCCTTCGACGAAGACGCCCATCCCGAGCAGGCTCAGGCCGTCAGGAGCAAAGTCCGGCGGGGTCTCGCCAGCAGCGATGATCTCGTTGCCCTCCTGATCGTTGATCGGACCGGTGAACGGATCGAAGCTCCCGTTGATCATCTCCTGGCTCCGCTGATCGATGAGGTCGCGGATCTCCTGGGAGACGTCGGAAGCAAGTGAACCGATCTGGACCATGCCGGTTTCCATGCCGGGCCAAGTGCCACCGCCGGAGAACGAACCGTCGGCGACGGACTCGATAGCCAGGGCGTAGTAGTGACCCCAGTTCCAGATGGCCGACGACAGGTAGGCATTCGGCGCGTACTCACACATGTCGGAGTTGTACGAGATCCAACGGGCACCGGCGGCCTCGGCTCGCTCGCCGGCGGCCGTGGAGTCCTGGTGCATTGCGATCACGTCGGCACCGCCGTCGAGCAAGGCCTGCGCGGCCTCACCCTCAACCGCTGGATCGAACCAGGTGCTGGTCCAGTTGACGGTAACGGTGGCATCGGGGTTGGCCTCGCGCACACCGAGGGTGAAGGCGTTGATACCGCGGATGACCTCGGGAATTGGGAAGGCGGCCACGTAGCCGATCTCGTTGGTCTCGGTGGCTGCACCAGCGGTGAGGCCAGTGAGGTAACGAGCCTGGTAGATCCGGCCGAAGTAGTTGCCGAAGTTGGTGTCGTTGCTCTTGTAGCCGGTGGCGTGGAAGAAGTCGACGTCGGGGAACTCGGCCGACAGGGCCTCCATCGCGTCCATGTAACCGAATGACGTAGCGAACACGGCATCGGCACCGTCGGCGATGAAGTCACGGACTGACTGATCGAACTCGGGGCTACCTTCCGCAATGTTCTCGACCGTCAGCAAGCTCGCTCCGGTGGCCGCTGCGGCCTGTTCGGCACCACGGTGGTGGGCCCACGTCCATCCGGCATCGCCTGGGTCGGTCAGGTACACGAAGGCCGCCGTCACATCGGATGCGTCGACCGAACTGGAGGTGTCATCCGGCTTGACCGGAGCACACTCAGCCGCCGCGCTGTCGTCAGCGGATGCGTCACCCGCCGAGTCGTCAGCGGATGCGTCATCCGTCGAGTCGACCGCAGTGTCATCGTCATCGCCGCAGGAGGCGGCGATGAGCGTGAGGGCGAATAGGACAGAAAGAAAGAGCCGGAGTCGGCGTTGCATAAGTAATCCCTCCCAAGTGAGTGCTCCGTCAACCTAGGACAAATTTCACGCGTGTCAATTGATAGGAATTGTGGAAAAACACCTGGCAATTCCTCACCCTGGGGACAAGTTGGTCCGTGCCTGTGGGAAGGTCTGTGGACAGCTCTGCAGGTGCCAAGCGAAAGCGATCGAACCGGGCTGTTAACGCTTCGCGGCGCAGGCTTTCACGGAGTGGAGGTGAGGGGAGTTGAACCCCTGGCCTCCTCGATGCGACCGAGGCGCTCTACCAACTGAGCTACACCCCCGTGGGAACGAACATGGTAGCGGCGCCACCCGCTGAAACGACCTGGCTCGTTCGGTGGATCAAGCGTTGACGCTGTGACGCGGCGCGTGGAGTGGCATGACGTCCTTCGGGTACAGCATCTGCACCTTGATTTCTCGCTCGGCTGCGCGGTTGCGGCGCTGAATCGCGGCCCAGCCGAACGCAACCAGCGCAACGTCGAACAGCACGTGGGCGATGATCGCCACGACACCCAGGACAAACGATGCAAGCAACGTCACGACAGCCAGACCGGACAGCACGGTGGTGACCTGCCGACGCCGCTGAGCAGCGGCGGTCGATGATTGTGGCTTGAGTTCGAGGGGATGGAGCCTCAACCCTTGAGCTGATCTCGATGCCGAGCCGCCCAGGCTGCCCATACCGGCGGAGAACGCGTCGATGCGATCGCTGCGAGCGCCGACGGACTTGCGCGAATCCTTCCACCACATCGCAAGGTAGGCACACCATCCAACGGCCAACACCAACACCACGATCGACGTCGACATCATTGAACGGGCCCCTCAAGCAGACAGCACAACGCTGTGCGGCGCACTGTATAGAACTCAGACGGTTGTCCGAGCCGCGTACTCCAAGTGACGATCCTATGACGAAACGAAATCTTTTGGCAATCCTCTCGGCACGATTTCTCGTCGCAAACCGACGCCGGCGCCCCAGCAACCTGGCGCCGCAACCCTCGCTTCAGGCATCGTCGAGGCGTCGATAGGTACCCGAACGCCCGCCCGTCTTTTCCCAAAGTGCCACTGCATCGATAACCATCGAACGATCCATCGACTTGCACATGTCGTAGATCGTCAATGCTGCGACTGAGCATGCAGTGAGGGCTTCCATCTCGACACCCGTCCGGTCGAACGTGTCGACCGCCGCCTCCACCTCGATCGACGCGTCGCTGATCTCGAAATTGACCGTGACTGCACCGACCATCAGCGGATGGCACAGCGGCAACAGGTCCGATGTCCTCTTTGCGGCCTGAATGCCTGCGACGCGCGCAACGGCAAGCACATCCCCCTTTTTGATCGCTCCCTGGGCGACCGCCGAGGCCGTCTCGGGAGTCATGTTGACCCGCCCTCGGGCGACAGCCCGTCGATGTGACGGCTCTTTGGGCGTGACATCGACCATGCGCGCTCGACCGTCGGAGTCGAGATGGGTGAAACCGCGTTCAGACATAGCCAAAGTCTACGGGGCGATCAGCCGCCGATTTCGGACATGGAGCGCCGGGGGCGGATGAAGTGCACCTGGTTGATCTGATGCCCCGCCCACTTCGCAGCAACGGTTCGCTCGAGGGCCTCGGCGATGACGTCGTTACTGGAACCGTTCCGCAACAGGGCCCGGATGTCGGTCTCTTCCACAGCGAAGAGGCACGACCGGAACTGGCCGTCGGCGGTGATGCGGGTGCGATCGCACGTTTCGCAGAACGACTCACTGACCGTGGCGACGACTCCGATCTCCCCTTTGCCATCTGCGTAGCGCCAACGAGTGGCAGGCGCCGATGAGCGTCGGATCGGTTCGAGGTCGTACTCGGCCTGGAGCGTCTCGAGTATCTCGGCCTGGGTGAGCACCAGCGAGTTGTTCCAGATCTCGTCAGCATCGAGCGGCATGAACTCGATGAAGCGAACGACGACCCCCTTCTCGCGGCCGTACTCGGCGAAGTCGAGTACCTCGTCGTCGTTCACGCCCTTCATGACGACACAGTTGATCTTCACCGGATCGAACCCGACCTCGAGCGCGGCATCGACACCTGCGAGAACCCGGTCGAGGTCGTCACGCCGAGTGAGTTCAAGGAACCGGTCGCGCCTGAACGAGTCGAGACTGATATTGACCCGGGTCAGACCGGCAGCCTTCAACTCCGCAGCGACGAGTGGGAGGCTCACGCCGTTGGTCGTCATGGCGAGATCGACGCCGAGGGCGGCAAGCTTCTCGACCAACAGCGGCAGACGGGCGCGCACGAGCGGCTCACCGCCGGTGAGCCGGATGCCGTCGACGCCGTAACGCTCAACCATAATCTTGGCAACGCGCTCGATCTCTTCGAAGGTCAGCAGGTTGCTGCGCTCCTGCCACTGCATTCCCTCCTCCGGCATGCAGTAGGTGCAGCGGAAGTTGCAGCGGTCGGTGACCGAGATCCGAAGGTCACGATGGACTCGGCCGAACCCGTCGATCAGCTGCGCAGTCATGCGCTCAGGCTACCGGAGGGGCAAGATCTGGACCTCGTCACCCGGCGTAATGTTGACGCCGTCGGGCACGAGGGCAAGCGCATCGGCACGGGCCATTGCGGTCAACTGATGCGAGCCCTGCCCACCGGCTCGCCGTACGTGCCACCGACCAGTGTCGTCGATTCTGCCTTCCACCCGGAGGAAGTGGACCTTGCCATCGGCGGGATGGTCAAGCGTGTCCTCACTGATGGCTCGGAGCAGGGCGAGCCCCGTGTCGTCCATGCCGGCCATGAAGCCGATCGCCGGACGAGCGAGGAGCTCAAACGAGACCATCGACGAGACGGGGTTGCCCGGCAACCCGAAGACGGGCGTCGCGCCAACGAGACCGAAGGCAAACGGCTTGGCGGGCTTAATGGCGATCTGCATCCATCGCATGTCACCGATCTCGTCAAGCACGACCTTCACATAATCGAAGGCACCCATCGAAACGCCACCAGAGCTGAGGATCGCGTCGCACGACTCAGCTGCGGCAAGAAAGGCCTCTCGTATGGCGCCGGGCTCATCGACTGCGATGCCGAGATCGACAGCGTCCCAACCCGCCTCGGCCGCAAGTGTCAACAGCGTGCGCCGGTTTGAGTCGCGGATTTCGCCGGGTAGCAGCGGCCGGCCATCGTCGACCAGTTCGTCACCGGTGGAGATCACACCGACCCGCGGCCGGCGAACCACGGAGACGGTGTGAACGCCGACGCTTGCGAGGACACCAAGATGACCGGCGGCAAGCCGCGTTCCCGCGCCGAAGAGCAAGTCGCCAGGCTTCACGTCTTCACCAGCACTGCGGACGTGATTTCCCTCGTCGACTGCGATCTCGATCTCGACCGTGCTGGCTGCTTCATCGAACGAGGTGCGCTCAACCATCACCACTGCGTCGGCGCCGGGCGGCATCGGCGCGCCCGTCATAATCCGTGCCGCCTGCCCTGGGCCTACCTCGCCATCGAGCGTTGAGCCGGCCGCTATTGTGCCGATCACCTCGAGGGTGACAGGCGCACCGACGGTGTCGGCGAACTGCACCGCGAAACCGTCCATCGCCGTGTTGGCGAACGGAGGTACCAGCTCCGCAGCCACGACATCGGCGGCAAGCACGAGGCCGGCAGCATCATTGAGCGCAACATCGACCGGCCCCAGTCGAGAGACGCGATCGAGAACGTGTTGGCGGGCTTCGTCGAGCGTGAGCACCTCGACAGACTAGAAGCCGTTCGACTCCAGAGCCGCTTTGAGCATCGCAGCAATCGCAGAACTGCTGTCTCCTCGAAGCGACCGTCGACGTTGGCTCGCACCAGTCGACTTTCGGCCCGGTGTCGAAACCGACGACGTCGATGTCGCCATCACACGCCGAGTAGCCGGCGCATCCGTACTCGGTGATCTCGATGCCCTCGGTTTCGATCAGCGAGACCACCGACTCCCCCGCTGACTCGGCGACGTCGATCATCCGCTGCACGGTTTGGCCACCGTCGGGAAGAAGTTCGTCGGGCAGCAATACTGCGAATGGCTCGTCTCCCCCGTGAGGGGCTGCCACCAAGATCGCGTGGCCGAGACCGGGCGGGGAAGGCTGGAGTGCGAAGTGGAAGGTGGCAAGGTCGGTGATGCGTCGAACCCGGTCCAACAGCTCGAGATTCTCTCTTTCCTCGAGAACTGACTCGAGCTCGATCATCTGACTGAACTGGTCCTCGAGCGGCTTCTTCGGCGAGCTCGTGACGATCACGGTCTCATCGATGCCGGCCGCAAGAGCCTCCTCGACAACCCACTGCCTCGACGGCCGATCAACCACGGTGAGCAGCTCTTTGGGCACCGCTTTGGTAACGGGAAGGAAGCGGGTGCCGACGCCTGCCGCAGGGATCACGGCGGTGCGGACGGAACCGACGGTCAAACGTTTTGCTCGGAACGACCGATGATGCGTCTGATGTTGGCCTGGTGGCGAACGACGAGAATCGCTGCGACACCGCTGCCGACCGCGACCTCCCAGCCGGGGCGACCGATCGCAGCGGTGATGATCGGGTAGCCGAGCGCGATCGAGAGCGAACCCACGGCAGCGACCCGACCCAACATCACCACCGAGAAGAACAAGACGGCGCACGCAAGGCCGACAAGTGGCGAGAGGACCAAACCGCCACCACCTGCCGTTGCGACACCCTTACCGCCTCGAAAGCGTCGATAGAAGGGCCAAACGTGGCCTGCCACGGCTGCGGTCCAAACTGCGTGCGCCTCGGGTCTGCCCGCAAGAACAAGAGTGATTGCGACGGGGATAACGCCTTTCAGCGCGTCGATGACGCCAACCAGCACGCCGATGCGCTTGCCCGACAGTCGGTAGACGTTCGATGCACCCGGATTCCCGGATCCGGCCTTCGTGGGATCGACACCAGCCCGACGGCCGAGCCACAGCGCCGTCGGAAAGGTGCCGACCAGATACGCGGCAACGATTCCGGCGGCCAACCACATGTCCACATCGTACGGTGCTGAGCACCACCGGTACCGGTATCCTCCGATCCGTGCCGACCTACGACTATCGGTGTGAGCGCACCGGCGAGATGTTTGAGATGTGGCAGTCCTTTGCCGAGGACACGCTCACGGCCTGCCCTCGAACCCACGATGGCGATTCCGAGATCTGCGGTGCCGAGGTCAAGAAGGTGTTCTCAAAAGTAGGTATCGCGTTCAAGGGCGAAGGCTTCTACAAGAACGACCACGGCTCGTCGTCCAACGCTTCGTCGTCAAGTGAATCGTCGAGTTCTGAATCGTCGAGTTCTTCCACGACCCCCGCGGGTTCTTCCACGAACTCCGCAAGCGCTTCCACGAACTCCGCAAACGCTTCGAACAGCTCCAGCGCCTCGTCGTCTCCCGACTGACGTTTTCCGATCGACACCTCCCCCGGTCCGTTCTCGAATCTCCGGAGTTGTCTTCTGTGGCTGCCCCCCCGCGTCCGCCATTCCCCACGCCGCTTCACATCATGGTCGGAGGAAGCCTGCAGTCCGCTGCCGCGCGCTACCGACTCCTGCGGATCGCTGTGGTCGTCACGATCGCCGTTTTCGTAGCTGCAGCGCTCGAGCGTGCTTACGACAACGCAGCCGACGCCGAAGCCGCCTGGATGACGACTGGAAATGTGCTCGTCGCCACCGTCGACATTCGCGCCGGCGAGCTCCTAAGCCCGTCCTCGGTCGCCGAAATGCCGGTGCCCGCTGGCCTCCGACCGCCTGATGCGCTGACGTCGGTCGAACCTGGTGCACGCACGACGGTGCACCTCGCAATCGGTGAGATTCTGCGATCCGCGCGGGTGGACAGCCGAGCGGGCTCAGCGTTGGCCGCGCTCTTGCCCGATCACCACCTTGCGTTCACCATCCCCGCCGACGACACCGAGGCCGTCACCGGCGACCTTGTCCGGCTGTATGACCTCACCACCCGCCGGGTCGCCGTCGACCACGCACGAGTCCTCGACCGCCAAGACGACAAGATCACGGTGGCTGTCCCCGAACGCGACACCCGCTTCCTCATCGAGGCACTCGGTACCGGCGGCACCGTCGTGGCAATCATGCGTCCAGCGGAGGTTGGGGGTTGATGACGAGATCTTGCACCCCGCGCGCGTGTGGAGCAGCCGGCCATCAGAGACCACCCGGTGATCCTGGGCAGTCGACCATCTCGCTCGCCGAAGATCAGCCAACCGCCAACGCGACCAGCACAACCACACCGATGAGGACCCGGTAGATCACGAAGGGAGTGAAGGAGCGCGAGTTGACCAGCCGCAACATTCCCCAAACCGCAACCCAACCGGTAAACGCAGAACTGGCCATGCCCCAGATGAACGGCGCCCAGAAGTCTGTCGGAACCGATACATCGACGAGGGCGTAGACACCGGCGCCACCCACGATCGGAAGGCTCATCAAGAACACCAACCGGGCAGCCGCCTCGCGTTCGAAGCCCAGGAAGCGGCTTACGGTGAGTGTGGCACCGCTCCGGCTCACACCCGGCTGAAGGGCGAGCGCCTGACCGAACCCCATCAGTAGGGCGTCGCGCATTCGGAACTCGCTCAGCAATCGTCGTTCAGGCATGCGATCAGCGACCAGAAGCACCAAGCCGAACACGATCAGCATCACGGCGATCAGCCAGATGCGATCGAGCTCATCGATCAGTTTGTCAGCGGCGACGCCCGCAACTGCGGCCGGCACCGCACTCGCCGCAAGGAACCACGCGATCCGGCCATCGACACCCAACTCTTCGCCACGAAGTGGAGCGAAGCCAGCGAGCAGGTACCTCAACACGTCGTGACGCAGGTACGCCACCGCACCCACCAGCGTGCCGAGATGCACGGAGACGTCGAACGGTCGCTCGAGTTCATCGGGCAACGAGTCCCACCCGAAGGCCCATCTTGTGAGTTCGAGATGTCCGCTGCTGGAGATTGGAAGGAACTCCGAGATCCCCTGAACGATGCCCAGGACAATGGCGTGCAGGATCGGCATGCGGCAACGAGGCTACGCGGAAGATCCGCCACCGAGGGTGAGCCCCTCCAACAGGAGCGTCGGCATCAACGAACCACCGGGAAGACGCTCCAGATCGGCCCCGACCGCCACGATATCGAGCAGCATCCGTGGGATCGCCCCGGCCAGTGTGCCTTCGCGGATCGGCTCTTGGAGTTGACCGTCCCGGATCACGACTCCTTCGACACCCACGCTCAGGTCTCCGCTCACCGCATTGACGCCCGAGTGAAGACCTTGGAGGCTGGCAACGAGGAGACCGTCGTCGATCGACGCGATGAACCCCTCGAGGTCACCCTCACCCGGTGCAACAGAAAGCGAGCGGTAGCCCGGACTCGGCGTCCCTCTGACACCCCGTAACGCCGAGCCGGTTGTGACCGTGCCGAGCCCGCGGGCACTTCGGCTGTCGTGCAAGAAACCGTTGAGCACGCCGCCAGTGATCAACGGAACCCGACGACAGGCAATACCTTCGCCGTCGAACGAAGACGCCGACAACGACTCCGGATCGATGGGATCATCGGCGAACGTAAGCCCTGCAGCAGCGATCTGTTCACCCACCCGATCGGCAAAAGGTGTTCGGCCCTTCACCACTCGCTCGCCCGACAACATGCCCGCGACGATGCCAAGCATCGTCGCGGCGAAGCGTGGTTCGAGCACGACCACCGGACGACCGGTAGTAGGCGGCCCGGCGCCAATGAGCTGCACGCCCCGCTCGGCGGCGAGGCGGGCAACCTTTTCCACATCGAGATCCTGTGGTGCCCACGCAACGTCGACGGCTCCACCCGTGCGGGTCGAACCATCAGGGTCATCGATCAAGGCGCTGGTCGACACTGAACACGAGCCGCCACGGTCCCAACCATCGATACCTAATGAACTGACGATGGCGCTCTCGGCACGGGTGTCGGCGTAGAGGGCCGTGCGAACATTCCGAACACGCGGGTCGGCGCCGATTGTGGCGCGTTCAAGTTCTTGGGCGAGCGCGAGTTTGTCGTCGACACTGGTGGATCCGATGCGGTCGTCCCACGGGTCGAGATCGACTGCGTCGACACCGTCGGGCTCCGCCAGTCCGACTCGATCGTCCGGTTCAGCGAACGCTGCATTGTCGCGTGCCTCGGCAACGAGTTCGTCAACCACGTCCGCATCGAAGGTGCCGGCGTGGGCGAAACCCTCTCGACCATCGACGATCAGGCGAACACCGACACCTCGGCTCTCGGCGACCGTCAGCGACTCGACCCTTCCACCGTGCACCCGCACCTCGGTTCGCACGGCTGACCCAGCGCAGACCTCAATCTGTTCACCAGGTTGCGACTGGCCTACCAGACGCCGTGCCAGTCGGGTCGATTCGGGAACCGTCACGCGCCGGACATGGTGACGTCACCGACGACCATGGAAACGCCGGCCGCACTCATGGGGAGCCACTCGAGATCGTCGCCAATCGCAATGATGTCTTGGAGCAGGCGCTGCACGGTCGATGCAATCGTCACCTCGCGAATCGGCTCGGCCAAGGCTCCCTTGCGAATGCGAAGACCCTCGGCGCCTGTGCTGAAGTCGCCGGACACTGGGTTGACCCCGGAGTGCAGGCCGGCGACACCTTGGACCAAGAAGCCGTTGTCGATGTCGGCGATCAGCTCCGCTTGCGACCGGTCACCGGGAACCAGAGCGAGCGCCTGTGCACCGACACCCGGCGCGCTCTTGAAGCCGGAGCGAACTGCTGAGCCCGTCGACATCGCAGCTGCGCGGCGGCCGGAGTACGAGTTGTGCAGGAATCCAGTGAGAACGCCGTTGTCGATGAGCGGTGTGCGGCGAGTGGCGAGGCCTTCACCATCGATGGTGGTCGCCGTGAACGCAGCGGGGTTGGTCGGGTCGTCGACCAGCGTGATCGACGAATGCGCAACCGTGTCACCCATCCGCTCGGCGAACATCGACCGGCCTTTCAGAACGGCGTCGCCAGTGAGGGTGTGGCCGACGATGCCGAGGAGCTGGGCGGTGACCCACGGGTCCAGTACCACCGTGAGCCGCTCACTTGCCGGCTTCGATGCACCGAGGAGTCGGGTTGCGCGTTCGGCGGCATCGCTTGCTGCGGCGCCCGGATCGAGCGTCCGTGGGTCGCGACCGATCGAGAAGCCAAAGCCGGTCTGGATCTCGCCATCTGCCTCCGCCAGCGCGTAGGTCGACAGATAACAGCCAGTCTCACGCTCCAACACTGCAATGCCGGTGCTGGTAGCGACCGCAGATTCGTAGACGGAATCAATGTACTCAGCTGACTCGATGCCGGAGATGCGCCGATCGGCGGCGAGCGTGGCCCGCTCGAGTTCGATCGCTAACTCGACCTTTTCATCGGTGGAGAACGAGGCGAGACCCGGGGCGTAGAGCTCAAGTTCGACGGCTGCGACCCCGTCGGGTTCGGCCACACCGTTGAACTCGTCGGGTTCGGCGAAGGTGGCGTTATCGCGCGCTTCGCGCAGCGTCTCGTGCAATGCGTCGTCGTCGAGGGTTCCGGCGTACGCGAACCCCTGCTTGCCTTCGACAATGACTCGAACACCGATGCCTTGGCTCTCCGCGCTCGTGAATGCCTCGACCTTGCCGTCGTAGGCCCGGGCTTCGGTTTCGCGTTCGTGAACCACGTAGGCCTCGATGTGTTCGCCATCGTTAGCCCAAGCAACGACGCGAGTTGCAATATCGAGGAGTTCGGCCATGAATCAGGCGGCGGTGCCGCCGACAGTGAGGCTGGTGACCCGCAGAGTCGGGGTGCCATCACCGACCGGCACACCTTGTCCGTCCTTGCCGCATGTACCGGGCGAGCCCATCTTGAAGTCGTCGCCGAGCATGTCGATCCGGGTGAGGACCTCAGGCCCGTTGCCGATCAGGTTGCCCTCACGGATCGGTTCGGTGATTTCGCCGTTCTCGATCAGGTACGCCTCGGTCATCCCGAACACAAAATCGCCGGTGGCAGTGTTGACCTGCCCCCCACCCAGTTGTGCGACGTACACGCCGTAGTCGGTAGCTGCGATGATGTCGGCCGGGTCGTCGCTGCCGGCAGTGATGTAGGTATTGGTCATGCGGACCATCGGCAGGTGCTGATAGCTCTGCCGACGCCCGTTCCCGGAACTCGGCCGACCCTCCTTGCGGGCACGAAGCTGATCCCACATGTAGTCGGTGAGCACACCGTCTTGAATCAACACGTTGTGTGCTGCTGGTCGCCCCTCGTCGTCAATGGCGAAATGCCCCCACTCGCCGGCCATAGTGCCGTCGTCGATAAGCGTGACCAGTGGAGACGCCACCTCGTCACCGATTCGGTTAGCGAAGACCGATGCCCCCTTGGCGATGAGGTCGGCCTCAAGTCCGTGGCCACACGCCTCGTGGAACAAGACGCCACCTCCACCGGGACCGACGACAACCGGGATGGCCCCCGACGGCGCCGGGCGAGCCGCGAGTTTGGTGATGGCGCGCTGCGCTGCTCGACGGCCCATGTCTTCGACATCGGTCTCCTCGAAGAGTTCGAAACCGACAGTTCGACCGGTTGACTCGCGGCCGGTCTGGAGGCCGGTGTCGCCGGTGGCAACGCACGAGACACTGAACAGCGTCCGAATCTGGTCGTCCTCTGCGAGCAGCCCGTCGCTGTTCGCGACGAGGATTCGCCGCCGCGAGTCGCCGTAGCGGGCCGACACCTGCGAGATCGCAACACCTTCACTGCGAGCAGCCTCGTTCGCGAGCGTCAACAGACCGACTTTTGTGGCCTTGGCGACGTCTTCGGGCGGGATACGAGCCGGCACACCACGAGCGACATCGATCGGTGAAACAGCGACTGTCTTGGCGCCACCTCCGCCGCCGCGGGCTGCTGCCGCGGCAGCCTCGGCTGCGCTGCGCAAGCCCGCCTCGGTGAGATCAGCAGTGTGCGCGAATCCGGTCGTGTCGCCGACGATGACCCTGATACCGGCACCGCGGTCGCGACCGCTCGTGAGTTCCTCGACCCGTCCGTCATCAAACATGGCCGAAGACGAGCGCTTGTCTTCGACGAACACTTCAGCGAAGTCGCCGCCGGTATTCATCGCAGTGGACAACGTACGGTTGATCAGTTCGTGGTCGAGCACAGGGCCTCCCGGTTCTGCGACTCGCCATCGTATCGGCCTGGTGCTCGCTATCTCGACCCATCACCATTCCGGGTCACCGACGCCGATCCGCCAGACGTCCTCCACCTCGCCGTCCGGCGTGAGAATGCGCTGGCGGGCGACAGTGGCGCCATTCGACACCTCAACTGAGCCACCCGAGTCTCGGAGTTCGTCGAACATGCGCTGAAAATGACCGATTGAGGCCGCGAGGTCGGCTCCGAACCGAACCTCGTCGGTGATCACCACTTCGGAGCGATCGGCAGGGTACGACCCGACGACACGAACGTGCCCGACGTCGCCCGTCCACGCGAAACGCAGTTCGACAACAACCTCGGTGAGCTGGGCCGACGCGAAATCCGACTCCATGGTGATGGTTCGTTCTAACCAGCCGTGATCACCAAAATGGGTGATCGGCACATCGATCTCGCCCATCGGCAACGCGGTTGCGAGGCCGTTGTCGAGGGGCGCTGAGACCACTGGCGCCAGGTCGGAACCGTCCTGGCTCACAACGACGAAGACGGCCACGAAGACGAGTACCACAAGCACGCCTGACCTCGGCATCGCTCACCTCCCGAGTAGAACTGCTTCGGAAGACGGAGCCCGTCGCACCGCGAGACGCCAATGACCGTAGCGCCCGCTGGGTTACGATCATCGGTTGATGTCGGAGCAGCAGGCACCGCCGTCCGATCCCCCTGCGGTCTCGGTCGATACCGATCATCCGCGCGCGCCCTTGCGCTGGTGGGTCGAGATCCTGCTCACCCTTGCCTTCTATGCGGTGTACTCGGCGATCCGGAACCAGTTTGGGTCGGCGCTCGGCCAGTCGATCAAGGACGATGCCTTTGACAACGCTCGTCGGGTCATCGACGTCGAGAGGGCGATCGGGCTTTATCACGAAGAGTGGGTCCACAACCGCTTTGTCGACTGGGACGGATTCATCATCTTCTGGAACGTCTTCTATGGCTCGCTCCACTTCATCGTCACAATCGGGACGATGATCTTTCTCTTTTGCCGCTGGCCGAGTCGCTACACGTTCATGCGATCGACGCTATGCGCGATGACCGGAATCGCACTCGTCGGCTTCGCTTTCTTCCCGCTGATGCCACCACGGCTCCTGTCGAACTGCGCGTCACCGTTCGGGGCCTGTGTCCCCGGATTCGACTTCGTAGACACAC
>Ga0222718_10001559_pt1 | contig 21570 bp, 21 predicted proteins | sample C33_27DmetaG_FD_165045 | JGI IMG/M metagenome (GOLD analysis project Ga0222718, IMG submission 165045) | Estuarine water microbial communities from San Francisco Bay, California, United States - C33_27D | ecosystem: Environmental > Aquatic > Marine > Unclassified | place: USA: California...
GTTATAAGCAGCATGAGCGGCTACAGCTCCAGACATATTGTATTTATTTAAATATATAAAAGAAAATAATTTTAAATTTAATACGTAATAAAATTAAAAACACACATTTTATTTATTTAACTGAAACTGGTTGAACCTGATACAATAGACTGCATCTGGGTTCCGCAAACGGTTACTGAAATGTATGCATTTTGCGAAACATTGTTACTGTTCAAAGCATTTTCAATAGGATGATTATCAGTTGGATCATCTGTTAAGAATATGTCTTTTTTAATTTTGAGACACAATTTCTTATTGTGCATTTTTGAAAAGTCAATACCGGATGTGTCAAATGCTTTTTCAGCCAATTTAACGATGTAAAAATCATTTGAATTTACACTCTTGAGTCCAAAATTTTCGTTGTTATCCATAAGTAACATACTCGATTTAATAAAACCAGTTCGGTCACTACCGAGAATCAATTCCACTGAATCTATAAAATCTGAAAAGTATCCAAATGTATCGTACACTATACTACTTGATGTGTGATTTTTAATTTCTGTAATGTCACTAAATCCATTGGTAATGTACGCGGGTAAATCGTGACTGTATCCAAGTTCCGAACTTGTACCCGAAGATTTACTTATGATTCTGTTAGAAATGTGGGGCAATCTGAGAGAAAATAATATGTGACTTACATTTATATTAACGTCATCAAGATTTACGACCGCTTCAAAAAGATCTCCTGATACATTTACCACATCTGTTACTTTATTAATAGCTTGTTGAGCGAAATGTGATGTATGTACAACGTGTGTAATTAAATTTCTAGATATGTAATTTTTTTCGGTTTCAGTTATGGAGTGATTTACAGGTTTAATAAAAGACTTAAAATAAGAAGAGTCTAGGTAATTCACAGTAGCCGTGCCACCCGATAAAATTTGAACAGACCTTTGTGCTAATGAAGGATTCAAGTCGTTGTAATGAACTTTGATTGTAAGATTGTTAGTTAAAGCCCCCTGACGTATCAAGGCATTATTCATATCTAAACTTCTTCCAATAAATGGAATAGAACATGATGCTTGAATATAAACTACATCCCCAGCTTTACATTTTCTTCTGCGATAAATGTTGTCAAGTTTGTCTTCTAAGTGAAAATTTGGACCAGAAATATTACTTCCTTTACCAAGTTCTGTTAAATTCCGAATGTATATGTCATCGGATGTAAGAGTCTGAATAACAAAGTGCCCATAAAAGATCTCAACTTTGTGTATCAATGCTAGAATTATGTCATTCGAAACGAATACATCAAAAACGGCTGGGTTGCTTGGTGCTTTAAATCTAAATTCTACACAAAATGAAATCTCTGACAATGCACTTGATTCCGCATTGATGCTAAACGTGTCATGATTAGAACTATTTGGAAAAGTCTTTAGACTTCCCGGTATAACTGTTTCGCCCGTACCGGATATGTACATTTTTTTACATTTAGAAAGCAAACTAGAACTTATGTTTTCACGAGATGTGTATTCGTTTGATCTACAAACAGACTGTGACCCCGTCGAATCGAAAGTTTTAATAGATACATTATCTATTCCCATGAAATGTTTAATATATCTATTGTATTTTTTTTTAAAGATTTAAATTCATTTTGTATTTACAAGAAAGACATAGAGCCTCCAACTACAGATTGTACTTTGGTACCACATGCTGTAACAGTGATTATACCACTTTGTTCGTAATCATTGCTATTTAGAGAATTACTTTTATATAACTGCGAAAAAATGCGGTCATACAAGTTAATAATTAACTTTTTGTTGTTACTCTTCGAAAATGCTACGCCGGAGGTGTCAAATGCCTTTTCAGCCAATGTTATAATATAGAAAGCCCTTTGAAGACCGCTGTACCTAAGATCAAAATTCTCACATGTATCAAGTTGAGCCGAACTTCCCCTAATAAATCCAGTTCTATCGCTACCGACTACAAGTTCCATAGACTCTATAGGAGATCTTAGATAACCAAAAAGATCTCCGTCTTTTGAAAACGTTAGATTATTAATCGTACCAAAAGGAGATGAAGCACCAGTCACACCCATTTGACCGACGGCGGTTCCGTCCATTGGTAAATTGTCATAAGTGTCTGTATTTTTACTGCATCCTAACGTTTTGTTGTGTACATGTGGTAAACGTACTGCTATTAAAAGATGAGAAACGTTGTGAGATACATTTTCAAGATCGACTTCAATTTGTGTAGTTGTGTCAGTAAAACGCTGGACGGATAGATTTCTCGGAATAGTTTTAACTACATTTGATGAAGTATTTAATACCTTGTGGATTATATTCTTCGATATAAATTTTTTTTCAGTTTCTGTAATTATATGTGTTCTAACTTTAAGATGACTCTTGAAATATCCAAGATCTAAATAGTCATAATCAACCCCGTTGGCTGTAAAACCAAATGGCTCTACTTCGCGCCCACCCGTAATAACCTGATGAGAAGAACCACCGACTTCTGTTATATTTTTGTATAACCTGTTGTAATGAACCTTTACAGTTACAGCATTGGTCAAGGCTCCAGCTTGTAGAAGTGCGCGTGACATATCTTTATTTCTTCCAATAAATGGTAATGAACAGGACGCCTGAATTACATGGATATCCGAGTGATTGGCAGAGCTATCAGTGAGATTATACCAATGAGGAGAAATGTCTGTAATTTCTGCATTACTGTCATAATTAACCGATTGTCCGATAGAGCTGTGAAAGTTGTACGGAACTCCAAGTTCTGTTAAATTTCTAATGTAAATGTCGTCTGATGTAATTGTTTGAACTATTAAGCTACCCAATTTAATCTCTACCCGGTCTATAATAGCCAATATAATATCCTTTGATACAGAGGCAACAAGTGTTTGAGTAATAGTACTTGTATCAGGATTTCTAAATCTAAATTCAATATTGAATACCATATCAGATATAGCGTCAGTATCAGAATTTACATGAAATGTATCTACGGAGTGTAACACGGGAAAATGTCTTAAACTACCGGGTATAACAGTTTCTCCAGATCCTGAAATGTACATTTTTTGACACTTAGAAATAAAAGAAGATTTTACTTCCTCATCTCCTTTATACTCATTTGTTCTACATAAAGATTGTGCCCCAGTGGAGTCAAAAGTTTTAACGGCTACGTTACTAATACCCATTGTTTATTATATTTAATTTATTTTTTTTTTTAAATTAAATCGTAGATTGTAATTCGTTTTCATTTAGTTTTTAAAATAAATACAAAATGTAAATAAAAATGTCAAATTTTGAATGTTCTGTAAAAGATATGATGTCGAACACGGGATCTATAAGTGGAAATAGTAATGAAAATGAAAATGAAAATGTAAATTTAGAATCTAATAATTCAGAAGAGAATGTACCCATTCCCACTCAGAAACCACATGATGTAAATTTATCAGTATATCAAAGATTATACACCGATAAAAATATCAAAACTATTTTATTTATAACACTTGTTTATCTTGTATTGAATTCTGATCAAATGTACACATTTTTATCCAATAACGCTTCATTTTTATTGATAGAAGGTTCTCCAGGATTTCTCGGAAGAGCTGCTATCGGACTTATGTTAGGAATTACGCTTATAGTGTTTACTTCTTTCTTTTCGTTTTAGTTTTAGCCGGTCCGACAAGATCTTTTTTATTTGACAGATTGTCACTTATTTTGTCCATCATTAACGATACTAAACTCACGTCTTTTTCCGAAATTGTTTTATCTTGTTTTACACCCCATTTTAAAGAAGACATTAAATCATGGGTCAATGGGATTCGCTTGCTTTCAAATTTTTTACAATTGATTACGTTTCCATTATCGTCAGGTTCTCCGTCATTCTCGGACATGCACATCTGACAAATTCCGGCGGGAGTTAGTTTAAAATAAATGTGATTATTTGTATGATACCCACATTTATTCTGACAATACTTAGATTTCGTATTTATGAGATATAACGTGTCGTACTTTTGAGATTTTAAAATGCCACGAATGTCTTCTACACGGTATCCGTTTACATGATTTTTAAAAAACCGTATAATACTATTCGTCTGAGAATTTTCATTTGATAACAATGTAAATTTTCCAGATTTTTCTGAATCAAATGCTTCCTCGGTTTCTTCGTATTCTGGTAGATTGTAAAATTTGGTAATGTCAGTTGTATCAGTTCTAATGCTAGTGTCTTGAATTACTTTCAACAAATTGCATTTGTAAATATTGTCGTGTGCTTCTGATAGTTTATTGCCGATGTATGTTGTATAATAATTATAAACACGGTTCTCATAAGTGTATTTTCCATCCGAGTACGTACATTTATCAGAACCTACAAGTCTGAGACCATTTTTATCATACACACATTTGTCTATTATTTTATCCCACGAATCAAAGAATGTTCCTGGTTTACCATGAATAGTACTCAAAGAAATAAGTATATTTTCTCTTATTCTAATAGCAACGTCTTTATCTACATTAATGCTCGGCCAATTAAAGTGATAACCCTGTTTTATAAATACATCTTCACCTTTTTTGATTTCTTTTGGATTGTCAGCCTTAGTTATTATACACTTTAATTCAGGGTTATTGTATATATTACACATTACATTCTGTACGGATTCTGTGTAGGTATTTATGTCTATAACACTTGAAGAAAGAATATCAAAATCTATAAAAAATCTGAATACATCTGTTTTTTTCTCGACTATACAATTCTTAAAATTAATGTACTTAACGTATAACTCTTGAAACAAGATGTAATCGGTTGTAAGATCAAGTTTCCCACCGTCTAGCATATAATGTGTTACATTTCTACTACTAGCGTTCTTAACAATTTTACCGGTGGAGAATAACCAGATTCTTAGTGGATTTTTATCCATTTAAAATATTATACATTATATTTTTATATTTATTTATTAAGGTTTAAACTTAATTGTAATATCACAATTATTAGTATATATTCCTTTCACAGCACTTGGAGATAACACACAACGTTTTCCTTTTTTCTTAGCAGTTATGGTTGCCATCATATCACTATCTATAAGCTCTACATTAGATAATGCGTATTCCATTACTTTATTTTCTATAAACCATCTAAAAAAATTTAATTGACCTACGGTTGTGACGATATCTTTTTTTGAAACATTTTCTTCTATTGTATAAGTTCTCCATTTAAGTGTATATGGATCTATAATAAGTCTTTTTTGTCTACAAAATGGATCAAAAAATTTCTTCGAATATGCTTTTAATTGGTTTTTATAATCAATGTATATGTTAAAATAAATAGTATCAGACTTACATTTTAAAGGGTAAGTGATATTATATTTTTTTGAATAATTGGTTACTAACCAATCTAAGAGTCTTAAAGAAAGGGGTGTTTTTTGATCGATTATATCATTTAATAAATCTATTTTGTTTTTATAAAAAGTTATTAAAAAGTTAATGAGGGTTATCTCTTTACCATTAAAAGACATTCACCGTATTGTAAATTTAATGTTGTTTATCTTTAAATAAATTTAAAGACAGTATTATATTTACATATAAGTATGACAACTGAGATAATTAACGAAAACTTCAAGAGGCAGATTATTTTTCTATTAAATAATCATTGGACTGGAAAACACGACATGTATTTCCCACTTCAAAATGCTACAAATATAGAAAGGAAACACATTTATAAACTTTTTAATTACAAATACATATTCTATAGTAAAGATACTGTAAATACAAAAAGAGCGGTGCTTTTTCTATTCAAAAATTCTTGCGGAGAGAATAATGCCGTGATAGTTTTCAAAGATCTAAGTATATACCAGATACAACTATATACATTAGAGGAATACTTTGATGGTAGTATTTTTGAAATTTCTTACACAGACAAAATTATTACAGTTTACGATGCTTTTATGGTTTCAGGAAATAAAACAAATTATCAACCATTTGATGAACGCATTTCAGATGTAGAAATTATGACATCTAATTCAACTATTAAAGATTTCACAATTAAAATGCTGTCTTATTCTGAAGACATACATTGTTTTAAAAATTTGTCAGAGGACGAAGAACTTTTTATGCTACCAGCGAAACTTCCTATTTTAACTGGTGTTAATTTTTCATTTTTCAAATGGAAACCCGCTGAAAAAATAACGTTTTGCCTACAAACTCTAGAAGAAAATGAAAACGATTTAATTTTATTGTCGTCTAATTTCAAGAAACTTATCAAATTTGCTAAGATACACAGTGATTCTTCAGATGGAAATGAGTATATTAAATCTATTAAAAACCTTGAAAATTACAGTGATAATTGTATAATCGAAATTAACACTGAATTTCCCGAGGGAAAGATAACAATCAAAAGAGTAAACACTGATAAAATTTACCCAACGAGTATTAGGCTAATTGAAAAAGTTTTATTCATTAAACATGAAAATATCAAATTTGAAGAGTTGGGTATGTAAACTGAAAAATTTTAAGGATATAATATACAAGCAATACATTAACGCATTCATCAAAATATGTGTTAATATATTACTTTATAATTATTTTTTAATGTTGTAAGACATTTAAGGTCTAACGGCGGCAACGGCCCTTCTTGAGGCGCATACCCTTCTTGAGGCAGCGACGGCGCTTGCGGGCGTACGCGCGGGCACGCTTGGCAGACTTGGTCATCTTAAGACGCGATCCCTTCTTGACACCGCGGCGACCGAAACGGCTACGACGGCCCATACGAGTCGACGACTTCTTGCGGAGAAGCTTGGGCGAGATGTAGACACGGTAGGTCTTGCCGTTCTTGGTGCGCTTGTAGTAAAGACCGCCGTTGCAACCCTTGTATACCTTACGCTTCTTGCCACCGATCATGACGCGCGCCTTCGACGAAAGCTTGCGGACCTTGCGGCCCTTCTTGGCCTTGCGACCCTTGCACTTCTTCTTCTTGCCAAAAAATAGTTCGAGCATTCCCATAATTAATATTTAATATATATCTGAGAAAAAAAAATATTTTTAATTAATTTTTTTAAATTACAATTTTGATAAATTTAGAAATTACATTATCTTTTATTTCTTTTTTATTTAGAAATGTAATTAATTTTTCTTTATCACATAGTTTTTTAGTAAATTCTTCTGGAAGCTCGTAATCAAATTCTTTGAATATTTTCCGGGAAATAATGTAATCAAAATTTTCACACTTTTTATTTATTACATCAAGGACTTCTTCAATACATTTGTGTTTTTTAATTAAATTGAAAGATGTAACGGGACCTATCTGCGGTATAGGTTCTGTATAATCACACCCCGAAAGTATACAAAAATCAACAAATGAATCCATGTCCATTTCAAATTTAGACAATATAATACTGGTGTCTATCTCGGTGATGTATCTTGATATACCAGTTTTTAAAATTTTATCACAGCCGAATGTTGTAGCATCAGTATCATCCGTAACTGTATAGTCAACAAAACCGTTTTTTTGTAAAAAAGCACAGTACTTTTCGGCATCTTCTGGGGCGGTACAGTAAGGTATTCCAGACAATTCAAGAAATTCTTTACACTCTTCGACGTCTTTTTTCTTTATAACAATAAGTTGAGATGTAATTTTTTCAATCTCGGTATTTATAAGTTTTTCTTCTTCATTATTATCAGGAATTCTCTCTCTTAACTGTTCAAGTCGAACATACATTCTTTCTTTGTTTGCTTGCCTTTTAACTAACACATTTCTTTTAGCATCCGGAGGTGTACCATCAAATACAAACACCGGAAGAACTCCATTCATAAAGTAGTATTTAATTCTGTTTGCTATACCAATGATGTGTGAATTTGAAGTGCGAGAAGCATACTTAAATTTATATAATAGTATACTACAATCAACGGCTATTTTAGAACCTTTGTACAGATTTATTTCTTTTTCTGAAATAGCATCTGGAGCATATTTCTTAATAAGATTATTTAGTCCTCTGATTCCCATATGGAATTTAAATTACATTATTATAAATTAAGTTTTTAAATTGAAATATTTTCTGTAAAATTAGATATCCCTTATAATCAAATCCGGGATACATTCAGTTTCATCTTCTGAAGTATCACGTAGATCTAACATTCTCGTAGGCGGTCTTGGGGGTTTATATTTCGGATGCGTTTTGATGTCATTCTCACGATAATATTCAACTTCTTTCCAGAATTTTTCTAAAATAGGTAGATTTTCGTTTAGCCAATCGTAGTCAATTTTAACCCTAACAATATTCATGATATCAGGTGGTTTGTATTCTATGAAATCAGCATCTTCTAGATTGCAAATAAACATATTTAACTGTACTTGTGGATAATAATACGCAGGTATATATCCGAATTTAATAAGTCGCTTGTATGGACACTTTACTTCGAGCAAAATAGGTTTGCCTGTTCTGTCCTTAGATATTGAAACGCCATCCGGCGAGCCTCCAAGCCAGTAATAATCTTTATTATCGTGAACATCCTCGTGAGCAAGAAGACCAAACTCAAAATTATCCTGTCCGGTTAATTTACAATACTTGTTTATCGCTTCATCTTCGTATTTCTGACCATGTAGCGTCGCTACGTTGCCCACGAAAGGCTTTGGGTCATAACCACATTTCTTAAACAGAACTTCGTGTGGTCTTTGATAAGGGTTGATTCCAAGTACTGTACCAGCATCTGAACTTGTTAGTTTACCTTCTCTTTGTTTAAACCAGGCATCAGATCTTTGTTCATACTGTGGTATAGACTTCAATTTATTTATCTTATCCATATCAATGATATATAAATTATAATCTATCGCTTTAAATAACCTTCTTTAAGTTATTTTAACTTTTTAACTGTAACACTTATAGCATTTTTCTTTCTTAATTTTTTAGGATCTTCGTCTGATGTTTCCTTTGTTTTGTTTTTGTCGTATTTTTTATTACAGTAGTCCCATAACTCTTTTGATCCTATTCTAAATTTTCTATTAGGTTTTGCTCGATACCAGTAAACACAGTCTTGTATGTTATTACTTTTTGACGTGTTGTCCAGTACAAGACAATCGTAACCCTCTGTACACGCATTTAAAACATCTTGAAAAACACTAAACTGTGGAAAAATGCCAAAAAAATTCTTATAAAGTTTTTCCTGGTTTTGAATTATGTTTTCTCTTAGAATGAAGACATAGTCTATATTTGCTCGAAGATCAGGTGGCAAATCCATACAATATTGCATAGTTAACATAAATGTAATTTTCCAGTGTCGTCCATTCATAAAAATACCCCGGATATTAGTGTCTCTAATCATACGTTTATCGTACATACAATCATCTAAAAGTAAAAAAACATCATTGTCTTTTTTAGGATCTTTTCCATTTATTGTCTTTTTCTGTCGTGTAATCACCTGCTGAATAACCTCAGGTTTATATTCGGAGTGTATAAGCAAGTCTGGTATAAAACTCGAATAGAAAGCGTTTCCATCCTCTGTGGCAGATATAGCTACACCCGCTTTAATTTTACGAAGATGATAAAGTATGTCAGCAACAAGTGTACTTTTTCCTGTTCCTCTCTTTCCTATAAATACGCAAGTAGCAGGTCCCGATCCTACTGTACGTCTTTCCTCTATTCTCTTGGGATTAAACTTTGCTAAGCTAATCGACATCTATAATTACTTAAAATTATTTTAATATTTGAATTAGTCCCAGAAATTTTCTTTTAATAATGCATCACTTTCAAGTGTAATGTACGAATAAAATACACTTGACAAAATTCCTAATGTAAATGAAATAAGTGTTTTACCCAATGTTCCGACAGTTTCTTCTTCTGAGTCTATGTAATTTATACTCGCAAATGAGATACCCATTATAAGTAAAATTATTAATATAATAGTCAGGTCAACAGTATAGAAGTCTAAAAATGCCATTTAAAATTTATATAATATATTAAATTAATTTATTCAACTTAAAAATAAAATGTATAAATGTATAAATGGGTGTAACTATCAAATTTAAATCTGTTCTTAATAATCTAATTAGTATGGATTTTGGAGACAAATTTGTATTTATTAAATTTGGATCCGATTGGTGTATACCCTGTCAAGAACTTGACAAAATTCTAGTAAAGATTCCAAATAGTATACTATACCATGTAAATATAGAAAACGACGAGTTTGAAAATGTAATGGAAGAGTACGATTTTAAGACCATTCCCTATACAATCGCCAAATACAAAAAAGACCTTCGAAATTTCAGCGGTGTTATGACCGCAGAAAAAATTAATAAACTAATAGACGATATGAAATCGTGAAAGGGTGTTGTAATTATTTTTAAAACTGGGTAATGTCTCGAAGACCCGACAAGCATTACATTTACTTAAAAAGCGTATAGTTTAATTATTTATAATTAATTTAATAAACTGTTCGTTTTTAACAGAATTAGTAAGATCGTATCCATTTCTCTTTTCATATGTTCCTCCATACCACTCGTGTTCATCCTCATCAAAATCTAAACTTAGATTAAATACCTCTTTGAAAAATACGAATAATTGCTGCCTTGTATCTAAGACTAGATCAATTACTTCTATAGGAGTGTCTTCAGTCAGCCTTGGGTTTTCACTAGAATTTAATTTATCTAATAAATTTAAAATAACTTTTAACCACAGAGAATTTGGTGTAAAATCACTTCTCTTTAATATTTTAGCTGCTAATTTTAGATAAATGATGGTATTTGTATCTGTAAAATCTAATACTTTATACAACGGTAATTTTTTCTTACTAACATTTTCATCTCTAACCTTAGTTAAAAAATTTTTAAGATTCATTTTTAATAATTTTTCGCTTAAATTGGATTTTATTACATCTTTTTCTATTTTTCTTTGAATATCTGGTGGTAATATATTTAAACTTGTTTCTTCAAATGGAATGTTTGATAATGATGTCCCAAATTTTAATAATTTACTTCCGGTAATTTTTGTAGGAAATTTACCCGTTTTATTATATGAATTTAAACGTTTTTTATAATCGCTTACAGCTTCTGAAAAGGAGGGTTTATTCCAAAGTATATAAATCGATAAAAACCCAGCTCTTGTTGGGTCTCTAGTTTTGAGATCTTTTTTATGAAGAGAAATATAATGTTCTCTGCGCTCGGTATCCTTATGAGTTGTAAAATTCGGCATTCCAGCTCCTCCAAATTTTACCTTTTTTTTACTAACTTTACCGGATGCTTTAGTTACTTCAAAGTCAGCCGAATAGTTTTTATCATCAGACTTTAACTTTGTAATTTTAACTAGTTTTACTTTATCTTTTCTCATTTATAATACCGGATATTTTTTTTCCAAAAATTCAGATAAAATTTGGTTCTTAAGAAGTGATCAAATGAAATTGACGATCTACGGCCTCTGGACTCTTAAAATCGCAAAAGGGGTTTGTATATCAAAAATTACAAAAAATTATCCGGTTTAAAAAATTAGTATATATCTAAACTAGATAATTTAACATGGCGGAAAAATTCAAGAAGTACACTCAGATCGAGCACATTTTAGCTCGCCCTGGTATGTACCTAGGTGATATAAAATGTGTAAACGCCGAAGCGTGGAAAATTGAAGAGGAAAAACTACATTTTGCTATGTGTAATTACAACCCAGGAATATATAAACTTTTTGACGAAATTATAACTAACGCATCAGATGAAGTTCAGAGAAATCCCGAAGTTAAAAACCTCAAAGTTGAAATCTCACAGGAAAAAATTAGCGTATTCAATGATTCTGGTATTCCGATTGAGATTCATCCAGAATACAATATTTACATTCCAGAACTTATTTTTGGAAATTTGCTAACATCAACAAACTTTGACGACGCACAAAAAAGAACTACAGGTGGTCTCAATGGTCTAGGAGCAAAACTTGTGAATGTATTCTCAACAGAATTCATAATCGAGACGTGTCATTCTGGCAAAAAGTACATACAGACATTTGAATGTAATATGTCTAAAAAAAATAAGCCGGTAATTACCAATACAAAAAAGGCTAATTACACTAAGATATCATTCAAACCTGATTATGCTCGTTTTGGAATCACTGAGATGTCCCGTGATACCATCTGCATATTGAATAAACGAGTGTATGACATCTGCGCAATTACACCGAATAGTGTAATTGTTCAACTCAATGGTAAAAAAATAAATATCAAGGACTTTTCTGATTACATTTCTATGTATATCGGAGACAAAAAGACTGCACCGAGAACAATATCGGAACAAAACAGGTGGCAGGTGGCGTTTAGCCCAAGCAACGAATTTAAATGTATTTCCTTTGTAAATGGAATTTCAACAACAGACGGAGGGACACACGTAGAACATGTTATGATGCCTCTCATAAAAAAACTAACAGAAATCATTCAAGAAAAACACAAGAATATCACTATCAAACCAAACTACATTCGAGAAAATCTTTTTGTATTCATTAACTGTAAGATTGAAAACCCAGCATTTTCTTCCCAAACAAAGGAAAAGAACATCACCAAAGCATCAGACTTCGGGAGTAAATTTAATTTGACAGACGACATCGTCAAGAGTGTTCTAAAACTTGGCATTATCGATAATATTATTGCTCTCGCGGAAGCCAAGGAAAAGAAAAATATTTCAAAAACAGACGGAAAGAAAACTAACAGGGTTATCATTCCAAAATTAGACGATGCCAACAAGGCGGGAACAAAAGAATCTAAGTTGTGTACTATTATCTTTACAGAGGGAGACTCAGCCAAGACTACTGCTGTATCTGGACTTTCAGTTGTCGGCAGAGACTATTATGGCGCTTTCCCTCTCAAGGGTAAGATACTTAATACACGAACAGCGACTTATTCGCAAATGGCAGGAAATGCCGAAATAAATAACATCAAACAAATTCTAGGTCTTCAAACTGGTAAAAAATACAAATCTGTTTCGGACCTAAGATACGGAAGAATTCTTATTATGACTGACGCCGATACAGATGGTTTTCACATCAAAAGTCTTCTTGTAAATTTCATCAGTCATGGTTGGCCGGAACTTCTCAGGGAAGACTTCATCAGTTCCTTGGTTACGCCTGTAATTAAACTCACGAAAAGAAATCAAGTAATCCCCTTTTACAACCTCAACGACTACAAAGACTGGAAAAAGACGAATAATGTTTCTAATTTCAAAGTAAAATATTACAAGGGTCTTGGTACAAGCACTCAACAAGAGGCTAAAGAGTACTTTAAATCCATGAAAACACTTGATTATAAAATTAAAACCGAAGCAGATTCAAAGTCTCTGGTTTTAGCTTTTACGAAGACTGAAGCCGATGCTCGCAAAAGGTGGATATTAGAAAATATTAAGTGTCCAAAAAGCCTGGATTATAATTCATCAGATGTTTCGATAAAAGATCTAGTTGATAAAGAACTTGTGCTATTTTCTATCAGTGATAATATCAGATCTATTCCAAGTCTTATAGATGGAATGAAACCTTCTCAGAGAAAGATTATCTATGCTTGTATCAAAAGAAATTTGTATTCGGAAATCAAAGTTTCTCAATTGTCTGGATATGTATCAGAAAAGACTAATTATCATCATGGCGAAAACAGTCTAATGGACACAATTATTTCTCTCTCACAAAACTTCGTAGGTTCAAATAATATGAATTTACTAGAACCCGTTGGACAGTTTGGAACTAGACTTTTAGGAGGAAAAGACGCTTCTAGTCCAAGGTACATCTACACACATCTATCAAATGAGTTCAAAAAACTTTTCAATGAAGATGACAATAATGTTCTTGATTATCTAGAAGAAGATGGAGACACCATTGAACCAATGTTTTATGTTCCTACAATGCCCATGATTCTTATCAATGGAGCGTGTGGTATCGGAACAGGCTTCTCTTGTGACGTACCATGTTTTAATCCAAAAGACATTAAAAAGAGACTTATGGATCTTGTAATTGACGAGGACGCGGATATTCCTGAAATGACTCCTTGGTACAAAGGTTTCGCGGGGAGTATTAAAAAGACAGAAACTAATAAATGGATCACCCTGGGAAAATACATGGTAAATGGAAACGTAATAAATGTCACGGAACTTCCAATTGGAACGTGGACGGATGATTACAAAATGTTTCTTGACAAATTAGAAACTGAAGGCACTATTTTCAGTTACACAAATGCGTCTACAGAAACAACTGTTAATTTTAGTATTAAATGTCCTTTGGAAAATGTAATAGAATGGACTCAAAATAATGAGATATTGAAAAAATTAAAACTGATTTCACATCTATCAGCAAATAACATGTATGTATTCAATGAGAAAAATGAGATAGTTAAGATGGAATCACCCGAAGAAATAATCTTCCACTTTTGGAGAATTAGAAACGAGTACTACAACAAGAGACAAAAGTACATGTGTGATAAACTAAATAGCGAACTCATTGTACTAAATGCTAAAATTAAATTCGTAACAGATATAATAGAGGACAAAATAATCGTATTCAGACAAACATTAAAAAGTATCATTTCCCAGTTAGAAAAGTCTGGATATCCTAAGATTTCAGATTCTTACGAATATCTTACAAATATGAAAATTCATTCTTTTTCTAGTGATACTATTGAAAAATTAACAAATACTCGAGACAAGACAAATCAAGAATACATAACTATTAAAAATTATTCCCTAAGGAATTTCTGGGAAAAAGATCTTAATTTTTCCTAAGAAAAATATTATTAAATTTTTTAAAAAAAAATATTTTGATATATTAAATTAAAATATGAGAGCTATTATTTACGCTATTGTCTTAGCCATCGTTTCGTGGATGGTGTTTGGTAGTATGAACGAGTTAACTTCGGCTCACGCGTCGGACGGTTGCTGTGGAAAGGGGGAATGCGGCAAGAGTAAGTTTACTAGCATGATCTGGTGGGCAAATCTAATGATTGCGTGCCTGGCTACTTTCGTTGCTCTATATGGTGGCGCTAAAATGACTCCCCAGGGTCGCATGCTCCCCTCGATTCCCTTCCTCCCAGTCTAAGATAACTGGTGCATGATCGCTTGCTAAAGGGATGCCTTCATTATTCTCACCTATATATTTTAAACATTTACTGGAAACATGATTAATATTCTTAGTAAAGAAGTAATCAAGTCTCCATCCTTTATTTCTATTTCTTGCCCTAGACATTCCGTTTTCCTTTACTTGTCGGGGATCCCACCAGGTGTAAACAGTGTCACACTTTATAGTGTCTTTGAAGTGAATACATTCTAGATCCTTTAGAAATTTAAGTTCATGCTGGTAAGTTCCGGGACCAGGCAACTGTTTAGTCTGATCAAAATGTGTCTCTTTTGCTGCGTTAAGATCTCCACATAAAATCACTTTTCCTGTGGTTTTATCTAAGAAGTTATACATTTTATCGTTGAATTTTATTTTGTTCTCGTAATTTGTACCCGAATTTGGAGCATAAACCGTTACTAATGTGATGTCGTCAAATTTCATAATTATAACGCGACCCTCGAGATCTTCGTATCCCGGAATATCTGTAGAAAAATCGCATGAAATATTTTCTTTATAGAATATACATGTTCCAGAATATCTATCAGGTGCTCTTGCCGCGTCTAATTTAGATTCGTTGAAAAAAGATTTGTATCCCGGAATATTTATGACATTAGATTTAGCAATTGAACAGCGCGTTTCTTGCATACATATAATATCCGGGTCATACTTAAGTAAATCTTGTATAGCACTGCCGTCTATTGGAAATATTTTTTCATTTTTCTTAAGTTTGCTTGAAATAGAGTCATTGAAAATGCGCGAGCGGATACCGTTAACGTTCCATGATACGATCTTCATAATTAATTGAAATATAATACACAACTTATTTAAGTTGTGTAATTTTTTGTAAATTATCTGATCAATTTGTTACTCTGTAGAAAAAGAGTTTTATCCTCTTGGTTGTCAGTAAAAAGAATAGGTCGATTTTCTCTTGGATTCCACAATGTTTTTATAAAGTTATAAGCATCTTGCCACTTTTTCGCATCTTTTGTGAAAATACATATACAGTGACAATTAGTCTTTAATGTGTTATTTACATCCGTTATACATTTCAATAAATTCATATACGCAGATAAGGGTAATTCATTGTCCTTGTCTGCTTGTATATCAATGTATAATTTATAAATTTCATCGCTAGATTTTACAATCGCCCATGTATTTTGGAAGTAATTTAAAAATTCGTCAAAACCTTCTTGATTATACACGTCATTTGATATTATTCTTACTGTAAAAAGTTCTAATTTTTTATTTAATATTATCTTCACCGTGGGTCTATCTAATATGTATATTTCGTCATTCATAATAAATTAATGTAATGTACTCTAATCTAATATAATGTAAATAATATTAATTTAAGGCGCAAAATTACGTTTTTTAATCATTATTAAGATATGATTTATACAATGTGGTATACACCTATTGTTTATGGTATCAATTGAAAGCATTTGGAATGACTTTGAAGAACTTGTAAAAGAAGAAAAATGTGATAATGTGTGCGAATGTTCTCATATAAATCTACAAATTGATCATAGACTTGGTGATAAAATATGTTTAGATTGTGGTACAGTAGTGTTGTCTGGTATATTTGAATACTGCGAATGGAATAATTATAAACAAGAAGATGGTTCAATGTCTAATGGATTACAGAGAGGCGATGCTTTCGTGTCAGATAATCCTTATGATAAACGAGGAACAATACCTGGATTTGCTAATAAAAATTCGCTAATGATGAGAATACATTATCAACAGACTTTTAGTCACAAACAAAAAACATTTTGGCACATATCTGAAAGATTTCAAAATTATTGCACTCAATTAAAAATTCATACTTGTGTATTACCCATTGCTAAGGATATGTGGCATGTCTGTATGGAATCAGGGAAACTAACGAGGGCTTCAGTGAGAAATGGACTAATAGCAGCATGTCTTTATTATGCTTGTATTTATAATAATCTACCTACTGATAGACAATCCATAATCAATTTAGCAGAAGGTAACCAAAAAGGATTTTTAAAAGGAGAGAAAATATTTCAAGAAATTATGGAAAAACATCCCAAGTACAGGTTTCTCGGGAAGGAAAAAATAGACATAATAGAAAATGATTCATTCATCAAGTATATCAGTATATTAGAATTACCTTTTAAAACATCGGAAATATGCAATAAGTATTTTACAATGTATAAAGACAAACTAGATTCAGTGACTCCTAAGTCAGCAACAGCTGGGATTCTGTTGTATGTGATTAAAAAAGATTTAGGTTTGAAGGCGCCCAGCAAATCAACCGTATCCAGGGAAACTGGAGTTTGTATTCCTACGATAAATAAAGTACTAACTATTTTGGAAACCGTTTAAAAAAATAATAGATACAGTATTGTATAAAATTGTAGATGATATCGTTGATTACTTCGTGTAATTCTTTTGTTGCTTCGGCGCATACAAAATGTATTAAACCATATTTTACCCCTAGAAACGGTTACGTAAACTTGGGCGACGATTCATTGATAAATTCTCTTGAAGAATTTGGCGGGAGTTCAGAACTTAAATTACTTACACATTTGAATGCAGAGGGATGGTCGAGTTCTTGGCTTATGCACATCTCTCAAGAATCTACGCCCTTTTTTGATGAGCATTATTATCGTGATTATCTCAATATGCTTAGCGTAGCATCGAGTTATACATCAAAAGAATACTTTTATCTTGGATTCTATCCAGAAGGAAGTCGTAATTATGATGGTCCAAAATACATAGGAGTGTTTAAATTGCTACATAGTCAAAGAATATTTAACACTATTATGATTATTGAAAATCCGCATTACATATGTGATGATTCTCATCTTATAAATTTTAAGTACATTCTTATGCATATGACAGATTCATCTCATGTTTTTTTTAAATTTAATGATCTTAAAAGACCGGAACAGATGCGGTACTACCTTGCCTGGATGCACATGTAATTTCAATTTATATTAAAATATTTATCAAGTAATAAATGGCTTCAGTTAACAACATAAAAGAAAAATTTAAAATAGAAAGTGATATAATTAATATAGCATCACTTAGAACGTTTTTTCAATTGGATGTTGACAAAAACAAACTAAAAAGTTTCAAAGCGCCGGACAAGAAGTGGCTTGCGCAGGATAGAAATGCGATGATAATTTTTTTTAAGGCTGCAATGGTTAAACTAAAAGAAAATGGAGCAGTGCAAAAATATGTGGAAATGGCTCTTCCTGATGTCCCGAATGACGCGCGCGAAGAGATAATAAGGAAACTAGATAGGATAATACTGCGAGAAAATAGTATATTTGATCAGTTTTCAACGCAGCCGAATCAGCAGCAATGTAAAAATGCTGGTCTATACCATAGCGAAGAAGATCCTTCGTCCCAAAATTGTTTACCAAAACGGGAAGGCCGTGGCTATCCTAAGACCAATTTGCCGACGGTGCCTCCACGACAGTGGGATCGTTATGCATGGTGTAACAATTGTTGGTTATGTACCCAACAAATAGTAACAAGAAGCGAAAAAGAATTAAAAAGAGAATGCGAACATATATTACCTTATTTAACTGGTTCTTATCTTTTAGGAACATCTGATACAAGCGAACTTGTTAGTTATGAATTTGCACAATCTCATCACTGCTGTAATCAAAAGAAAAGACAAGGGGAATTTATTAAATTTGTCAATCGGTTTGGCTTGCGCAGCAAATATATGTTTGTAAATGATTACACGCAAATTCAAAATTACGTTAGTGAATTGACAGGGCTTTCAGTATCATTCAATATAACTGGGGGCGTGTCGGTCGGGTCGAACCCGACGCCTGTGCCGACCAAGGACCGCAAAAAATTTGAGGAAGTGCTCATAAATAAGGGTACACCGGAGGAAAAAGAGCAGCTACCGTCAATTGCAGAACAGCGCATCCTCGCGGAAAATATGGCCTTGACTATAGACAGCGTATGCACTGAGATATGTGACATATTAAACAAAGGGGGTGAAAGCGAACTAATTGCTATATTTTTACACGCGTCTATTTTGGATTGGTTATTTCATGAACGAGTAATACATACATACGAGACCCAGGGGAACCCGCTAGATATTCTTAAAAACCAACTCGTGAGCAAGTTCAAGACCTCAACCGCCGACAACGACGCCGCCGAAATCTTAAACAATAACTCTGGAAAAAAATCGGCTCAACAAATACTTTCTGAAAAAATAAACAATGCGTTGGCGAACATGAAACCGGATTCAGAACCCCCGATCGCCGTTTTAAAAAAAATGTTATATAAAAATCCTGCATATCATTTTGGCAAGAGAGAAAATCTCAGTACCAAAGTCAAAAGACGAAATAGAACAAATTTTGGGACGAAGGAGCGTGCCGCGCGGAGCCCCACACGGGACCAAGTCGATGCGCCCGACTCTCCATCATCTATGCGAAGAGTAAGTGATATGCGAAGAGTAAGTGATATGCTCCACCCTTACTACATTCAAAAAATTATGCGCGCCATGGGTGTAAGTATGTTAGGCGCAAGAACATCGTTGGGGCGAGTGGGTATAATAAACTTATTAGCTGATGTAACATACGGTTCCGTTTTAGAACTTTTAGACACTATGCATCCGAGTGAAGTACACTCAAGTGCGGAGGAGGCGGTCGTACATCCTAGACTTGTTGCAAGTATGTTTATACTTCTTGAAAAAAATAAAATTAAAAACGTTTTCCAATTAGGAGGGGTACAGAACTTGATTTATATAGCTTACATATATTCTATGGTAGTGTATACTGCTTATAAGAGAGCGTATAATTTTACGGATGAGTACGACGGTCCCTACCAAACCATGTTTGGTAAGAAAAAACCAAAAGTTAAAAAATTACAAAAAGTTAAAAATTTGTCAAATAAATCTATTATGACTAAACTTAAGAGTGTTGGTATTAAAATTACTAAAAAACAAGGAAAACGTCGTGTATATCTTTCGCGACCCGAATTGATTAAAAGAGCAACTGCCTTCAGAAATTTACAACTTCGTGCTAAAAAACTTAAAGTTCGTATTATGTATAAGAACAAAAAAGGCAGATACGTTTATAAAACAGCAAAAAGACTAATGAATGATATCAAAAGACAAATGAAGAAATCTGTTAAGAAACGAATGAAGAAGCCTGTTAAGAAATCTAATATGAAACAAAGATTTGGATGAGGCATGCCAACGCCTAGACCCGAGGAAGAAAACAGAACGTTCTTCGGGTGAGGCGCGTCCAAACTTATGAGAAAGTAAAAAGTAAACATTTAGATTCGATATGAAGAAAATTGAACAAACCGTTTTCAATTTTTTGAGAAAAAGAATCTTAAATTTAAAATGTTTACGTAATGTAAACTATGTATCATCTTGAAAATAATATGCTCATCGTTGCGATGGTATTCTATTCCATCTTGACTTACTTCGTAGGTCCCTTTATTGCGATGCCGTTTATGTTAGACGATAAAACTACTGTTGCCGCCGGTTTCACTATTGGGTTTATCATTTCAATGGTTTTGTGGTATACTTTCGGGAGTTCGTTAATGGACTAAATGTATTTTTTAGAAAAAAGAATCTATTTTAAAATGTTAATTTATATTAACAATGAGCGATTGTTTACAATATTATTACGACAATCCTGAAGACGACGAGAAATATAAATTATCATGTGATTTTAAACCATTCCCCGAATTAAATGACTCCGGAGTTTATACACACAAAAAAATGCTAGACTTCATAAGGTCTAGTTATTCATCTGAAGCATTTCCGGAAGATTCTCCTTTTGAGTTCAAGGAAAATTACATAAATCTTTCCAATGATGAAATATGTAAGTCATCCGATATGTCTCTTGGACCACAACAAAAATTTATGGGTCAGCTTTTAGGACCTAATACAAATTTCAATAATACACTTATTTTTCACGGCCTAGGTTCAGGTAAGTCTTGTACGAGTATTGTAATAGCAGAGGCTCTTAAAAATGCTACGAATGAGCGTGTTATATTCACGGTTCCTGCTCCTCTAGTTGATCAATACTACGAAGAAATTTCAGGAGAAATGAGAAATGGAAAGTTCTTTTCTTGTCCTTCATTTTGTCTAGTTAAAAATGGAGGAAAAACAGAAAGAGACTTTTATGTCTCCCAACAGAATAATGCTATGCTTTTAGCTAAAATGAGATCTCTCAGAAGAGAGGAGGAAAAGTTAGCGGCTATCGAAGAAAGTGAAACATCTACTGAAAAAATGTTTAGAGATCAGCAAAATAAAGTAATTGTAGAAAGGAAAAAGTATAATGAATATCAAAAGAAACTAAGAGACACAATCAGAAGAACTTTTGACATTGTTTCTCATCAGACTTTCATTCAAAGTATATATCGCACTGACAAAAAATCCGGTAATACGACAAGGGGCGACAGATTAAAAGAAGATTCTGCTCTTTTTAACAAAAATGGTCTTCTAATCATTGACGAGATTCAAAGACTTGTTTCTGCAGATGGTACATTTTATAAGAAATTATACAATTGTATTAAGTATTATTTCC
>Ga0222718_10001561_pt1 | contig 21555 bp, 15 predicted proteins | sample C33_27DmetaG_FD_165045 | JGI IMG/M metagenome (GOLD analysis project Ga0222718, IMG submission 165045) | Estuarine water microbial communities from San Francisco Bay, California, United States - C33_27D | ecosystem: Environmental > Aquatic > Marine > Unclassified | place: USA: California...
AGACAACGATGGGACCGATCATTGGGCTGTTTATCAGAAAAATAATCCATTTTCATCTAATAATTCAATAAAGGCATCAGCTGAAGATGCCAATGATTTATTTGGAACATCGGTAGGACAAGGATTCAACAACCAGGGTGCCTTAATTGGTGCTCCAGGATATAACAGCGAAGCAGGCGGTGTGTACACCTATAACAAGGCTGACCGAGAGACTTTCTTGGAAAAAAGTGTACTAGCACCTAACGGAACATATAATTTTGGTGACGTGCTCGATATTGGCTCAAAAGAATGGGCAGTAATAGGAGCGCACCAAAGTGTAAGTGCTCGTGGTTATGCTTATACTGTTCTCCGCAATGTTGACATTGGTACATTTGATTTACAACAGGTCCTGTTGGAATCAACCACAAGTACAAATAGTGAATTCAGTAAAGCAGTAACCATTAGCAGTGATGAGCGTTGGATGTACGTCGGATCTCCAGGAGACGATAAAGTATATTGCTACAATAAAGTTGACGTACAAAAGCAATCAATGGAATTCACCGGTAATGGTACTAATAATTCGTTTGTAATCAGCGGTACTATTATTGTAGACGATGATAGCTCAGATTTTGGTATCGGAAGCCAACAAATAAATGTGTCGGTGAACAATGTTCCACAAACTGCAAACGTGGATTACACATACACTGCTGGAACGGTAGTGATGACAACTATCCCTACTGCCGGGTCAACGATATTAATAACCCGGAAACAAAGCGTCACGTATAACCCAACAGTGTCACAAACTGGATTTTTAATAGAAGATCTTTACACCGCATCTGATATCTATAGTTTTACTGTGAACGATGATGGAGAAATATTGCGTCCATACATTGATTATACCTTTGATGCATCAACAAAAACGGTCACAACAACATCTGGAGTTACAGGAAGTATTGTGTTTTCAAGCAACACTTATTGGAAGTTGGTTGGCACAATCACTTATGCAGGCGTTGACAGCACTGGAATTGGATTTGGTGAAGAATTAACCACTACCACAGATGGCCGGCAAATTATGATTGGAGTGCCAACCGTCAGCGCCGGCGACGAGATACCAAATGCTGGACAAGTCATGGTATATGATCGCAGTGTGGAACGTGTGCAAGTTACCAATGCGACCACAAAAGTTTACACCACCATTAGAACACCAGTTGGTCCATGCACGGTGAAACTTAACAAACAATTTTTGGTTAGGGATACAGGAACTAACAACAATGGGCAATACACCGTTGTAGGAAATACTATTACATTTGATGCATCTGTCACATTACAAGTTGGTGATGTATTAGAGTTTGAAACCAATACATTTAACCTCATGCAAACCATTGAGTCCAATAGTGTGCAAAGAGATGCACAATTTGGCTACAGCATTGATCAATGCTCAACAAACTGTAGCCTTTATATAGGTGCGCCTTTCTGGAACAGCGCACTACAAACTGAAGTAGGCAACGTTGAACGCTGGATAAATCAGAACAGGCTTTATGGGTTAATAACAAGCAAAAATGCAAACGCAACACTGTCACCAGGAACCAGTATCCGTATCAATGACGTGGATGTGCTGGTCACCACTCCCACAACTTGGCTGGTAGGATCTTCGTACACCACCGGCGCATTTGTGAAGGACGGTGCAACAATTTATAAAGCAAAGCAGGCGGTACCTTCCGGCACTGCAATATCAGATACCGATTACTGGGCAGTGAGTAATTGGGTAGAATATTATGCAAACGATATCAACACAGCAGATATTCCAAATGTAACCGCATCGTATGCAAATGGTCTACTTTCTTTGCATTTGGTGAATGCTGATGCGGGCAATGAATTCATTAAACTTGTGGTATTGCCTGGACTAGGTGGAGCGTGGACAGCACTAGGTTTTACACCAATGGTATATGCACAAACAATTACCGCACCAATACAGCAAGAGCAAGGACATTTTGGTCAGAGTGTGACCATTAGCGACACCGCAACCAGTCTCATCGTTGGAGCTCCGGATAGTACCGCTAATTTACCTACAACATTTGACAACAACACCACATTGTTTAACGGAGGGGCCATGGAATTTATTGACCCAATAAATCGAAGTGGTGTTGTTTACACGTATGATTTCCTTGCAAGCGCCAATGCTAGTGCAACTAATCCAGGTAAATTTGTTTTTGGACAACAAATTTACGATCGGACGCTTGGTAAATTTGATAACTTTGGTGCAACAACAAGTTATGCAGATACTGTGTTGTTAATAGGAGTGCCAAATAGCGATCTGGGCGATAGTGTTGGTGATTTTGGACGAGTAGCGCAATTCAACAATGTAAATTTAACCCCAAGTTGGAGTATTAAGTACCGTCAACAACCTCAGGTGGACGTATCGCTTCTTAACAGTGTGTTCACATATAATAGGACGTCATCAGCTGTGACACAATATCTTGACTACATTGATCCAATACAAGGAAAGATACTTGGTGCGGCAAAACAGAACATAGATTACATTGTTGGCCTTGACCCAGCATCTTATAACGTTGGCAACTATAACAATATAGGACAATTCTGGGGTGATGAACGAGTAGGCGAAGTGTGGTGGGACGTTAGTACCATGCGTTATATTGATTACCACCAGGCAACAATAGAATACAAAGCAAGAAGATGGGGCCAACTGTTTGAAGGCAGTAGCATTGACGTATACCAATGGATAAAGAGTGATGTACCACCTTCTTCATACACAGGACCAGGAACAGTTTACAATTCGTCGCGCTACGTTGTAGCCAGCGAACTAGACCAAAACGGAGTGTTCTCATCTGTATTCTATTTTTGGGTTAAAAACTTAACCAGCATTGACCAACAAAAGAAAAAAACACTGAGCATATTAGCCGTAGCCCAATACATTGAGAATCCACGCAGTAGTGGCGTACAGTACATAGCACCTGTTGCACAAAACACTGTTGCACTTTACAACTGTCGCGACCTGTTATCAGCAACCGATACAGTGCTGCACGTTGAATTTGATCGTGAAAAGAATGATGATAATGTTCATGTTGAGTATGATCTAATCGCGAAAAATAATCCATTAAGTTTCCTAAGCGACGGAACCTACAGGAAGTTTTTGGACAGTTTCTGTGGCGAAGATACCTTAGGAAACAAGGTACCAGATTCAACATTAAGCATTGCAGACCAATATGGTATAAACTTTAGACCAAGACAAAGCATGGTTGTTGATAGATTCTTGGCTTTAGAAAACTATTTTGACCGTGCAAACAAAATACTTGCATTGTATCCTATTGTAGAACAAAAACTGTTTACACTTTTGAACAGCGAGGAACCTGAACCAACAAGTGCTAGTGGACAATGGGACAAGCGTGTGCTCAACTATGCTGAACTCACATATCAAAACTTTGAAATTGTTTCAGCAGGGTATAGGTATTTGGTAGCAAGCGACGAAACACAAAACGGCTTGTGGACAATCTATACACTACAGGCAGATAAAACATTGTTCCTAAGCCGTGTGCAAACATATGATACCAAGCAATACTGGCAGTACACTGATTGGGTACAACCAGGATATAATTTAAGCACAGAAATTGTTGCCGAAGTGCCTACTTTTAATGACATTGCTCTACTCACAAACGTTACTAACGGACAAAGTGTGAAAGTCACTGCCAACAGTTTTGGTAAGAGTGAACTATACCAATTGGTGAATGGAACATACAACAGGGTATTTGCAGAAGACACCACAATAAAAATTAATAGTACCATTTGGGATTATTCACTTGGAAGATTTGGGTTTGACATTGAGGTTTTCGACGCACAAAGATTTGATAGATTCCCGAGCACAGAAACACGCCAAATTTTAAAAGCCCTTAATGAGGAAATCTTTACAGACAATTTATTGATACATCGTAATGAGTTACTGGTGCTGATGTTTGAATATATTCTTGCAGAACAAAATGCACCTAATTGGTTGTTCAAAACCAGTTTGGTTGATATACAGCATAAGATACGTGATTTAATACCTTATCCAGTTTATAAACGGGATAACCAGGACTTTGTTTTAAATTATATCAATGAAGTTAAACCTTATCATGTGAAAATTAAAGAATTTAGCCTGAGATATGATGGGCTTGATACCTATCTTGGTAATACGACCGACTTTGATTGTCCCGCATATTACGATAGCGTTGCAAAAGCATTTATCAGCCCAATACTTAAAGATAATGGAACTGGTTTATTAAATAACGGACAACCAAATGTAAGCGAAACTCCTAGCACAGATCCAATCTGGACGACATGGCCATGGAGCCAATGGTACAATAATTATACATTGAGTTTAGCCAGTGTGACTCTTGTTAATGGTGGAAGTGGATACACTGTAGAACCACAGGTCACAGTTACTGGCACAGCAACAACATTACCAACACTACGAGCTAAAATAAGTACAGCAGGCGCAGTTACTGAAATTGAAGTAATAAGCGCAGGTTCGGGGTACGTTACTACGCCACAAATCACAATCAGTGGTGGTAACGGTTCTGGAGCGATTGCAGTTCCCCTAATGCAAAACAACATGGTGCGCAGTTTCGACACAACATTGAAATTTGACCGATATGAATACGTCAGTAGCGTCCAAGATTGGGCACCAAACACTGACTACGTTGAAGGTAGTTTAGTTCGCTACCAAGACAATGTTTACAAAGTCAATGAAGTTGCAGACAGCACAGAACTTGACAGTGGTGCAACATTTGATCCTGATTTTTACACGCTGGTTGACGAAAGCACTCTTAGTGGAGCAGATCGTGTTATAGGTTTATACCAACCTGACAGCAGCGATCCTGGTAGAGAGTTGGCTCTTGTGCTTACTGGTATAGATTATCCTGGTGTTCAGGTAGCCGCACCTGGATTCAATAAGAATACTGGTTATGATGTTGGTAATTTTGACACCAATCCGTTTGATAACCTTGACTTTGGGCCAGAAGGCTTCCCAACCTATAGCGATGATATACTAAATGCAATTTATTCAAGCAGTTTTACAGATACATATCTTGGAACACGCAGCACCGATATCAACGTAGACGGCAGTGAATTCATTGACACATATAGTTCACATGCTCCTGAGGAGTTAGTTCCAGGCAGTAATTTTGATACACTTGACTTAACAGTCAGTACACGCCCAGGAGCAGATTGGACCAGTGATGGTCATGGATTCAATGTCCAATCAGAGGATTTTGTAGCCACTAGCACAACTTTAACTGTTGACTGGAGCAGTCAGATGCTTCATCCAGTTGGTGTAAGTGTTGAGAATTTAAGCACAGGTGTCAATCTAAACGCCCTCCAGCATTTCACAGTAAATTGGCCAGCAAAAACCGTGAGTGTGACAGATGGTATAAGCGCGGACGATATTGTGCGTGTGAGAACCTTTGGTGTTGGAGGTGGAAATCAGTTGTTGCGTCAAACACTTAATGGTTCACTAGTTGGTAATAGTTTAACAATAGACGTTGATTACGATGAAATCTATGAAATCCTAGCGATAGTAAATGGAGTTCAAACCACAGCATTCACGTATGCGGCTGGGTCTTACAGTTGGCAAACACTAATATCCTTTACCAGCACATATACCAGCACTGATCTTGTTACTATTGTTGTGTTAGGCACAGACACTCCGCAGAGATCCTGGAGCACACCGCGAGGTGAATATTTCATTTATGACGGCAGCACATTATCATTCACACTTAGTGAAAGTTTACAAGGTACAAATCCAATTGATTTATTTGTGTTCCAAGATGGTAAGAGGCTTCGCCCAGCCGAAACTGCACAATATACAGGCGACGGAAGCAGTGTAGGCCCATACTATCTACCAACTCGTGGACAAATTTCACAAGGATTTGTTTCTGATAATGATGTTAAGGTCTACGTTGACAATGAAGAGCAGTTTTTATCGGTAGATTGGACCCTTACACCATGGGATGGTAGTAGTGATAGATACGTTGCATTTAATGTTCCGCCAGACAGCGGCGCAAACATAAAAATTGCTGTGACAACAGCGGCTGCTTATTTTGTAAGTGGCAATACGCTTACATTACGCACAAGTCCTGCGACAGATGCAGTAATCAATGTAGTTACATTCAATGACACTAGCGAACAAAAATTACTTACACAAGTGTTCCAAGGACCAACCGAAACAGGCACGGTAGTCACAGTTGACTTTGATAGTGTTGCCTTTGATAGCGGCGATTTTGATGCAACCACAGGTATAGTTTTACAAAACAATGACCTAGCAACTGGAGTTGCAATAACAAACGACAGCAGAATCGAAGTGCATAAAAATGGATTCAGACTAACACCTGGTGAAGGATTCGAGACAAATACCGCCGGCATTGTTACCATTGGCGGCGGAACACTTGGCCCAGGTGATATCGTTACTATCACAAGTTACACAATGGCGGTCACACCAGAAGAAATGAGTTTCCGTATTTTCCAGGATATGCTAGAGAATCAAAAGATTTATAGGATTAACCAAAACAATACTACAACACTTGCCAGAGCATTAGAAGCAGACGATGATATAATTTATCTTACCAATGCAACAAAAGTAAGTCCGACTGATATTCCAGAAAATATTTTAGGTGTTGTTATGGTAGGTGAAGAAAGGATTACTTATAGAACAAGAAATCTTGCAAATAACACCGTAAGTGGCTTGCGTAGAGGTGTTGCCGGAACTGCAATTCAATCCCATTCAGTAGGTGAAACAGTTACTGATAGCGGGTTTGGTGAACAACTACCGCTGACATACCAGCAACAGACCACACAAAGCAAATTTACTGGTGACGGAACCACCAAAGTATTCCTTGCTTCAAACATTAGTTTAGAAGAAAGTCTCGACAGTACCGAGATAGAAGAGGTAGTACGGGTCAACGTTGGAGGCGCAGAACTTGCGCAATCTGCCTACACGGTCACGCAACTTAATCCTGCAGAAGTAACACTCATTGACGCACCGGCAAAAGGTGTGGAAATAATTGTAAGCATTATACGCGGTAAAGTAATGTATGCTCAAGGGGCAAGCACTGCCAGCAATGGTATTGCGTTGCAAGAACAAACAACAACGGCTGCAAGGTTTATCCGAGGTCAAATATAAAGGTAAATAGTGTATGGATTTAAAGAATCAAAAACAGAAAGAAAAGTCAGAGCGGAAAAAAATGCAAACTATACCAAATGAAACTGGTGCCATTGCTCTCAGCGGTCATATCAAAATTTTTGATCCAAACAGTGGCGAGGTAATTGTTGACAAGCGTAATGCTATTCATTACGAAAACATGAGCGAAAGCCTTGCTAACAGCCTTGCAAATCGCACGGTAGGACAAATTTATAGTATGAGTTTTGGTAATGGTGGAAGCAACGTTGACCCAACAGGTGTGATTACATATTTGCCACCTAACACAACCGGACAGAATGCTGATCTGTACAATCCAACCTACAGTAAGGTTGTTGATGATCTCAGTGCCGCAAACACAGATCCTACACGCAACAAACTAACCGTTGCTCATACAACTGGTGCTGTGTACACTGACATTGTAGTAAGTTGTTTACTTGATTACGGTGAACCGGCAGGACAAAGCGCATTTGATAATAGTACGGATTTCAATGGAGATTTTGTTTTTGATGAATTAGGCTTAAAAACATGGAATGGAAGCGCAACAAGTTTACGTTTAGTAACACATGTAATTTTCCATCCAGTTCAGAAGAGTTTGAACAGACAAATACAGATTGATTATACGGTGCGTATACAGACGCTAACAAACCTTAGCGCAACATAAATATGCATATAGAAAGAATTGGTAAATACTAGAAATTGGAGTAGAAACAAATGGCATATACCATTAACCTTACAGACGGTACAATTTTTGCAGTAGTTGCAGATGGTACTATTAATACAGATTCAAGTCAGACGCTGGTTGGTAAAAACTACGCTGGCTATGGTGAATTCCTTAACGAAAACGTAATTCACTTATTAGAAAGCGGTGCTAACACCACTGCACCAAGTGATCCTCTTACTGGGCAACTTTGGTGGGATAAAACCAATGGTGTTATGAAAGCGTACAATGGAACCACGTTCAAATCAATCTCTGGTGCAAGGTCTAGTGCTTCTACTCCATCTAGCAATGTAACCGGCGATTTATGGTGGGATACCACAAATGCTCAGTTAAAAGCATACAATGGTAGCAGTTTTACCACAATTGGTCCAGCATTTACTGCAGGCACAGGGACATCAGGAGCAATCGTAACCACAGTTACTGATAACGTTGCTGTTGATCACGTTGTTGTTCAAATGTATGTAAACAATACTATTTGTGGTATTTGGAGCAAGGACGCAACATTTACTCCGGCTGTTGCTATATCAGGTTTTGCTACAATTGGTCCTGGATTGAATATGAGCACTGCGGTGAGCAACGCTGTATTCAAAGGAACAGCAACCAATGCTGATACACTTGATAGTTTAAACAGCACAGCATTTATGAGAACTGATGCCGCAACTAGTAACAATACAAGTATAAGTGTTTTGAATGATACTGGTCTTTATGTTGGTGGCGACAGTGATGGACGTTTTTTCGTCAGTGGTACTGACGTGTATGTGACGAACCAAACAAACAACGGAGATATGATTTTCCGCATCAATGATGGCGGTAGTACTACCACAGTAATGCAAATTGATGGCGCAACTAGCTCTGTTGGTGTTCGTGATATTACGAATCTTCAGGCCAACGGTACTGGTAACATCGGTAGTGCCAGCGGATACTTTAACACCATATTTGCAAAAGCAACGTCGGCACAGTACGCTGACTTGGCAGAAAGATTTGCCGCAGACGCAGTGTATGATGCAGGCACAGTTGTTATGCTCGGTGGTGTTGAAGAAGTGACACTGTGTAATGCCGCATACTGCGATGACGTATTTGGCGTGGTTAGTACACAACCAGCATTCACAATGAACGGCGGTGCTGGTGAAAACGATACGCACCCAGCGGTTGCGATGGCAGGAAGGGTACCAGTAAAAGTTACTGGTGTTGTACACAAAGGTGATCGTCTTGTAAGCGCCGGTGATGGACTAGCACAAGCTGGTCTATCTGATCAGATTAGTGCATTTAATGTTATTGGCAGAGCACTAGAAGATAAATTAGACAGTGGCGCTGGTACTGTAGAAGCCATTGTTACTATTAAGTAAAGGATAAACAATGACGTACTCAAGTGGATCAGTAATACTAGACGATGATTACAACATATTTGCAACAGGTAATGCTGCTGGTAGCGGTGATAACACCGTTGCAAACATCAATACAGTCTGGGGTTCGGGTACTGGCGATAAAGGGTATGGACAAACCAGCACAGTTGCTGCGGTAAGTGCAGGTGCAACTATCACTGCAACGCAGTGGGCAACACTGCTTACTAGGATGACATCCATTGCTAACCACCAAGGCACAACAATTACTGGTATTTCAAACCCAAATGCAGGTGATACAATTAGTGCGTATGCCGCATTAAGTAGTAACATTACTGCAATTTTCAACGCTAGGAATGACGCCGCTGCCAATGGAAGTGATCTTACCACCAACGGATCCACGGATACATCTGGCACTTGGGATGTTCGTGCAGTAACAACAAAAACAATTACTTTTGCTGATGCAGCCAGTTTGCGTTATTTCTTCAACGCAGGCGGAATGATCCGCATGAGTTGGAGCCTAACCAACACCAGTGGCGATGCTAAAAGTTTAGAGTGGGCCGATCTACTCTCGCAAAGTGGAACCATTGTTGTCACTGGTGCGGCGGCCAGCAAAACTATTGCCGCAGTTGCTTATACTGGTACTACTAAGATTGGCGGAGGCGGAACGCCTAATACACTAGCAACCGGAACCGGGGCACTTGATTATACTGGCACACCAGTTTTAATTTTCAAGCAGTTTGCTGACACTTCGCCTTACACCACCAACTATATTGAAATTAATGCAAGTGTTAGTGGAGGAGTAATTACTTTTGTAGTCACGCTCGAAGATGCGGCCACTGATACTGTTGCCCCCGCTCCAAGTACTGATGGCGCCGGGGATCAGACAACTATTACCAATCTTGATATTGTTGATGGAGATCTTAACATGACCACCGTGATTCGTCCACCTAGCACAACCTATATCTCAACTACATGGGGTACACCAACACAGAACGCTGCAACCTGGACATTAACATCATAATATTTCTTTAACACCCAAAAGGTCCTACGGGGCCTTTATTTTTGACTAATTATTCTGTATAATACAGTTATGGATACAGATAAACTTTCACAGAATATCCGTAGGCGTTTTGACCACAATCAAGCAAAACGTGTGCTACGGGAAAAATATCAAGCAAAAATGCTGTTTGCTTTCTCTGGCGGACTATGGTGTGCAGGTCCTGAATTAATTACAAATTGTAATTTGTGTTTGGCTCATGGGCATTTTAGTACAGTTTTACTTGACACACATGGCAACCCTATAAAAGTGGATGCTGAAGAACTAAAAACACAGGCACTGCAACGTTGGCAAGAACAGATGAACGCTTGGCATGCCGAACATGAAGAACTGCGTAAACAAAGATGAGTACCGGTGCAATTATATTCGCTTTCAACGGTGACATAGAGTACACACGCATAGCACAAGAGTGTGCTAAACGCATCAAGCAACATCTAAACATTCCAGTCACATTAATAACCAACGCTGTAAAAACCTACAGTGGATTTGACAATCAAATTTTAGTGGCTGGACCTAACTATGCTGGCGTTCGCAGTTGGGCCGATTGTGATGCGCCGGTAGCATGGCGCAATGGTGGACGATGCGACGCACTAAAGTTAAGTCCTTATGAAACAACCCTGCTGGTGGATGCTGATTATTGGATTGAAGACGATGCCTTACGTTGCTTGTTAGAAGCGGATGGTGAATTGTACGCACACAATACTCGACAGTACATAAATGAACCTGCATCCAAAATAGAAACTTTCGGTACACTTAGAACGGAGATGTGGTGGGCCACGGTGATGGTGTTCCGCAAAACACCTTTCACTATGGATGTATTTGACGCTTGGCGCATGGTAGAGCAAAACTACAAACACTATAGTCAACTATTTCAATTTCAGCAAAAGCCATTCAGGAATGATTATGCACTTAGCCTTGCACTACTTCTGTGCAACGGAAACACTCATCCTGCACAGTGTGCTATACCCTGGCCGTTGATAAATGTGCCTGATAATTGCAACATAGATTTACAAGACAATGTATGGACTTTAGGATATGATGTTTACGAAAACAGTGAACTCAAGCCAAAGCAGATTAAAGTACAAAAACAAGACCTACACATAATGGGCAAGCGTAATCTGGAGAAACTTTGTGAACTACAGTGATTGGCGTGGATATGTAATTGTTGCGTTCAACACAGACGATGTTGACTATGTTGAATGTGCCCGCACACTTGCGAAAAGTATACGTTTTTATCACGCCGATGTTAAGATTTGTTTAATCACTGGATCCGACATCGAAGATACGTTGTTTGATTATGTGAAAGTTGCAGAGGATTTAGGCGGGTATAAAAATGATTTACATGCATTCACACTAACACCATTTCATGAAACTGTTAAACTTGAAGCAGACATGATTCTCACCAGTTCTTTTGAACACTGGTGGCCTTACTTTAGAAACTTTGATGTATGGATAAGCACAGGTTGTAGAACCTATCACGACAGATGGGCTCCTAGTAGACACTATCGAAAAATCATAGATGACAATCAATTGCCTGATGTGTACAACGCTTGCACCTATTGGCGTCAAAGCAGACTGGCAACAATTTTTGCCAAGGCACTTGAAACTTTGTTTGATAACTGGTCAAGTGTACAGAATAGTTTGCTTTACGCTAAAGATGAGCCTTTAAACACTGATTTAGCCTACGCAGTGATTGCTGGAATGATGGAAGAAGAACTATTTACAGGTGCAGGCGGTCCTGAGATAATTCATATGAAACCCAAGATTAATGGATTAAGTGCGGAAGAATGGAAAAAGCAATTGGTATGGGAAATTATCAGCGGTGAGGTACGTCTCAACGGACACAGTCAATCAGGATTGCTACACTATCATGTAAAAGAAATGGCAAAAGATTTTGGAGCCTGCTATGACTAATTTTTGGGAAGGTCTAGCAATGGTGCAAACAGATAATGTCACTGAAATGACCTACAGGCTCTATTACAATATTGAATCTGGGCAGCCTCTTTTTTATTCAATGAGTGATGAATCTGGAGATTACATAGAAATCACCAAAGAACAATATGATGCAAGCAACTATCATGTGGTGATAAAAGATAAAAAAATAGTTGAACTAAACAAACGCGGATACACAAAATTAACACCCTCAAGCAAGGGCACCGCCTGTCATCCTAGCAACGTTATGATTGTAGATGCGACTAAATCTAAATACTGGAGTCTTAAAACCTACGAATTAGAGTAAATATTTTAACAGCGGAGAAGAAAATGTTAAAATATGCCGTTGCACTCCTAATAATAATAACAGCCGGTGCAACACACGCAGAAGAAATACCCCAAGGAGGAATGCTCCTTCCTATTACCACACAGTGTACAAATCCTAGCACAGACATGACAAACATGATCATGGAAAAGTACAGTGAGATAGCGTTTGCAGAAGGGCAAGCCACAGTACAGTATGCAAAAACAGGAGAATGGGTACAAGTTCCTTTCACACTTTATGTGAATCCTGATGCACTTACCTGGAGCATGATTGCTTTTATGCCATCGGGGCCTGGATGCCTAATAAGTAGTGGAGAGGGATTTATTCCTGCAATAAACACAACTTATTAGGATACAGCATGCATTATGTAGTAGACAGCACACCTGGAGAAGATGTCCAGGTTCTTAGACCTTTTGGCCCACCGATTGTAAAGAAAACCATGTCTGACGAAGTTCAAGCACTTATGATGGATGTGTTTGAACGCCATACCCAAGCACTTGACAATAGTTATTTCCTTGCTGGCGATTTAAAGCGCGAGTTTACTATTGACGCTAATGTACTAACCGAAGAACAAGCACAGCCGCTGGTATCTTTGTTAGCATCAGGCAGTAGTGAGCTTTTTAAGGCAGCAAAGGATATTGAATGGGAAAGTGTGAGGGATGCAGTTACAGAACCGCACCGTGAAATAGTAGAAACCCGTTTACGAGACATGCAACTTAGTTGCGCGGTACACAGTTGTTGGGGCAACATCAGCGTGGCTGGTGATTGGAACCCTATGCACAAGCACACCGGCATGGTAAGCGGGGTAGGGTATCTAAAGTTGCCAGATGATATTGAAGACGAATGGGACGATGGTGATCATGATCCTAGCGCCTGTATGTTGCAGTTCCTGTGTGGCATTCCTGCGGAATTTAACGTGCAGGGCATGCGTATAAAACCACGTGTAGGCGATATTTACTTTTTCCCAGCATGGTTACAACATGAAGTTTATCCATTTAGGAGCGCAGGTGAACGCTGGAGTTTTAGTTTTAATACTAGCGTCACAAACCTGGTTCCTGATATTGGACTAACTCCTGAAGACAAACTAGCCCTATCTGAGGCAAGAAATGAACGTAGACGTAGCGGATCTTGATTGCATATACCTGAGCTACGACGAGCCACAAAAAGAAGAGTTTTGGATTAAAATACAAAACATTGTACCGTGGGCAAAACGGGTAGACGGAGTGAAAGGCAGTGATGCGGCACACAAAGCGGCATCACAAGAAAGCGACACCGATCGTTTTATTCTAATAGATGGTGACAATCTACCTGACCAAACGTTTTTCAACACAACACTTGAGTTGGATGAAATCAGTGAGCATGCGGTGTTTCGTTGGAGAGCAAGAAATCACATAAATGGACTTATGTATGGCAACGGTGGACTCAGTTGCTGGACAAAAGATTTTGTTTTTAAAATGAGAACCCATGAAGCCAGCAGTAACAATGACGCTACCGATGTAGAGTTTTGTTTTGATCCACTGTACTGGCCCATGCATGATTGCTATAGCACAACATATCCAAACGGATCACCTAAACATGCCTGGCGAGCAGGGTTTCGTGAAGGTGTAAAAATGTGTCTGGATCAAGGGCGCAAACCCAGCGTTGCAGAATTTAAGGATCGTGTGCATGCTCGTAATCTTGATCATCTTACTATTTGGCACAACATTGGGTTGGATGTTGAATATGGCGACTGGGCTATTGCTGGCGCCAGGATGGGAACACAATGGACCATGTTAAGCAGTTGGAATCACAAACAGGTACAATGGTTTGACACACTTGAAGACATTTGGAATCGCATGCGAGATCAAGATCCTGCTGATATTATCGAGCGTTATGCCGACGAACTAAACACACAATTAGATTTGCCTATGAATGTTTTTGCATCAGAATCAAGTGCGTTTTTCAAACAGCACTATCGTAGCAATTATTCTAATCGCGGTCCAATGGTTAGAGAAAGTTGATACAATTACAAATAAACGACAGTAGAATATGGAATCCAATGTGTAAAGCAGCAGAGATTGTTCACGAATACAATTTGCATGGTTGCGTTACAATTGATTTAATAATGGAATCCCCAGATTTATCTTCAACTGAGTTGCCTGAATTTTTTAATTATCTATCTTCCACTGGTGTAGATTGTAAAAAAATTACTATATTAACTGGTAATTTACTAGAGTCCTATCAAGGTGTTAACGTGCAAATTATGCCGCACTTTATGTACGAGTTAAAGGACTTGCAAGAACTAAAATACACTGAAGCCGATAAAGATATACAGTTTTATTTTGGTTGTATGGTTAGTCGTACTACTTTGCCAAGATTAGACCTAAGCAGTTATCTGTTTTGTAATCACAGTGAAAAAACATTTCAAACATTTCATTGGCAACATAATAGTGATTATCATAAAACGCACTTAGAACTTGAAAAGTTATTAGAACTTTACGGCCCAACAAGTAACGAGTTTGCTGATGCAATAACATTGTTGAAACACAGTCCATTGTTAGGCGAAGACAATATAGTTTACCCGCCAGTAAAACAAAAATATGATATACTTCCTTGGTACAATAAATTTTTTATAGACATTGTTTGTGAAACATGGTATCAAGGTAATAACTTTTTCTTAACAGAAAAGTTTTGGAGAAGCGTCCGTACCAAAACACCTTTTATTGTACAAGGTCCTCAAAACGTACTAACCAACCTGAAAAAATTAGGCTTTAAAACCTTTAGCAACTATTGGGATGAAGGATATCAAGAAGATCCAAGTTACTATAATCTGACAGAAATTAAAAAGACGATTGACTATGTGGCAAGAAAACCTAAATCAGAAATTGAATCCATGTACAAAGACATGTATCCCATTCTTGAACACAATTATGAAACAATGATGAATTTAAGTTGTAATGATATTGCACAGACAATAGGCAAAAAGAAATGATACAAAATAAAGGCGATGGTGTAGATGAAAATTTTAAAAGTGATTTTCTCAGCGACGCTGAACGAGCGCAACAAAAACTTGACACTATTAGTCCTAGTTTTTGTCTAGCCAAGTGGAAGCAGGTAAGTTTACATTTAACAAACGGCATGAACAACAGTTGCTATCATCCTCCTCTACACTCCATTGATGCTAGCAGATTAAAAGTAGACCCAAGTGCGTTACATAACACTGATCACAAAAAGCAGATGCGCAAGCAGATGTTAGAGGGTGTTCGTCCTGAGGAGTGCGGCTACTGTTGGGCAATGGAAGACAACGGCAAACTCAGTGACAGACACTATCGCAGTGGAGAACCATGGGCAATCAAGGACTTTGATAGTATAATTGCCAGCGACTGGGACGCACCTGCACTGCCTAGTTATGTAGAAGTAAACTTTAATAGTGCTTGCAACCTAAAATGCAGTTATTGTAGTCCTCAGTTCTCAAGCAGTTGGATGCACGAAAGCGAAACTCAAGGTGCATACCCAACAAGCACCCCACACAATGATCCTGCTTACTTTTGGGGTGCAAGACGTCCTATACCCCACAGAGAATACAATCCTTATGTAGAAGCATTTTGGGAATGGTGGCCTGAACTGTATCCTGAACTGGAGCATTTCCGCATGACCGGCGGGGAACCCTTGATGGATCGTAATACATATCGTGTATTTGATTATGTGTTGGAACACCATAACCCAAAACTGCATCTCAACGTTACCAGTAACTTCAGCGTAGAAGAAAAACTCTGGCAGAAATATAAAATCTACGTGAAGCGTCTGTGCGAGCAGGAAAAAATAGAACACTTTATGCAATATGTTAGTGTTGATGCCTGGATGGAACGAGCAGAATATATACGCAATGGTCTGGATTTTGGTTTACTGTGGAATCGTGTTCATGAGTTTCTGCACGAAATTCCTGAGCGAAGTAGTATAACATTTATTATAACCATGAACAACCTAAGTGTGACAAGTTTTAAAGAACTTATAACTGGTATACAAGGCCTACGTCAAGTTTACAGCAATACATATCAAAGAGTCTGGTTTGACACACCTGTGCTACGCAATCCAACCTGGCAAAGCATGCAAATATTGCCTGATAGTTATGCACTTGAAATGGAAAAACTTTGGATGTGGATGGTACACAATGAAGAAACACCAGAAACACGCTTCAAAGGATTTAAAGATTACGAGATACATCGTCTAGACAGAGATTTAGTCTGGATGAAAACCGATCTTGACCCTGTGTATGTTCACCAACAGCAGGCTGACTTTTATAGATTTTTTGCTGAACATGACAGACGCCGCGGCACTAATTTTTTACAAACCTTTCCTGAAATGGGTGAGTGGTGGAATGAATGTAAATATTGGGCTGATAATCTATAACCGATACATACACTGTGAACGATCTCGAATACCGCCAACAAATCTTAGATGATTTAAGCCCAAGTTTTTGTGGAGCCAAGTGGTATAATGCTACCATTTGGTTGGGCAGTGGAATGACTACGAGTTGCCATCACCCTCCGGCCCATTTAGTGGAATCTGATAAGGTCAGGGCTAACCCTAGGCTGCTTCACAATACTGAACAAAAGAAAGCAGATCGTGCAATGATGCAAGCAGGGCATCGGCCTGACGGTTGCGAATACTGTTGGAAAATAGAAGACATGGGTCGCGACGCAGTTAGTGATCGTGTGTACAAAAGCAAGATTTATGCCGAAGAGGATCTAATTGCGGCAAAGAATCTTCCTGCTCACGAAGATGTTAATCTAAAAACACTTGAAATAGCATTTGATCGGACATGTCAGTTTGCTTGCAGTTATTGTAACCCAGCGTTCAGTACCACTTGGGTTAAGGATATCCGCAACGGTCCATACGAAAATTTAATCAGTGACGGCAGAAATCATTTTACACACAAACATGACTCAGCACAACTGTATAAAATTACAGAAACCAATCCATATGTTGAAGCATTTTTTGCTTGGTGGGAAAGTGATCTTCACAACACACTTGATGAACTACGCATAACAGGTGGCGAGCCACTGATGAGCGGACATACCTGGAAACTGATTGACTGGTTCAAAAACAATCCAGGACGCAGTCGCACACGACTTGCAATTAACAGCAACCTTGGATTCGAACAGGATAAACTTGTTCAATTACTTGACGCATGCGAAGGCATAGACTTAGATTTGTATACCAGTAATGAAAGCATGACATCTCACGCTGAATATATTCGAGATGGATTGGAATGGAATCAATGGGTCAGTAACATGGACTTTTTAATGAGCAGTGGCAAACTACGTGGACTACATGTTATGAATACAATCAATGCCCTGTGTCTCGAAAGCCTTCCTGAGTTTTTAGATCTTATGCTGAAATGGAAAACACAGTACGGACAAGACTTTCCTAACTTTACCTTAAACATTTTGCGTTTTCCGAGTTTCCAGTCACCACTGGTACTACCAGATGATATACGCATGCGTCACTGTGACAGACTGCAAGCCTGGTTAGATAAAAATGGCAGCCACAGCCATGTTCAACCACACGAGCGTAGTCACTTACAAAGACTGATTGATTATCTTGACGTGGTTAAAACTCCGCACAGTGATAGTTTTGAAATGCCAAAATTGCATAACGATTTTAAACAATTTTATACACAATACGATCAACGTCGAAATAAAAATTTTGTGGACACATTCCCTAATTTGGAACAATGGTATGAATCAATTTGAAATTATAGAAAATTTAAAAACACAGTATGAAGTGCTCTGCGTTATAAACTTTGACGACCTCAATGATGATTATTTTGAGTTTTACGATGCATTAAAACAACACTGCACTAAAATGTATTCGCCCGTATACAAAGATAATCAACGATTAATTTTTTGTTATACCAAAGAAATTTATAATGCTGATAGCAAGACTGGACTGAAACTATCGGCACTGCAAAATATTATAAATGATATAGACATCAGTAATTATTTTGTTACGGTAGTTACTACCAATCAAGACGCCAACGACGAATACAGTGCAATATTTTCTGAAAATATAGACAAAGTAAAAATCAATATTCAAATTGGTGATGGTGAATTTCATCAGACAATCAGCAACAAACCAATAAAAAATTATGTTTACGGTAGTCCAATACCATGGAATATTGGAATGGATCAACTCGACGAGGAGGAAAAAGATTGGCTTATTAAAAGTAAAACTTTTTGCATGTACCCGTGGATACATTTACATGTATCGCCCAATGGTTCAGCATCACCATGCTGTAATAGTGATAATATAAAGCATGGACCTCTTGGTAACACGCATGAACAAAGCATAAAAGAACTTTGGAATTGCCCAAAACAAAAACAATTACGGGTAGATATGTTATCCGGCACACCAAACGAATACTGTAAAAGATGCTATGAACATGAAGAAGCAGGTTTTTTCAGCATGAGACAAAGTGCAAACAAGCACCATGGGCATTTAGTAAGTCGTGTTCATGAAACCAAAGACGATGGCACTTTTGATCGTTACGAAATGGTTTACTGGGATGTACGCTTTAGTAATCTATGTAATTTGAGGTGCAGATCCTGCGGACACAGTTTTAGTAGCAGTTGGTATAAAGATCAGGTAGCACTAGCAGGTCCTGAATGGGGCAAACAAAATAAACCTCTATTGATTGCAGGTCGTGATCCGGACGATATGTATATGCAACTTATGGAGCACATAGACTTTGTGGAGCAAATTTATTTTGCAGGCGGCGAGCCACTGATGATGGAAGAACACTATCTTATTCTTGACGAATTAGAACGTCGCAAACGTTTTGATGTCCGTCTGATCTATAATACAAACTTCACAGATGTTAAACTGAAAAATAGAAGTGTATTTGATTATTGGAGAAAGTTTGAAAGAGTAGCAGTGGGTGCAAGTCTTGACGCAATGGGTCCGCATGCAGAGTATATTCGCAAAGGCACGAAATGGCATGAGGTAGAACAAAATCGTCGAAACATGCTAGAGATTTGCCCTAATGTGGATTTTTATATTAGCCCAACACTGAGCATTATGAATGCATTACACATTCCTGATTTTCACCGAAACTGGGTAGAGAAAGGTTTATTAAAACCACAAGATCTCAATATTAATTGTTTGCTCGATCCAGCATTCTATAGGGTGCAAATTGCTAGTAACAAAGGCAAGCAGATGATAATAGAAAAATATAAAGAGCATATCAAATGGCTACAACCACAAGATAAAATACAAAGAGCAACAATTGGTTTTGAAAGTGTTATTAATTTTATAAACTCTACGGACAAGCAAGATTTGCAACCAGAATTTTGGAGACGTACAAAACAATTAGATCAGATAAGAAAAGAAAATATACTTGATTTCATTCCAGAATTGGAACAACTACTTTGAACATTCCGCATGATAAATTTTGTGTATTACCTTGGGTAAGTTTAGAAACCAGCCCAATAGGCACAGTACGTCCGTGTTGTTTAGCCGAAGAAGAAATAAAAGATGAACTAGGCAACAAGTACAAATTGATAGCAACCGATCTCGGCACAATTCAGAAAAGTGAATACATGCAAAAATTACGCACATCATTTCTTGCAGGTGAACAACCACAAACATGTCGCAAGTGTTGGAATGAAGAACGTGCAGGACGTACCAGTAAACGCATTCACACTATTAATAGATTAAAACACATTGTTACAGACACAGAATGGACAGAGGACGCAAAGCCTTTGTTGTTTATTGATTTTAAACTGGGCAACATCTGTAACTTAAAATGTAGGATATGCGGATCATGGAGCAGTAGTCAATTTGCCGCGGAAGAAATCAAGTTTGAAGGCAAAGACAACATACACTACCAAATGCTAAAAGATGGAGCATGGCCAAGAGAAAACCAAACCTTCTGGGATAATCTAGCCCCATTGATGACAGATGTTCGCTATATGGAATTCACCGGCGGTGAACCCTTTATGATACAAGAACACTTTGATTTATTACAAAGACTTGTAGATGCTGATGTTGCAAAAGACGTTGAAATACATTATAATACAAATGGTACACATTTTCCTGAGCGTGGAGAAGATATTTGGAAACATTTTAAAACTGTAGAAGTTGCTTTTAGCATTGATGACGTAGAAGATAGATTTGAATATCAACGTAAGAATGCTGATTGGAATCAAGTTAATCGTAATCTACACCAGTTTAGATTATTACGGCATCGATATCCTAATATACAACTTCAAGTGTGTAGCACTGTTAATGTGTTCAATGTAATGTATCTTGAAGCCCTAGCCAATTGGATTGATCAACAGGACTTTGATTTTATATACTGGAATATGTTGCATGAAGCATACTATTTAAGTGTAGGTACCATGCCTGAACGTGCAAAAGACGTTGCAATAAAAAAACTCAGTAGTGCTCACGTTAACGAACCGCACCGCAGTGAGTTTGATCGCATCATTGAATTCATTCGCAATGGTGCTAGTTTAGATGGCAATATACTGCGTATGAAAGTACAAGACCTGGACTATCGTAGGGAAGAAAATTTATTCAACCATCATGGTGAACTCGCAGAAGCAATAGAGTATGCAGGCCCCAGATAATTTTTGCATGGCACCGTGGACACACACCTATCTTAGTCCACAAACAGAACGCAGACTGTGTTGTGCCAGTCGTGAACCCGCACAAAACTTTGAACAGTACATAGACACAGCAGGTGGTAGTGGCACATACCAACCTTTAACACTGGATGAATGGTGGAACGGTGATCATGTGCGCAGAATACGCAGACAAATGATGGCGGGAGAATTGCCTCCGGAATGCGAAGTGTGCGACAAGAAACTGCTGAACACAGATGTGTATCGCGATTACTTTTGGCACTTGTTCAAGCATCATTATGATCGTGTAGAAGAAACTACACAACCCGACGGTAGCACCTCAATGCAACCTATCAGTTGGGACTATAGATTTAGCAACCTATGCAACTTCAAATGCCGAACCTGT
>Ga0222718_10001562_pt1 | contig 21548 bp, 30 predicted proteins | sample C33_27DmetaG_FD_165045 | JGI IMG/M metagenome (GOLD analysis project Ga0222718, IMG submission 165045) | Estuarine water microbial communities from San Francisco Bay, California, United States - C33_27D | ecosystem: Environmental > Aquatic > Marine > Unclassified | place: USA: California...
CAATCTTGTCCTGCAATTTTTTGATGTCTTCTTTTTCTGCCATACGTTATATTACAGCAGTTTCCTTCGCTTGTCTATATAATTGTTCCGTGGCCATGTTTTTACCTTTGGCCTCTACCTGTATGTCAAAGTTTTCTGAGAATGATAGTGCCCACTCATTCACCTTCCTGTTTGGTAATAAGTCACTGTGTGCTCTAAGTTTCTGTTTCTTGCAACCACGTTCAAGTAGATCCTTGATGTTGTGCATTTCGGTGTGTGTCTTGTCCCTGAGGTTTGCCACCGCCAAGTGTTCATCCCTGGAATAGGAGTAGTGCATACTTGGTCTCTGTCCACGCCACGAATCTATCACACGTTTGACCCTGTCATCATTTGCGTCGATGTATTCCTCATCTCTGATCCAATGATGATGTATGTCCATAACAAGTGCAAGATCCTTTTCCAGTTCGAGACTTGCGTCCAGACCCCAACCCATCTCATCATTCTCGATTGTTATGAGGTTACGTGCTTCTTGCGATAGTCTAGGCAAGGCCTTACGTATGCCTTCTGGTCCTTGTCGTCCTGAGATGTGTACGTTTATCTTGCAACCGTCCTGGAATGTTTTGCCGAAACCCATCCAACGTGCCATGTCCGCATGGTATTCAAATTCTTCTATGCTTCGTTCAACGATGTCTGGAGTGGCACTGGACAACACACAGAACTGACCAGGGTGGAAACTGACCTTCACATCAAGCCTTCGTGCCATCTCGCCCACGGGTGCAAATATCCTCTCGCAGTGATCCTGGATGTGTGGCTGTTGCCACCATGACTTCCAGTCCTTCTCTGTGTAGCCTTGCAACATCTCACTACCGAGACGCACCATCCTACGCTCTGGTGGAAGTGATCCAACACGTTGCACCAGTTTACGTGCCGCCGTGGCGTTGTGGTTCATGATGTCCCACTGCCTCTGTTCCGCTTCTTCCTTGTGTTCTCGTAGCCAACGCATCGTGGTTGATCTGCCATTGAGATCCCTGTCCTTGGCGTTTACTTTCATGCCGCCAAACTCCGACTCGTTGTTGAGCCATTTGCAACAAAAACCAAATCTTTGTATCATCAATAACCTGCCTCTGTAAGTTGTTTCAGTATAACATGTTTTGGATCAAAATGTATATTTTTATCTACAAAACTTTCAGTTGAATTTTTGTAAACAAGATCTAGTTTTTCAAACGGTATTTTTGTTAAGAATCCATCTTTACATGTTATCAAATGCTCTTTGGCAACTTCGTAATCACAAAAAGCAATACCAAAAGGTTTTAGATTCACTACCATCAAGTGATCGAACTCTTTGTCTAGGGTAAGACGGTCATACTGGCTTTGGTATATGTTTTTAAGTTTTATAGTACACCATTTTTTATTATTTCCCGTACTTGTAAATAATGTCTCATTGCCTGTTTTTACTTCTATGTTACCTTTCTCCCAATCTTGGAACACCAAGTCGTAGTCCCATTTGTCAACCCAGTCAACATTAGGCTTGAACAAAGATTTCTGTAATCCACCAAGTATCCATTTTTCTTTAGTAAAGCGATTGCCAGACTCGTTTAATTCCTTAGCGTTGTAGATCTGACTGCATATCTCTTGCCATTTAGTAAGGTCTACCCACAGATTGAAATCTAGGTAATTCATACTATATTGTAACAGATATTTTAGGAATGTCTAGTCCAGTAGTGTTTCCATCATGGCCCAGTGTCCAATGATGTCGCTACAATGCAGTTTGAAACCGTGTTCCCTGTCTATATCACGCAGGATCTTGTTGGCTTTTGCCATGCTTAATCCTGCGTTGGCAGGTAATTGTAATGCGTTGATTGTTTTACGTTTCAGACCTTTCGCGGCCTGTACCCTGTGCCAACCATCTGTCAGCAGATAATATCCAGAATCTTTTATTGGTGTCACAAGTATTGGATCCCATGCACCTTCTTTCTTGAGTTTTGCTATCCATCCACGTTTCTCCTTGTTGAGGGGTCGTTCAACTCCCAGACCCATCTCTGCCATCGTGACCAGTTTGTCTATTTCCACTTTTACTTTTTTCTTCTTAATCTGTTTCATATTCTATGTAATCTATGTCCTGTATGATCCGCCATTGTTCACCATGTGGCAACGGTCTTCGTTGTGGATAATCATTGACGTCTGAAATCTCCCTGTACTTGTTTGCACATGGAGGACCACAGAATGGTCTGATGATCCTTTTGTCATACTTGGTGTCGTGTAGGCTGTCATACCAGTAAATTGCATTGTCAAAAATTTTATTGCAGACGTAACAGGTGTGTGATCTTTTAATCATTTCCTGGCAGTGAAGTCATTTGAGCCATGCCGCCTGTGTTTATGTATCCAGCCTGTGTTCTGTTTTGTGCTGGTTCTTCGTCTGATACCAATAGGATATCATTCTCATCAATCATCCTGACTTCCAGTTCCGTGCCATCTTTTTTGACTTTCAGTGCTCTTGACCATCTGCCGTGTGCTATCAGCAACCATTGTCCAACTTTCACATCTTCCTGCTGGTCACCCGTTGCGTAAACTTTTGCCCAACGAGGGTGTATTCCGCTCTGGGTTCCGTCATCATCATTGAGGATGATTCCGGCTTTTGTTTTTGTTTCTCCAAAATGCATGTGGGAAACCAGGACTCTTTTCTTCAAGGGAGTGATGTCGTAGTCAACGGAGTATTGTTTACCGCCGTGAGATCCAAAACCTTTTGCTTGTAAATCTTCTATCTGTCCCATTGTAGGATGATTTTAACAGATTTATTCCAGTCCGTCAAGTGCCGCGTCTATACCTTTTTTGTCTGAACCTTCACTTTTAGGTTGGAAAGTTTCAACAGGTTTTGCCACTGGAGTAGGTTCAACTTTCTTTGGTTGGGGTGCAACCGCTTTCTTGGGTGCTGGTTTTGCCGCGACGGGCGTCATCTTTTGAATAGTTTTCACAGGTTCTGCCTTTGGTGCCGGGACAGTTCTATTTCGCATTGGTGCATCGTCAACTTTGCCTTTTGGTTGTTCGTAGTACCGTTGCATGACTTTCTCCTTAGAAGTCACAACGGCTCCGCCTGGTCCGATCACGTCTCCCCTTGCATTGACATTCATATTACCAACTGCCTGCACGGACTCGTTGGCCGCTCTCAGTTTCTCTATGTCCACCATACGTCCCTGCATGGTCCTGTACATTCTTTTTCTGGGTGCTCTTGCTACCATTTTAATATACTCCTATTATTAATACTTATCATTTCAAAATCTGTCAAAATTATTTTCCTTGTATTTGCCTGTGATCATTATGACTTTCCTATCTGTGTCACTCTGATTGATAGAACTATGCACGTGTTGTAATGTGTTCACGAACAAAGGCTTGTGCGTTGGTAATAGACCACATCTTCCAAATTTGAAATGGGTGTCCTTGTCGTCAGTCAAGTTCCAATAAAATATTTTACATCCTGTCAGGTACTTGTAGCCATCCCTGAAATAGCCTCTGTCCCTGTGTACAGTGAAATTTCCTCCAGGCTCCAGTGTGCTCAGATGCATGGTCATGAGTTTTTCTAATCCTATGGCATCAAACAGTTTTTGTAACAACGGGAATTGGGCAGGGTCAAAGTCTGCATATGGAAGATCGAGATTGCATTTGGCATTCGTGGAGACGATGGTGAATTTACCGTATTCGCCGCCCTCCTCAGATTCTTTGCCAACCACGCACAGCCTCTCTGCCTCTTCTAGAACTGCTTCCTTGTCAAAGTCTAAGTTTTCTACCACCCTGTACGGAACATCGGGTTTGGATTTGTCCCACCAATAAGGTCCTTCACCAAACGAAAAAAAACTTTGTATCTCTTTTGGAAATCTTTCGTCTATTACTAGCGGCTTATCTACCGTAAACAAATATTTTTTCGAAAGATCTGTGCCATATTCGCCCGACTCGAGGCAACGCATTATCCTTTCCACGAAGACACCTATCTTGCTGTGTAGCCATATCTTGAAACAACCACCTTCGTCCCATAATGCTCCACCCGGCTGGTGTAATCGGCCCTGGCCATCCACATAGTAGCCTGTGTATATCTGCTCATCGATGTTGACATCATCCAAAATTATCTCATTGATGTCGATCTTGTCTCCTGTGTATTCTATGTTCAACTGATACCAATCATCTGGTATGTCTATTTTTTCACCTAGTTTAAAATGAATCACGTCACCCGCTAGACTTTTGAGATAATATTTTTTAACCGGTAGTGAGCTTTTTACTTGGATCTTCATCTCAAAAATTCTTTGATGTCTAACTTATATAGCATCGGATTGATCTTGTGTACACCTATCAAGAACAGACAAAAACTTGCAACACTTGACCCTCTTCCTACTCCCCACACTATATTGTTCTTCCGTAAAGTGTCGATGAAATAGATAAGAAATTGTAGCACACGCACGAAATTTTTCTTCTCAAACAAATCATACTCTGTCTGCACCCGCAACTTTTCCTCATCGTTCGTGCATTTCTCTAACAGCCATTGGAGTACGTTTATTTTGTAATAAGATTCTGGCATGTACCACTGCTCACAGTTGTCTCTATCGAACTCTGAGGGTTTCTTGCGTTTTGGCGCTGTGTTTATGGTTGGCAGATCTATGCCTAACTCTTTGAGACTTTTGGAATACTTCTCTATGTCGTTGAAATAGAGTTTTGAAATGTCAAATTCTGGATCGTTGTACAACAACTCAATGGCATCCTCCTCGGAGAATATCACATCACCGTGATCATTTATCTTTGTTCTTTCCGCCATCTAAAACCTTTGGTTGGAATTCAAATATTTTAGCATGGTACTCGTGCTTCTTGTCAACAGGAATCTCATGGTTGTTCCAACTGAAATGTCCTGTGTAGATGCCTTTGTCAAGTTCCTGATCATATGTTGCCGTGTCCGCTCTCAACCACCATGGGTCAAACTTGCTGTATTTCGCTGAAAACCAATCGGGTCTATCTAACAGTATAAGCTCTTTGCTGTCTTTGTCAACCGTGTAGGTAATACCATCTCCCTGCCATGATGAAAGTTCTATATGGTTTATCACAATTTTACTGGACAAAACAGAATTGGTCTTACAGAAACACACAGCGGCCATGATCTGGTCATAGGGAGGTTTTGGCAGTTCAATGAATCTGTTGTTGGTGTTCTTTTTCAACACTGCGTAGAGCGGTTCGTCTCTCCATGTGGTAATCGTGTTTGCGAAAACTTGTTCAAAAAGATTTTTCAAGCGATCGAAAAACTCTGTTTGTTCTTTTAAACTTGCAGTATGTGGTGTAAGTGAAATTTTTACCTGGTACTCGTTTGAAAACAGTTCACCGTCTACGATAATAATAGATTTGAATTTGGTCTTCCAAGTGAATGTGTTTGACATTGCAACTACTTACTAGTCGATGTTGATGAGGTCTCCTATATCTGGCTCATTACGTAGTTTCTTGTTGTTCTTGTGCCAGGCCTCTAACCTTCTCTCTCGGATGGCATTCCTGTAGGTGTTCAGTGCATGTGTGAGTTGTGCCAACATGTCGGGGTTACGGCCAAACCTTCTTGCACTTGCCACTTTCTTTGAAAGTTCTTTTATTCTTGCTGATATGTCCTCTTCGGACATGTTACCTATCTCTTCTTGTAATGGATGGAAGTACATGGTCCTCCTCAGTTATTAGGCGTACTGTTTACCTAGTTGGTGCATCAACACAGTCGTACCACCGTCTGGAGATACAAATTCATAAAGTGCTCTGCCTAGACCAGGTGCAATGATGTCTGACGTTCCATCACTTCCTGTAACGTTGTCTGCCTTTATCACGGCACTTGGAAAAATTAGATTGGTGGCGCCTACTGCCACTGTCACATCTAGTATTATCCTTCCTAGGGTGCCTGATGTTGGAAAGTTGATTATTTCGAACGTTGTGTCTGCTGTTACTGTCAATGTTTGGTAATGTCCATTCTCATGGTTCAGTGTGACAGCACCACTTCCAACGCTTCCATGTGGATATACAGTTTCAGCGGTGTCTTTCAACACTGCTTTTGAAACCACATTATCTGAAAAGTTCACATTGGCATTCGTGCTGGCCTTGTTGCTTTGCAGGTCCTCTATCTCAGATTTGGCTTCTGTAAAATTGTTTTTGATTGCAGTGAAATTATCCCTGAAACCCTGAGAACTGTTGTCTTGTCCCGCGGTTGGGTATGTTCCGTCTACATTTCCTGGTACTATGTTGCTTGCCATTTATTAAATTCCTTTGTCCCTAAATTTAAGGTATTTATCGTTACTTCTCTCCACCTTAATAATAGTGCCATTGGTTGGTGTTTCTTTGGTAAAAGTAATTGTTGTTTTCCTCGTGGTTGTGTCGTGGGAAAGTGAGATGCCAAATTCGTGATCAGCAGATCTTAGTGTTCCGTCCGCAGTCAGATAAGTGGGTTTTATGTTGTTGTCCGCAGTGACGCCTTCGCCGACAAAAACAATTTCAGTACCTTCCTTTATGAGTAAATCTTCTGCATGTAAAATCTCATCCACAACGAACTGGGTCGATGTTCCATCTGCTGTAAATGTTTCAGTCGCAACTTTGCTCTGGCTTACAATGTATCTGTCTACTATGAATTTTATATTCTCGAATTTTAAATTTAGATCATCAATTCTTTTCTTGATAAGTGCCGAAGTCCCAGGTTTGCAGTAACAAATCGGTACGGCTTTTACGAATCCAAGTGGTGCCAGACCTCCCACCTGCGTTGTCTTCATCCATAAGGGCAAGTAATCCCATTCCTTGTGTCCTAGGCTCTTCATCCTGGATCGCATGTTGGCCACTGCATTCGGGTAAAGAGTTTCTATGAACCCTAGGTCAGCACTCAGTTGATTGGCATACCTTACTTTAGAACCAGACGTGCTGAATGAAAGGCCACCGTCTGTGGTCACTTCGTAATCAACATAGTCAGCAGTCGCGTTCATGCTTGACGCCCGCGGACCTAAAACAGGTTTTTTCACTTGGTCTCGTATTTTGACTGTCCTAGATACAGCATTGCCGTCGTTGTTTTCAAGATTGTCTTTGACCTCAATGTAAACCACTTCATATTTTGTTGTGCTACCTTCTTTTGCAAGGGCAGTCTTTACCTCGCCAAAATACAAAGTTTTTGGTGAGTGGTTTTGTTCCATCTGTTCTTGGAAAGTTGTTAGTGTTTGAGACTCGAGACCAGACATCATCAACATTTCAGGTTTTACCCTTATTCCGAAGTTGCCGTCATCTGCCCTGTAAATGTTTTCAGGTGAATTGATGTTAGGGTCTTGTGCCATTGTATAGAAGATATTTTGATCTATGAATGAAGTGGCGTGACCTGTCATGTTCCCGTATGCTTTATCAGGGAAAGGACCGTCCACTGTCAATGTGAAATCTTTTGAAGTAGCCGCGGATTGGTATTGGTCGCTTACAGTGACAGTGAAATTGAATGATGTTGTTGAATCTTCTAGATCATCGGGGTCGATTGTGCCAATTAAATTTCCTTGACTTGACAAAGTTATGCCGGTTGGCAATGAACCGCCTGTTACCGAATAGGTCAATACACGATCACTTTGCTCTGCCACAGCCTCTATCGATAGGATGCTGGGCACATAGGCAGAAAGTGTTCCAACATTTTCAGATGTCGTAAACGCAATGCCAATGTCTATTTCACCTATCACTTTCATGGTGAATGTTTGATCTGTGAAAACGTTCACACCTGTACTGACAACCCTATTCGCCCGTATTGTAAAGGTGAAGGTGTTTTCTACAGCAGTCTGTCTAGATAGCGTGCCGTATATTTCACCGGAGTTGATGTCAATGGCCAGTCCAGTCGGCATAGTACCTGACTGTAGAGTATATTCTAAATCTGCTTGTAAAGGATCAAAATCCTCGACGTCGATCTTGATTACTACCTCGTTGTCATGTCTGAAAGTGCCAAGATCGGAACCAGTCCTGAACACAGGTCGCCTGTTCGCACTTAGGTCCATCGTGAGTGGTGATGAATTTATCTCTGTTGCGTCAATTGTTATCGCGGTGTTAGACACTCGCCAGAAATCTGCGGAGTAAACAAATATCGAGTTGTTCTGTTCTACGAAACTCGTACCATCTGATACCCTGACTATGAAGTCAAAGTTTTTGCTTATACTTTTTGATGTTACTGTCCTATCATAAATGCCATCCCATTCGTCCTCATTTCCAGATCCATCATAACCACCACGTTCTCCGTAACGTTGATCTTCTGTCAGTTCAACGATACCCGATATCAATCCAGACTTGGTCATTGTGACGCCTGGCGGAAGTGAACCTTGCACTATTTCATACACGAGACTTTGTCCTGCTCTGGTGTCCGAATCTGTTGCCTCCATCTGGAACGAAACGCTTGATCCATCTATCACCCAATACAATCCTACGCTGGTTGAATCATCTAATCGTAACTGTCCAGATGCGGTTGTGAAAGTTGGTGCATCTGACCCCTGCACATCTAAACTGAAAGTCCTGTCTGTGATTTGGGTGCCGGCCGTGGCTCGCACGACGAAGGTGTAAAGAGTTCTTTTGGCAACCTCAGCCGGAGTACCCGTTAGGAGCCCATCTGTGGTAACCTGCATTCCTGCGGGTAGGCTTCCTGCAATCACGGAGTATACAATGGCCGTTGAATCGCCTAGTTCTACAGGATCGTTTGCTTCTAATTGTAATGAAAACGAAGCCTGTTCGTCTATAGTCGCTAGTTTACCTGCTGTGGTTGTCCACACTGGTGTTGCCATTTATACTCCTTACACAGGTATTTATTCGCAATTACCTGGTATTATTCTGCGTACGGATCCAGTGTTCTAGATGTTGTCTGAGGTTCTCCTTTTCGATCTTGTCACTCGAACGTCGTATGGCCTCCTCCAAGCGTTTGATCTCAGAATGTGCTGACTTGCGCCTGTTATGGTCGTTCCTGTGTTTCCTCATTGTCCCTTCTTAAGGATGTGTTATTGGCTATTAAGATTCGTCGTAGAACGGAATAACTCTCATTGTTCCGGCGATCTTGATCTTGATGTAGCCAGTCGGTGTGCCCGGCAGTGCCGATGCACCTCCCGCCGATCCCACAGTTGATTGTGTTGCCGTGTTGAGATCCACAACTCCAGTACCCTGTGTGCTGACTGAAATGTCACCATCTGATGTATCATTCTGTAAGGCGTCTGCCCTTACTGTAGTGGCCTCCATCAACGTGAAGTTGGCTTCTGTGGCGGTTAGTTTCACGTTCGTTCCGCCAACCGCAACATTCTGTCCTGCGGCAGGTGATAGTGTGATACCGCCTGATGTCGATGACAGTGTGTTGCCGTCCAATCTCAGGTTGTCTACGTTGAGTTGTCCAGTCGTTGTCTGCGTTCCTGTGGCAGTGATCGGACCAGTCAAGACAATAGCACCTGTTCCCGCAGGATCAATAGTGATGTCACCGTTTGAGTTAGAAATAAATGTGTCTGCGTTCACTGTACCTTTCACAGTCAGTGTGCCGTCGACCGTGCTGTTACCAGTCAGCGTGTGGTTTCCTGTCGTGGTGATGTCAGCAGTGGTCAGTGTGCTTGAAACGGAAGCAGTCCCAGTGATGTTTGTGTTGGCCGCAAGTTCTATGGTTCCTGTGCCCTGTGGATCCAATGTAAGGTTTGCGTTGGAACCATTTGTGGTTATATCATTCGTTGTCAAAGATGTTGTTGTGGTCACTCCTGTGATTGTTGGCGAAGATATAGTTGGTGAAGTGAGAACTTTGTTGGTTAAAGTTTGCGAACCGGTCAGTGTCGTCACTGTGGAATCTATGGCCAATGTCATGGTGTCTCCACTAACCACGGACGTCAAACCTGTGCCGCCTGCAACCTGGAAAGTCTCACCGCTGTTGACGGCTGTTCCTGTTGAGTCATCACCCACGAAAGTTATCGCCTGTGCCGTGTTCTGTGCGTCAACATATGCCTTGATTGATTGCTGTGTGGCCAAAAGAGTGGCACTGTTAGAAGTCATGTCGTCCTCGTCTGCTATTCCTGTCACAGTGGCTCCTGTGGCAAGTGCTAGGGAGGTTCCTGACGAAAGTGCGCCATCTACCGTGGTTGCACCCGCAACGTTGAGTGTTCCGGTCGTCTGTATGTTGTCTGCCAGTGTGATCTGTGTGCTATCATTGGAACTGATTTGGCTACCGTTGATAGTGATAGATCCCAAATTGATGTTTCCTGTGCCGTTTGGAGTGACTGTGATGTGTCCGTTTGTGACACCTGTTGTGATCGCGAAGTTGTTCACATCAAGATTCGCATCTAGTGTGTTGATGTCATTGTCGCCACCGTATAATTCTATAAAATTGTCGTTTATTTTTGTAAATGCGGTCCTCAACGGATCACCTGTTCCGTCATTTGCACTGGTACCTACTTCTATATTTTTTCTAGCCATACTTTGTGTAATCCTTTTTGTTACGGGTATTTATTGTAAATTTTATAAACCTAATGTAATTATTATAGGTCTATCAACACTCTCTGGAATTTGAACACGATTGTTCCAGCAGACTCATTTGTGGCACGTAGTCTCACATTTCCGTTGTTGATGTCTGCTGTAAAAGAAGCCAATGGAGATGTGTGTGATGTTGTGCTACCAAAAGAAGTCACGTATGCTTCTATGGTGCTGTCTTGACTTGGTCCGTGTATCACGTTTGCTTCAACTATTTCAAACCTGCTGTTTGTTGCGTCTGAAATGGAAATTTGGTACTTGGCACTTCTGTACACTGTGGAATCAAAACTGTCAACTGTGTCGGTGGCTGATGCTGAGATAGAAGAGGTGTTGTCGTTGATATCGGAATGGTTAAGAGTCGCTGTGGCAGTGGCAAAACCAAGAGTGCCTGACCCATCCGTCTTAAGAAGTTGATTTGCAGAACCATCGGCAGTGGGCATACTCAACCCATTTACTTTTACTGTGCCTGTTCCTTCACCCGATAGTTCAAGATCGGCATTTGATGTACTGGTAATGGTATTATCCGAAATGACCACACCATCAATCGAAGCCGATGTGTTTGCAGTTATGGTTGTGAAAGTTCCAGCGGCCGGTGTGGTGGCACCTATGGTGGCGTTGTCAATTGTGCCACCGTTGATGTCTGCTTTGGCTATGATGACATTGCCTGTGCCTGACGCTGAAAGCACTAGGTCAGAGTTTGATACTGTAGTCTTTATTTCATTGTCAGTTATGTTGATGTTGGAATCTACTGTGAGATCCGCTATGGCCACTGTTCCTGTTCCGCTGGGTCTCAACACAAGATCATCGTTTGTCCTGTCCGCTGAAATGTTGTTTCCGCTGAGTGTTATTCCTTCATTGAAAAGATTGGATGCGTACACTTCCGCGAACATGGTGTTCACGTTCTGCATGGCGGTCCTCAACGTATCACCTGTGCCGTCGTTAGCGTTTGATCCTACGTTTAAAGTTATCTGTGCCATTATACTTTTACTATTCTCCTCACGAATTTTACAATCTGTGTGTTAGTGTTATTTACTACTCCTCGCAACCTAACATTGCCACCCGAAACGTCTGCGGAGATGTCCAATGAGTCATATATGGATGAACCATCACCTGCGCCATTAGATGCACCACCGGTGATACTTATGTATGCATTAGAACCATCATGCACTACGTTGGCTTCAACTAGTTTGTACCTGTCTGCTGTGGTGTCTGATATCTGAATATGGTATTTTGCACTCCTGAAAGTTGATGCATCGAACGAGTCTATGGTCTGTGTGGAAGAATCACCATTTATCGTGGCCGTACCATCAGTCAAGTCTGTGTTGTCAAACAGTATGGGTGAAGTGAAATAGGATAGTTGTCCATTGCCGTCTGTCTGTAGTACCTGGTTGGCTGAGCCGTCACTGGTAGGGAACTTGACGCCATTGAATGACACCGTGCCGGTCCCCGCTCCCGTCAGTTCGAGGTCCGCATTTGATGTTGATGTTATGGTATTGTCCGAGATCACCACCCCATCCACTGTGGCAGTGCCAGATGTAGTCAGTGTGGTGAACGTGGCCGCCGCGGTGGTCGCGCCGCCTATCACCGTGTTGTCTATCGTGCCCTCGTTCATGTCCGCACTGGAGATTGACACAGATCCCGTGCCGTTGGCCGTGAGCAATAGGTCAGCGTTTGAATCGTTTACCTTGATGTCATTGTCGGATATGTTGATGGCAGAATCTATTGTAAGGTCACTGATCTGCACATTTCCTGTACCGTTGCCAGCGAGCTCTATGTCCGCGTTGGACTGTGTGGCGCTGATCACGTTGCCATCAAAGGACAGTTGTGACAGTGAGAAATTTGGTTGTGCGTATACCTCGGTGAAGTTGTTGTTGATCTTGATGCCCGCACCCCGGATGGTATCGCCCGTGCCGTCGTCTGCTGTAACACCTATGTTGATCAGTTCCTGGGCCATTTATTATCCCGCCGAAACTTTAAGAGTACCTGAGTCGTTCCATAATTGACCTGCGTTACTCGGATCGCTGGTTGGCAGGTTGGCCATCATAATTTTAATCGGCGTGATCGCAACTCCACCTGTGCCATTTGCCGAAAGTGTAAGATCCGAATTGGTTGTCAATGTTGATAAAGTGGTATCTGCGAATTGGACTTGGTCTATTTCAACATTTCCAGTACCGTTTGGCTGTATGGTTACGTCTCCGTTAGTGATAGATGTGGTGATAAGTCCTGTGTCAGGATCACCAACAATCTGATATACCTCTTCAAAATTGGTATTGATCTTGGTCATGGCGGTACGTAGAGTATCGCCTGTGGACGCATTTCCTAGTGTACCTGTGTCTATGTTTAATCTAGCCATAATATGATACTCGTATTTATTAAATACGAATATGTTCGTAGAAACCCTCAAGACCATCAAGTTGTACAAGAGGGAGAGCAAATACGGGGTCATGCACAACTATCGTAGGCGTAACATGATCTATGTTTTCAAGTGTGACTCCTGTTCAGAAACATTCCAGAGGCCCAAATCCCAGGTGGATCCCGCACGTGCATCAAACGATTACAAGCACGTGTGCAGTAATTGTAATTCCAAGAAGTTCGCCCAATCTGTGGGCGTTAAAATGCGTCGGGTGTATCAACTGGACGCCAGCAGTACCAAGACCCTATAATTGTTTCCATTTGATATCATCCCTGTGACCGTCTATCCATCTTTGTAAATCGGCGTATATACCTGACTTTATGTTTGGCTGATCGAAGTACCATCTCAGGAAAGGATTTCCTTCCAGATATTCCTTCCTGTTTATGAAGTAGAAATTTGTGTTTGGGAATCTACGGAATGTCTGTCTAAGGTGATACATCCATTCGTATTTGAGGTATGCCTTCATGCTTTCCCGTCCAGGGTAGTTTCGTGATTCCTTGTAAATGTTGTTCTGTATCCTGCTTGGTGTGTCCATCTCCCATTGCCTTGCACCCATGATGTCAAACGCCATTATAACCACGTTCTTTATTCCAGATTCCGCGGCCATTAATACAGCACTACATCCTGAACCACGTGCCTGTGAGAAATCTTTTGTCTTAATCTTGCCGCCTTTCTTGAGGTTGCCACCTCTCCATATCCTGTATATCTTGAGTCCTTCAGGCACGTCCATCTCGGTGTCTCCTTCGCAGATGTAGTTCCATTTGCTGATGTCATCAATTCCATGAATACTTGGTGATTCTTTGCCATTGTTGTGCCAATGAGAAAGTTCTTCATACATCTCTGGACTAACACCCACGATATGATCACAGAGTTTTGGATGATCCCTGTATATCGCGTTGCATCCGTAGATCACTCCGTGGCCTTTGAGATTACCTATTGGAAAAATATTTCTTGATTCACCGTTGCCTATTATGAAAGCGGTATCCATTATATGCCAAACGATTCTCCACAACCACATGCACTGGTCGAATTGGGATTTGATATCTCGAACTGTGATCCAAAGGTTTCCTCTACCCAATCTATCTTGGTACCTGCCACATACAACATGGAAGTCTCGTCAACGACGAATCTGCCCGTGCCCCAGTCCGTCATCTCGTCACCTTCCTTGATATCTTCTTTGTTTACGAACCCCCAGTCGTACTTGAATCCTGCACAACCTCCTCCAAGCACCGCCAGGCTGACAGCGTACTTGTCTGGATTTCTAGCAAGGAGTTTCTCCATTTGTGCCTTTGCGGCGTCTGTTATATCAAACCATTTCATACTAATAATTATTCCTTACTGCCTATGTGTTCCGCTCCTACTGAAAGCCAAAACATAGTGGCATCCACCTTGCGTTCAAAACTCATGTATGCGTTCTGGTGCTCCCAATGATTTTTTGGATTCTCAATTTCGCCCACGGGTTCAAACCACCATCCCCATTTTCCTTTACAGTGTATCTGGCACCATTCTATGCATTCTCCCATGATCCCGTTGGAGGCCATGTCTATGTTGTACTTGAACCTTTGCATGTAACCACAATCATCCGGTATTTCCTTCATGCTTGGCCGTGTCCTTTTTACTTTGACCTTACCGTAACTATTACCAATTGGTGGCATGTTCCAAACTCCATTTTTGTGCCGAACACTTTTCACCACACTCTCTGACCGCGCCGAAGTCTTTGAACAGCGTAGTCCAGGCCGGATCATCCAATGTTTCAGCCAGTGTGTCCTTTTTTTCTATGTATTCGAAAATATTTCTATTATGTGTATATCGAAGAGCAGTCCAACAGCATGGATAAAATCTACCCTGGGCATTGAGATAAAGACCTTTGTTGCCAATCATGCACAGAGGTATGATGGGCTTATCCCTGTCTGCAGAATGATACCTTTCTGTGAAAACATCAACACAGTTATCATGCCACATCCTGCCACTGAGTTCAGTGGATGTCCTCGTAAACCTACCTGTGGATACAAAACGATCACTGGGTTGCAATGGATCGTTCTTTGGATAGGTGCCATAATTTTTTCCAAACTTGGAACTGAGTGTAAGTTGGAAACTGTCAAACTTTTTATTACGGGCTAGTTCTTTCATTTGCTCTATCCTGCCCTCATTGAATTTGAACGCTATCGCGGCCCATGTCTTGAACGCTTTGGTTTTCTCTAGTACATCGACACCCTGCATGATGGATCCCCAATCGCAGTTCACACGATACAGGTTGTTCGAATCTTGATCCCACCCGTCAAGTGAAAAGTGTATGTGATCGTCTACTTCGAGTATGGAATTCAACTCTTCCCACCATTGCTTCGTCTTGTATGATCCGTTGGTTACTATCACAAACTGCACTTGTTTGTTGTTCTTGCGGAACCATCTCAGAATTGCCAACAGGTCCTTTGCATAGATAGGATCTCCATCGTCACCACAGAAAGTCAATTTCCTGACCTCCGAAAGCAGTTTTCCCGTGAAATTTTCCTTGAACCATTCCAAAGACAGATCTCTGTTAACCAATCCCTCCGGAACCTCCTGCCTACTGCACCTTGGACACAAAAGGCTACACTTGGAGCATAGTTCTATGTGCCAGTGTTCCAGTGGCCAGTTGTGTGTGTTTTTGAAAATCATTTCCAATTGTCGATCACCCACTGATCAGCACACTCCATGGGATTTGGTGAACCGTGGAACACCGCCACTCTGTTGCCTGGATTGACGTCAACAGGTTTTCTGAACCATTTCTTGCCGTCCTTGTTCAGTAGTTTCGTGTCCTTGAGTCCTATCATCTCCCATTTGTATGATCTTATCCATTCGTCTGGGAACCAGTTTATCTCATCCTTGGCCTTTTTGGTGATCCAGTCTTGGTCCCCGTGATTCTGTTGCATTACTCTAGCAGGGTTTTCTTTGAATTCAGTCCACAGGTAATTCATTGTTCCGGACTGCCAACGCATACAACTGGAGTTAGACAGTTTCCAGTCTTTTACTCTGCACCTGTTGAAGTCTCTGATTATGTTGAATTTTCCATTGTGTGTGAACAGTGGATCGATGTTGTCAAAAATCACCACGTCCAGGTCAAAGAACAGAATGTTTCCCTGGAGAGGCATCTCTGGTGCGAACATCCACAACTTGCTCCACCAAGTTTTTATGTACGGATCATTAGGCAGTCGTACAACATTGATTTCAGGATCGAGACCGGTTGGATCATCGGTGAGGCAACTGAACTGATAATCAAGAGTGCAGTGCCTCCTGGCCATGTTTTTCAAAACATTGGCGTATTTAGAAATGTATTTGTTACCCCATTTAACGCAAACTATGTGATTCATAACCTTTTTTCAGTCCTTCTAATTGTATTTTTTTCCAGTCATCGCTGTCCAATGTGTAAGGGTAATCTGTCTCAACACTAGGTCCATATATGGTCCTGATGCTGGAAATGTCCAAATTCTCACTCATTACTCTATGTATCTCGTGAATGCTGGCATCTGTGCCGAATGTCCGCTGTAGGTCCACCTGTCCCAACTTGATATATCCGAGAGATAACTTTGGATCATCCCAATCATATCCGTTGTCTTTCAACCATGTCCTGAAGTCGTCCATCTCCTTTTTCTTGAAATCATTCTGCTCGGTGATCGTTTTACCCCATTCAACATCAAACTCGCCTGAATAATATCGCTGGTGGTTAACTTCAGAACAAAGTGCTTCTGTCATTTTTGGTGCGTTTTCGTCCCTGAATACTTCGTACAATGTCTTACCTACCTGGCTCCAGTGAAGATAGACACCGCCTAGTTCTCTGTCATACCTGTTCTCTTTGAACAAATTAAAATCCTCTTCGTGCAAGCCGTGCCTGGGTGCGTTAAGGAAAGTGGTGATCTGCGAAGGCCTCATCCACTCTGGCTCGAAGGCTTTTTTCCTATCTGCGTTGACCCAACTTTCTATCTCGTGGCACAAGTTATTAAGTTGTCGAATCGCATATTTGGTATCTGCATCTGCCTGTTTGTAATAGTCAGACATCTTCCATGCGGTGCCCTGTAGTTCCTCGAAGTACCTGTGCAGGAGATTGCAAGCCTCATGCTTGAGCCTCTTGCCGGGAGTGGCCATGTCGTCACCGTTGACTGCCTTGCCTATGGGAAGGGCAGAACTGTATTGGAAATCATCTTCTCGGAAAGGATGTATCTTTTCATAAGCCGGGTTGAAGTCAAATGAATTTATCTTGGCTATGTTCTTGTTGAGCTCTTGAACCAAATAATACAGATTTCGTTTCGAATCGGCAAACCCAAGGAAACAAAAATTCTTCTCAAGTATTCTCTTTTCATGGAGATTATCTTTCAATGCCGTCAACCATCGGTGCCCTAGTGGTGTGTCGTATATCTGGAAGTAGTAGGCCATGTTGGTCAGGCCTACCCTCACCATGTCATGTATAAATTTATTCTTTCCTGTAGATGGCACTGTTGGCTCCGTGTTCCATACATTCCACTTCTACCACATAGCACCTGTTGTTCGTTTGTTCCCTGATCAGTTTGTCTGCAAAGTCAAATGCGTGTTTGGCGAACATCTCAGCACCAACCCCGTCAAATTCCACGATCTCTGCGAGCTCGTGTTTCTCAAGTTCCTTGAGTTTGTTCAGGTGTGGATCATTGATATCCACTGCTGTCTTGTGATCGAAGTGATCCTCCAACCATTTCTTCAACGGCTTAAGTGATCCGAAGTCCACCGCCCAGTTCTTGTTGTCCAGTTTGTCACACCCAAATGTGAATCTGAAGGCGAGGCTGTATCCGTGTAGCAAATGGCAGTGTGAGTGATCTGCGTTGGGTTGTCTAAACACGCAGGCCAATCCTATGTTGTGTCCGTATGTTTTAGTTGAGTAGTAAGTCATCGTTTCTCCTAGTTTTGATGACTTGCAGAGTGTTTATAGAGGGTTGAAAGTCTTGAGTCCTCTTGATCATCAGTTCAACTTCTTGTTAACCTTCTGATCTAGATCCATCTGGAACGCGGCATCTCTGATGCGTTCAGTAAGTTCATTTGGTATATTTAACTCACCGTCGATGATACTCTTGATAAAGTGTATCAATACTGAAAATTCCGGTCTGTTTGCCACAGTTTCAGGATCAACTCCGTGCTTCTCCATTGCGTTAAGCATTGACTCTGACACGTCGACCAGAGCGGTGATACTTTTGTTGTGTTTGTCAAAATGTTTCATTAGGTTATGATACTGGGTTTCTTCGGTACTTCTATCTTGCTGAACACCCTGTTGTATTCCTCTTGTATCTTGTCATTGATGTATGCGATAGAAGTGATCTTGTCTTTCGCAATATTCATGGGTTTGTCTTGTTGTGCGGTGGAGAAAAATGTACCAAACGCCAGGCCCTGTGGTCCTTGCATTAGGACAAGTGCTTTCTCGATACTGATGTACGAGTCCGCTCCGCTTACATATTTCGCAATCACTTCTTCTCCTGAAGCAAGTTTCAGAGTTACTAGATCTCCATCTTTTATATTTTCAAACATATCCTTATTATAAACTATCCTATCAAATTGTCAATGTATTTTCGCAGTTCTTTGTCCTGCACGTTAGGTGGAATAACGTTCATGAAGAATATCTGGTAACTGTCACTTCCGTACTTGCCTATGCCATGCAGTTCACCCGCGTCCTTCTTGTCCCACGTGAGATACTGTTCAGTCATCTTCCTTATCCTCTTTGATCTCACTTCCCACATGCCCAATGGCTTCAGTATCTCCTGTTGGGTCTTTAGTCTACCACGCAGGTAGGCTCTTGGATTTGGATACCTAGTGAAAAGTTTTGGTAAGACTATCTTCACGTGTTTCCTGTATGTGAGGTTTAGGCACATCACACCAACCATGTGTTTCCATTCCTTGTGAGGATGTTTTATCTGTTGTTGGACCATGAGGTGATCTACCATTGGTTTGATCATACAACAATTTTATATGCTATTTGTTTTTTGTCAACTGCTTATTGATGAACCGGGCCATGCCATCATATGTCTCTTGGAACACGTTAGAGTGTTTCTTCCAATCTTCTGGCATCACCCAACGATCATGGTTTACCACTATCCATCTTGTGTCCGGATCTGAATGCCCCATCAGTTTGTGGAACTGGTATATCCAGTAACTGGGATCAACTGGTCTCTTGATGTAGGTGTATCCTTCCGATCCTGTGTACATGTTGTTGATCTTCTTAGGTTCCAAAGGATGCAGGTCAAACCCTAGCATGAAAATGGCCTTCGGTTTGAAAGTGAGTGCTAGGTTTCCTGCGTGTGGTCCTGTGCCCCAATGGAAAGTGTCATCCTGTCTTTTGTCTCCACTGTATGGAAGTTTTGGTATTTCCTTAACATTAGGCCAGTGTGCGAACTGGTCCACCCATTTGTCTCTGGTGTAGATGGTGGTGCCTTTACCAACTGCGTTCACTGCCTGCTGGCACATATGTCTGTCTGCACATACCAGGTACTCGGTGACAAAATCTCTGAATATGGCATTACATCCAATCACCGTGCTGAAGGATTTCAATGGTGAGATGTCAAATCCTCTCCTGCTTTCTCCGTTTCCTATAATGCTAACATACTTGGTCATAAACGTATTTAATCACCCCTTTAAACGCACATAGGCGCCTGCACACTGCTGGTAAAAGTCAACTTGGAGTTATGTTGTTCACATCTGTAATTTCCAGTTTTAACAGCCGTACGATGCAGATCATGACAGGAAGAAAGACTGTATGTTGTCGTAATTTTTCATCTTTGTCATTAGTTCTTTCTCGTCAAATTCTTCCAGTTTTCCTAGTTCTATCCTTCCCGTGGTAAGTCTCGGGTCGTCTAATGCATAACCTTTGCTCTGCAAATAGTCACGGTTGTTCATGAGGTACTTTTGTATCTTTTCCTTTTTTTCCTTCAAATCCTCCTCGCCGTCGTTGTAGAAATATGCCACACAGTCCGCACTGAAGTGTAGATTGGGCACAACATCATGATGGTGGGTGTCGTTGTCAATGGCAAGGCTTTCAATATTCTTACCAACATCCGCATACAAATGATACAAAGATCCAAAAGATCTTCTATCTGTGAAAAGTTTGTAGTCGCTTTCACTGAAAACTTTGACCTTGGGTAAGTCAAACCAAACAACTCGGATTTTTGGTGCTCCGTGTCGACCTTCACAGGCGTGCACCAATTGATTTATTTCACTTAGATTTTGCCTGAAACTATTTTCCTTATTGGCAAAAATAGGATTCTGTTGCCATGTATCCAATTGTCCGTGATGCTTCTCGAATATGGCATGTATCTGATTTAACTTGTCTTGGTCTTTGATATCTTCAAGCCTAAATCCAAAAAGCATCTCAATTGAATCGACACTGGACATAAGTTCATTCAATCTATCGATAATATAGTCATCTGAGAGTCTATTATTGATGTTGTACAAGGCCCATGGTTCAGATATTTTGTATTGCTTCTGCTGTGCCTCCAATACACATTCTATCCATTTTTTTGTGAAGGTATTTTCAAGCAGTTTGAATCTAAGATCAAACGTCTGGGTGTGATCCTGGCTTTGGGAAAGTCGTATGTTTGCAGATTTCATCAGTAATATTTTATATGATCTGCACCTGGGTGGGCGTGTCTCATACCTCCTATGTCATCCGCGTCGCCCTTGTGTCTTGGAATGAAATGTATGTGCGGCCACATTATGGTCTGTCCTGCACAAACTCCTATGTTCATGCCCACATTGAATCCCTCTATCTCGCCTTTCTTTATTTTTTCGTTGCCGTACTCATAGGCAAGACCATATGACCTGCCAATGAAATGAGGATTATTTTCTTTTGGGATGAAAAGTTTGTGTCCTACCACACAAGGATATTTGTCATTGAAAACGTATGTGAAATCTGATTCCATGATGGGAGCGTCATTGCTAAACCAAATGCTTTCATCAACATTGTCAACTGATTCATATTCTCTCTTGTAGGTAAATTCTTTGGATGGCATTTGTTTCTATTATTCCTATCCTTATATTACTTGAATTTGGTCTGTGTTGCAACCTTATTTGATCCCACATTTTGGTTTTTGGGACAGATGGGTTGTAATCATGAATATTTAATAAGTTAACCAATGCCTTTCTCACTTTCTCGGCACCGCCGTGCTTTTGGCAGGTGTCGGACCTGCCCACGTGTACCACTTTGTTTCTGATCTTAATTTTGTAGACACAAGGCAATCTGATCCAAGGGGTCTTGGGGTTCTTGCTGTGCCGGATCTTGAAACCTTCTATATCATATAGATCCTCGATGCTGTACCACTTCATGCCATCACTCCCACGAAGTACGCACCAACGATGCAACCCGCAACGCCAAACACCACATCATCCCAACTCCAGTGCCCCTTGCTCCATAGGTCCAGTGCTTCCTTCAAGACTGTCGCTATCAGTCCCAGGTATATGAATGGTTGCCAGAACACTGCGAACAGTGTCAGGAACATGCCCCAGAAGAAATGCAGTTGCAGATCAAATCTCAGATAGAACAATATTGTTGTTGCAATTCGTTTGTAGAGCTGTTTAATATCTGGCATTCTTGATTCCTAACTGTGCATATACTTTCTGTACTTTTTTGGCCTGGAAGTAACAATCCTCTAAAGCATTGTGTAATCCCACCCTCTTCTCGTTG
>Ga0222718_10001566_pt1 | contig 21501 bp, 23 predicted proteins | sample C33_27DmetaG_FD_165045 | JGI IMG/M metagenome (GOLD analysis project Ga0222718, IMG submission 165045) | Estuarine water microbial communities from San Francisco Bay, California, United States - C33_27D | ecosystem: Environmental > Aquatic > Marine > Unclassified | place: USA: California...
ATGGTTACTTCCTCTCTTCGTTTTTGATGAGGAAATTTTACTCTCATTCCGTGTCGATGTGCAACACTTTGCACACACTTATTTGCAATTAATTTCAGGCAAAAAAATGGGGCCTTGCAGCCCCTCGGTGTCAGTTATACTTAACCCTATTGTGGCCGGGCTTTAACACACTGGAAAGTTCAGGCCGATTCTTTTGCTACTCCACAACCTCCTCGTAAAGATGAATCGCTCGGTTGCGGTCGTACAACCAAAATACTAAAAGGTAACGATCACCACTTTCGACCGGCAAACCTCGATGCAAGTTTGTGAAGCCGGGAAAGATTAATGCGTGACCAGAGGGCAGCGGCTTCAATACACCGTGGTTGTGAAACTCAGTGCCGCCGCCTTTGTAGTCGCCAGTGTTCAGCGGTATCACCACGCTAACGTCAGCGCTTTCATCATGGTGCCAAGCGCCTTGTTTTTTATCTTGCAGGTTGTAGTTTGCAATCTGCACGCTGGCGATCTCGTTCACTTCTCTTTGGTATAGCGAGAAGATGATTGGCGCTAAAACATTCTGAACGACATGCCACATATTTCTGTAAAGCTCTGGGACGTGTTCCTTCAAAACGATCTCGGGAATCTGCCTCAATTCATCCTCATCGGCGTTTGGTTCAAAACCAATGACCCGCCGCATGTTGTCGATCTCCTCGCAAAGCATCTTGCAATATTGTCTGCGAAATATCGGCACCCGATAAATCTCTGGCCAGATCTTTTTGGTTAATTTTTGAATCGGCATTTCGCCAAGATTTTCTTGGCCACCCTTTGCTCGATACCGGGCAATGGCTGGGATGGAGTCTTGAACCGCCTGATACACCGGCTGGTTCAAAAACCAATGTGACTGCATTGACAGCATATAATTTTTAATCGAATACATGTTTGTAGGTTAGTCCAATTTTGTATACAATTCACAAGTTTACAGGAGATTTAATCATGGATACAGAGGCACAAGTCGCTCGTCAAAGAAAGAGCCTTGCTGTCGATCAAAAAACTTATGACCTGTTGCAAGAAGTTTGTTTTGAAGAAAGGCGAACTCGGATTGAGCAGTTAAAAATTTTGATCGAGAAAGAGCACAAGCGCATCTTTGGCGAGAGTAATTAAATGAATATTTTTAAGCAAAAGAAAATGCCGCCGCCAACCTATCGAGAACCGCTCGAAGCTGCGGAGATCATTCAGTTGTTTGGCCAACTCACCTTGCATCAACAAGCTGCTTTGATGCGACTCATGAGCCGCAATCTCGTCATCAGAACCGACAGCGAGGAGATCATGGGCTATGAGCTTGATTTTAACGTGGACGGCGCTCTGGTGGCCGCTACGATGGCCTCAGAAGAAGATTAGGCCACAAGCCCAGCGATCCCCGACTTAGACTGCCTGAGCCTCTCAGCAAGCTCTCTGTCTTGATCTGAGGGCAGAACCGTTGGTCCGGGTATTCCCATGCTTGACATGCCGCCGCCCATTGAAGGCAGGGGGTCAAAGATGTCGGTTACTGAAGGCGATGGTGGTGGTGAAGCTTGAGAGCTTTCCATCATCTTAATTTGAGAAGCGGCTTCTTCTCGCAACCTTTCCTGCTCTTCTTCTCTCGATAATGCTCGCTTCTCTCTGATCTGAGTTTCAGGTGATGGAGTAACACCCTCTTCCATTGCCTGCCCGGTTTCTTTGAGAGCCTGAGTCGCAATCGCGTAATATCTTGGATATGCTTCTGCCATCTGCTTCAGCAAGGTTCTATTAGGGTCAGGGTTAATGATTTGCTCAATTAAAACATCTTCATAAGCGTCAATTCTTTCCTGTTTATATTTAGCCGCCATACTTCCGTTAACAGAATCTCGTATTGACTTGGCGCTTCTTCCAAGTAAACCGAACATATTAAAAATTAACTCAGGAGCACTAAACCCTGCTTTGTTTGACTCTATGTTAAGAAGTTCAGCAAACTTCTGTTTTGTTTGAGTATCAGAGTTTACCCGGTCCTGAATAGATCTAACGCTTTGCAGAATGTCAGAAATTTCAGCTAATTCTTTCAATTCTTCTGGCTCGAATATTGCTCGATAATTTGCAATCTCGCTTGAAAAACCGCCTTTTTCGGAAGCTTTGGTTAAATCGTTAACATCGCCTCTTAAAGACATAGCTCCTAAAAACTTATTTGGAACACCAAGCTCGCTGTTTGTTCTTTGCGAAACATCGTTAAATCTTGTTCTTAGCCAATCGCCTTTCAGCCTTTGCCAAGCTGCGGGGTTTTGATCCATCACAGCAGTTTTGAGTTTCAAAATATCAACAGGCTCTGCTGATCCTGCAAACATTCTCGATACTGCTCTAGCTGCCTCGGTTCCGCCAGCTTCTGCAACTTTTGCAATATCTGCAATAATTTTAAAATTCTGCAACGTAGACATTGGATCTTCTGGCCGATAAATATCTTGCGCTCGCCCCCAAACCGGATTGTAAGAACGAAAAGCTTCGTTCATAGAAGCTTTTAAGTTTGAAAGCTCTCCAACCAACTTTTTATTTCGGGTTGCATCTGACTTTCCGTATTTTGTGATTAGCGTGTCAAAAGTTTCTTGTAAAACTTTAGCTACATCTCTGCTCGTATCAATTGGCAAATAGTCTAAAGGATCATCAAGCTCACCATTCTTGGCTATGGCTGCTCTCAATCTCTTTTTTGAAGTCAAAGCATCGCGCAACGCGCCATAAGCTTCTTTTCTTAAAGGGTCAAGATCAGGATCTCGAAGCGTTACCAGTATTCCCCGTAACGGCTCACCATCTCGTGTTGTATTTGGAACTTGTCTTGCAGTTAAAAAAGTATCGACCAAAGCCGCAAGCTCTGGCGATCCTGCCTCGTCAAGATCATACGCTTGCTTATAAATTTCTCCAGCTTGCTGCGATCTTCTTTTTTGTTCCGCTTTTATAAAATCGTCAGCCGCTCTTGCAACATCAAGCTCAGGGGTAGAAGAAGATCCGCCTTTCATTTTTCCTGTTAACGGGTCTTTGAAGGCGTTTGGAACATACTTGCCGCTTGCTAATTCATCGGCAAAACCTTTGACCATGTTAGTTACTTGTTCAGCCCTATTTAGGTACATATCGGTGAGCAATCTAGACCTAGACTGCAAGCCTAAATAGTATTGAGCGAAAGCCGCCTGACCGATACCTTTCATGGCTTCGCCGCGTGTTAATTGAATTCCTCTTTTAGCGGCATTGGCAATAGTCTTGTCAACATCGCCGCCGCCTTCTTTTAAAATCGCTGCGATCAAGTCTTGTGCTTTTTCATCTGGAAACTGATCTCTTAGATAACCGATCTTTGGTAATGTGGCATCACCCAATTGTCGAAAAGCCTGCCCAATAGCGCCTCTGGGCAAACCTACAGGAATTAAACCAAATCCAGCAGACCAAGCCGTATCCGAAACAAGCTGGTCAAAATCACTTTCAGGACCACCAACTACAGCAGAAAGACCAGACCTTATACCTTGCCCAACGACTGTTCCGGCGGCAGAGCCAACAGTGCCGCCAGCCATTCCGCCAACAACTGTGCCTGCGCCCGGTCCAAGAAAAGCGGTTCCCTTTGCCGCTCCAACGGTCATACCTGTACCGCCAAGAATCATTTCTGATAACAATTGAGCACCCGGACCCATCCAGCCTATAAGGTCATCTTTGTCTATGTCGCCAAATTCAATGACATCACCAAACTCTTTGTAAGCTTGACCCTTGGGTCCGTATACTCCATCGACATCAATAAACATAACGTCATCAGAGTCTGGGTCAACGTAATATCTTTCGCCGGGATCTCGGCCTTTTCTTGCATCTTCAGGAAACCGCCTTGAACCCAACCAATGATGACCGGCTCGGGGACTGTTGGTTAACCCGTGAACAAAACCATCAACAACGCCAGAAGCTTCTTCTTCGTAAAACCTTCGCCCGGCTTCTCTAAGTTTTTGATCGTGCTCAGCACCTAGCCCATCCACGTTGGTGCGGATTGCTAATTCTAATTCTTCCTTACTTCTTTCTTCAGGAATTTTGTACTCGATTCCGTCAATCTCAACAGTTTTCTTAGCCATCAAAACCTTCCCGAAACATCGTTTTCATTCCCTGACCCTTTTTTTGAGTCTGAGTTAAAGCCTTGCCTTAACAATCGAGCCTCCCTGCTTTCCTCTTTTGCCAACGCTTCAATTTCAGGTATCTCTTGTTGAGAGAACAACGGGTTGTTTCGATGCCATTGAGCTTGCCATTTCCCTATTGCGGCAGAAATTACTGCATCATTTCCTGAATCAAAAGCTTCGTTAAATTCTCCAGACAACATTGCATCGTTGTAAGCTTCGTGGAAATCAATAGATTTTTGGTTGATTCGATTCAAATAACCAATCAATCGATCATAGCCGCCTTTTGTCATTGCTAAGCCGGGAGAAGATGCCAAGAATAAACTCATTTCTGCGTTAGAAATAGCGCCTTTGGTTTGCCCAATCAAGCCCATTGCTATTCTAGTTCCAAAAGATTTAACAAGCTGTTGAGCCTCTATCGTCTCAGCATCTGCCCAACCGAGATCCACCATAAACTCTCTTAACGGAAGCGTAACGCTTGCTAACCTTCCTCTGTCGTCCGCGTCCAGATTTTTAGATAGACGAGAAGCGGTGTCTAATAAGTTTTTTTGACTTCTCGCAAGCTCAGCTTGCTTACCCCACTCTGCAACAGCCTGCGCGAACAAATCGCCTTGTTTTTTAAGAAATCCTGAAGTGCTTTGACCGCCAACACTAACCGAAGTACCGCCGCCAGTAACGGGGTAACCGCCAAGATCTTTATATCCTTGTTGGGTAGCCAAATCAGTTTCAGCCGCTGATCTTTTGATTTTTTTTCCTGTAGGATTTCCCTTTTCGTCAAACTCGGGTATTTCCCATGTTACAAACTTGGTTCCCTTATTGCTTTGTTTTATCAATTCAAGCTGCGCTTTTCGCATATACTCAGAGGCTAAAGTTTCATCTTCTCTTGCCAGTTCAAAAGCTTTTAAAGCTATTTGACGCTGAAGCGCCCTAGCTTCATCAGCTTCTTTTTTGGTTTCTTTGTTAAAAGCAACTAAGCCCTTTCCAATACCAGCCATGGGGCCAAGGGTAGGATCTGAAGAAAGAATAGCTTCGCCTAAAGTTGAAGCCAAATCGTAAAAGTTTCTTCTCCTCGGAGCTGCTCCAAAGAGCGGTGCAAGCTTGCTTTTGTAGTCGTTAAACCGGTCATCAAAAGTTCTTCTGCTATCCTCTGAATCCTTAACCTCTTCCTCAAGATCCTTAATCTGGGAAGCAGTAGCCCTTGGCGGCGCGACATCCTCTCGCTCGTCTGCAAGATCGTCAAGCGCCGAATAAGGCTTCAGAGGCTGGACTGGTAAAGGTCTGGTAGGAAGCAACGAATTTATTGAAGGAGGCTTTGGCACATTCAGCGAAGGATTGCCTGCAAGCAAAGGGTTCTCAAAATTGGCCACTGAGTCCACATAGGGTAGCCCAGCAATCCCCCCTTGGTTATAACCTCGGATTTGTTTGTCCATTTGTGGTCGTCCGATCGTCATTTGCAAACCTCAAATTAAGAGCTGGGTTGAGTGTATTGGTTAAACCCAGTGGTGGGGTTGTTGAATTTACCTATCGCACCAAGCGCGGCCAAGCCGGTTCCTACACCAGCTTGCAAAGCAGATGGCGGAGGCGTGTAAGTCGTTGAGGTTTGCATTCCACCTTGCGGAACCATCTGCATAAACGGCATCAAAGCCTGATATTGAGCAAGAGGCGCTTGCTGCGCTTGCAGCAAGCCAGCACGTTGAGCATCAAGCTGCTGTTGACGTAATTGTTGAGCCTGACCGCCAATGCCTTGCATCGCCGCAACGTCTTGAGCGCCAGCCTGTTGCGCTTGAGCGCCCAATCCTGCAAGCATGCCGCCGTAACCGGTTTGAGCAGAACCAAGCGCCTGACCAGCCTGCGCTTGTTGAGCGCCAATCTGGCCGTATTGACCGGCCAACGTGCCAGCAATATTCATTCCTTGCTGACCTGCCTGAGTTCTGGCGGCAGCATCCTGTTGACCGTAACCAGCGAGCGTTTGACCTAGCCCGGTTCCAGCACCGTATCGCTGCTGAGCCGCTCCGCTCATTAAACTTTGAAGACCCTGTTGCGCTCCATATTGCTGCTGAGCTTGCTGGCCCATTTGAGCGCCAAGCTGCTGTTGAGCACCAAGTTGAGACTGAGCCGTCTGCTGAATTAAATTGCCGTATCCTTGCCCTGCTGCCAACTTTTGTTGAGCAATTTGCTGAGCCTGTCCAGCCAACGCTTGGTCAGCACCATACATCTGCTGAGCACCTTGACGGTAAACATCTGCTAATTGATTTCCAGATGCCAATTCACTCGCAGCTCGCTGCTGCCGCATTCCTGCCAGATTTTGAGCAGCGCCAAACTGTTGTTGAGCCGCTTGAGCTGCCGCAGACGCTACAGATTCTCCAGCGCCATATCTTTGTTGCGCCGTCTGTCCAAGCATGTTGGCAAGGTCTCGTGAAGACCCAAGCTCACTTGCCGCTCTTTGCTGCCGCATCCCTGCCAAGCTTTGAGCAGAACCCAAACGCTGTTGAGAAGCTTGCGCTGCCCTGTCGATTAAACCACGCCTGCCTGTAAGTTCTTGGCCAGCTAAAGACGCCAAGCCGGATGAAGCGGTTCTCTGTGCCTGCTTGGCTCGCTCATCTTCTCCGATAGCTGTCTGCTGCGCTCTCTGGAAGCCTGCTGAGCGGATTCCGCCAACCTCTTTGGCCAATCCTCTTCCCATGGCCTCTGCTCGCTCCTCGGCGCTTAAACGCGCACGAGAGCCAAATGCAGACTCGCCGCCCGAAGCAATGTCACGAGCATACTGGGCCATGTCCTGCTTGGCTAAACCTTCGGTCGCATCTCGAATCGACTGCTGAACCACTCTGTCTTCGTAGGGGTCAAAATACTCAGAAGTTTTGTCGCCAACGTTAAAACCATCTCCGATTGTGTTTTTTAGCTGCGTTCGAGCTTCACCAAGCTGACCGCCGAAATCGCCAGTCGTTTGTGCTTCAGCGCCAAGCTGCCGGGTCAAATCTCGGTCAAGCTGTGAAATACCACTTTTCAAACCGCTCTCTGCGAGACCCAAACGCGCTCTCTGAGATGCGCCTGCCGCAGAGGCTAACTGCTCGCTTCTCGCAAGATCTCTTGATAACCCTTGCTGACCAATCATCCGCATCCCGATTGAGTCTGTCAGGTTTCCAGAAAGGTCAGATATACCGCTTTGCAAACCTTTCTCAGCCAAAGCAAGCCTAGCCCGTTGACCTGCTGTACTTTGAGCTGATAAGTCCTGACTACCAGCCAGACCTCTTGCTAAATCTTCTCGACCCCTAGCGGCCATTCCAAACGAATCTGTTATATCGCGCCCAAACTCGTCGTAAGTCCTTTTACCCTGCTGCCTGACCTTTGCCAAATCCATGCCAAAATCTTCAGTCGCCCTTCGGCCTTGAGCCGCCTGCTGACCGAGTTGGTCAATGTACTGGCCAGTGCTCCGTTGAGCCATACCGGTAATGTCGCCCAAATCACCGCGCAACCTACGTTCAGCCTCAAGAGCCCTTGCGCGACCTTGCTGAGTTCCGCCAATGGCGTCCGTCATTGCTCGATCTCTCTGGTCAAGCGCAAAGCGAGCACCCTCTTGGGTTTGCTGTAAAGCTTGTTGAGACGCTAAATCTTGACCAGCAAAACCGGCTTGTAGCGCATCGATTCCTTGCTGGCCTCTCTGCATTGCCTGCTCAATGAACGGCTGTTGAGTTCCAATATTTGCACGAGCAAGCTCTTGAGCTTGAATCTGATCTGGAGATAAACCTGCAATCTCCTGCGGAATAACAATCGGACGCCCTTCGGCGTCAAAAAATGTTCTCTCTGCCGCCCTGAAAGCGCCGGGTAAAAAACCGCCTTCGCCATCCAAGCCAAACAATAATTGCTGGGTGATCGGGTCCATTTGCTGAGTAGTTTGCTGAACCGCAGAAATATAATTTGAGGCATCACCACCTTCCTGAAACTTCCTCACTCTCTGCAATTGTGCCGGGGTTAAAATGCTCATGCCGCTTTAGCCCTCTTAGTTTTTGGTTTGTCGGCAAACTCGGCAAAAAGCTCCATCATCTCGTACATGATTTGAGTGCCTTTTTCTCGGTTCTCTCCGCCGTTGGGCGTTAACGTGATGATGCCGCCATCACTTTGCAAATCGAACGAACCAGCGCCTCGCACCGCTTGACCGGTCATTACAAATTCGCCATCACTCAACATCGCGGGAATATCGTCGCTGGTTTCTGTTCCCTCGCCGTTAATGCCGCCGTTCTTTCGTTTAAAATCTTCGGTCGCTACATTGCCACCTTCAGCATAGGCCATCGGGACCATGCCGCCATATCGCATTTGCATTGGCATAACGGCTCCGCCATACCTCATTCCGGTTACAGGATCTGCTTGCGGATTATTTACTTCCATCTCGTTTTGACTCTCCCCAAAACCATAAGACGAATCTTCTGGCGTTGGTCTACCTCCGCTCAATAATGGCATTGGCGATGGTAGTAACCCGTAATCGATGGGATCTGGCGCAGCTTCTCCAGCGGCCTCTGCGTCACGCTTGGCCATCTGATAACCGCCGTATTTGTTCATGGTCATAGCTGGCGTCAACTGAACGCCTCGTCGGTTTTTAGCTTCGTCGTAAGCAAGCTTTGCAAGAACCGCTGCAACACCAGCGCCACCTATACCTCCAAGATTAAATCCTCCACCCCCACCGGAACCGCCGCCTGCCCCACCGCCGTAATTTGTGAGACCTAATTTATCTGTAAAGCCTCCAAGTAAATCTCCGACAACCCCATAATTACCAACCCCGTCAGCGCCTCCCCCAGAAAATATACCGCCAAAACCGCCTTGAGATTGTTGTTGAGACTGTTGCAACATAGCCAATATTTGACTGGGGTGAACGCCTTGTTCTTGTAGATCTAAAATTTGTTGTTGCACAGGATGGTAGCCTTGGCTTCCATCACCAAGAGACTGATAAAGGTCGTCAAGAACGTCATAATCTTCATCTCTTTCAGCAATCTGTCCGGCTTGGCCAGCATAATTGGTTATTCCCATAGAGTCGCTAATACCGCCAAAAAAATCGCCTGCGCGACCGAAATTTCCAACGCCATCAGCACCGCCTCCGGTAAATAAACCGCCTTGATTTCCAGCGCCGCCCAAGAAATCTCCTAAACGCCCGAAACTACCAACTCCGTCTTTGCCGCCGCCTCTAAATAAACCACCGATACCTTTGCCTATATTTCCTACCGAAGATCCAATGTTAGAGAAACTTGCTTTTCCAAGACTGCCCAAGCCTTTCAAAAAACTTCCACTACCGGCCTTGCTGATCGCACCAATATTTTCGCCAATAGAGCCGCCAATAGCGCCGGGGCCAGCTACAGTCAAAAGCGAAAGCGGGTTAGCTCGGCCTTTTGCAACGTCATAAACCGTAAAAGCTTTGTTCGCTAACGCCGCAATCGGTTGCCAAGGTCCGGGGATAAACTGAGCGACTTTCGCCAGCGGTTTAACGACCTTCTTGACAACCTTTTTGACGCTCTTGGCTAACTTTTTAAAAAAACCAAACTCTTCCAAACCGGTAATAGGGTTTAGAGAAGCAATACCAACACCAACAACCATGCGGGAAGGATCAATGTTCAGCTCTTCAAATTTCTTTTCAATTAAACTTTCAAACTCTGGGTCTTCAAAAGCTTCGGGAGGAATAATAACTTCGCCGGGTCTAACGTGAGCAAGAGCTGTATCTTCACCTCGGCCCGCCTGCGCTAATTGAATCGCCATTTCTCCCATGGGTGCTTGAGAGCCAACCTCTGCCGCTTCTGCCAAGTGCAAATATTGATCACGCTCAGCAGGATCTTCTGCTTGAGAGGCTTGCATCATCAGCTCCTCAATTGAAGATCGAATCGCCTCATTCGGATCAGCTTGACCCTCAGCCTCACCTTCCATCGCCTGCATCATCATTTCTTCGCGGCTTACTTCGCCGCCTTCGGCCATGCCCAAAGAATTCTTGTAAAGATCCATTTCTTTGTCAGAGACTTGCCCTCTGAGCATTTGCTCCATATCATTCTGGCTTTCGCCAAAACCTGCCGCTGCCTTATCCACGGAAATAGGCTGGCGCTCAGAAGCTTGTCTTTGCAACATCCGCTCCATATCGTTTTGGCTCTCACCAAAACCTGCCGCTGCCTTATCCACGGAAATAGGCAAATCACCCATTAAGTTTTGAATTTGTTGTTGTAGTTCTGGACTCATGGCGTACTCACCGTTATGTTGCCCAACGCGCTCGTCATTTGAACGCCGGTTGGGTAGGTTTGATGTTCATACAGATTCCTGAGCTGATTACCATCAAACGCTTGATGAATTGATTCGGTCGAATTAAATATTATCGCACCGGTTGCAAATTGTAACTGAGCAATTTGCTCATTATTAAAATGCGGGGATATCGTAATATCCACTGACCCTAAGTTTATCTCAAGAATCCTCACAAGGCGATTGTAGGTGTCTTGAGTAACAAATTCCTTGAGTTCGAGGGGTAACCTCGTCTCCAGAAGCTTGCTCATCTTCTACCGCTCGGTTGTAACTCGACACGGGTAGCACCTAGTCGCCACTTATAGCCTTTTTGATTCAAATCTGATGCGTCATCGTCTGATTCAAACCGGAAAACCACTTGCCTGCCTCTAGTCCGCACATTGCTGAATGTGCTGGTTGACGTAACTTTAGTCGTTGAGTCGGTTGTTAACGATTGACCCGGATAATCTCTACGTTTAACCACAATGTTCATGCAAGGATCATTACTGACTGAAGGGTCTGTCACAAAAGCCATGTCGGGAATGATCTTTTTCATGAAAGCAAAGTTTTCGCCAGCAGAAATGTCAATGTCCGCAGACTCAATGTAAACATTTGTCATCGGGTCTAAGTTATCGTCATAGCCGGTCTCGTGGTTATACAGGAGGTTGTTGCCACCAACTTTTGCGGCTGCTATTGGCAAATCTTCAATGCCAGCGTCCAGCCAAGAAAACCGAGTCAAAGACCCGTTCGCCCAAGTTTGCTCTAAATAATTGTAAGTGACATACCGGCTGATCTCGCCGGTTCCGTCCTCTAGGCTTGGGTAAAAGAACCACATCTCGTTGTATCGACTGTTCACGCTCATAAAGCACTTGAACGCTTGTCCAAGGTCAATGTCGTTGAACACATATTCTTGAACGGTACAAGGCAAACGCTGCACTGAGCCGTTGTAAAAGTTAAAGCCGGTCTTGCTTGCAAAAAAGACGCCGCTTGGAGAGTTTGCGGCGGACTTAGGAGAAAGCAGGCCAGCACCTTCGTTCACCAAGTTAACAGCAAAAGTTAAAGGCGGTCCGATAAAGTTCATTGAGTAAAGCGATGTATCGGTCCAGATCAAGATTTCTTGCCGTGACTTCAAGCCGCCAACAATAAATGAACCAGATGAGAGCCTAACGTCACCCGCGCTATTAGTTGCAGTAGGCTCAAATTCAAGCTCATCTTCTGCTGAAGAGAAGGCAATCAGCATCGGGTCAATAACATTCGTCCGAGCGTTACCCGCTGTATTGATAGGGTCAGCGCCTAAAATTACCAGATGCCTGTCAGTTTCACTGGTAATAACTTGTAAGCCAACGGTAGGAACCAAGTTGGCACCCGTTCTTCCGCTAAGCTCTACTGCTCTCGTCGATACGCCATCGTTCTCTATCCACTCATAAATACCAGCGCCACGCGGATTTATAATTAAGTTTTCACCAAAGTTATCGTGCGTCCAAAGCCGCAATTGGTTTACAGCAGAGATTGCGCTTGCGGATCCAAAACCACCAGATCCCCAAGTGCCGACACCCCAGCCAGAACTGCTAACATAAGTATCAAGCCCAACATTAATTTGATAAGCACCGACAGTGTTCGATCCACCATTACCGGTGTCAGAACCGTTCGCAACCAGCGTAGCGCCTGACGTATCTTTTGCAATAATTTCATAAGTATTCACTCCGGTGACGAGCGACACTTGATATTCTTGATTGAGAGCGGAAGCTACAATGTTGCCACCTAACGAGACAGCTCCAGAGAAAGTCACAAAGTCGTTATTGACAGCCCCGTGGTTCAGGTCCGTGACCGTAATTGTTGAAGATCCGTTGGTTGCGCCAAAGGTTACATCGCCAGCATTAGTGGTTGCTCGTATTGGCGTAACATCGAAGTAGCTATTACCTTCCTCGATGTAATACTTCCAAGTGCTGCCTACGCCAAGGAATCGAGTTCCGGCCAAAGATATCCAAGAGTGCAAAGCTCGGCCAATACCAAGGAAATATTGAGATCCAAGCTGCGCCCAGCCGCCGATTTTTTCAACGCGGCCTTTGCGGAACCTAATAAAGTTGCCATCAACCCACCCGCCTTTCGCGGAATAGTCGGTAGCCTCTTTATTGATTCCCGGCTGAAAATCTAGTTGTTGCAGCGCCATTTAGCATTACGCCAAACGGATGATTGCGCCAGTTGCAGTTGGTGCTGGAAAAACCACCGTGAAATCTCCTGCGGTACTGGTTTTATCGCCACCGAAATCAATGGCTGCAACGGCTTTATTACCTTGCGTGTTGTTGTATATTAGACAGCCTCTCGCAGTCACGGTTGCTGTGCTGAAGGTGAGATCGTTAAAATCTACACATCCAACCCCGTTTGTAGCGAAAGGCGTTACATTCGTTAACGCAGAACCGCCAGCAGGGTAGTTCGTTCCAGACGCTTGCCCAGTAGTGACGTAAACCGTAGTTCCCGCCCCAAGAGTTGCGCTGGAAGTATAAAGTGCTAACTTAAATGAGTTAGCGCCGTTCGTAAAATTGTGCGTTCCTGTAAGCAGTTGTTGCTTAAACGAAGTACAAATTGCAGATGTGATGGCCATGTCACAGCTCCTTGATAATGTTCGCCATGTCCTCGTGACCTTGCTGGCGCAGCTTATTTGAAAGGGTCACTCGGTCTGATTTTATTGAGTTTTTCATCCCTAGCAATATTACTTGATAAACCTGACTTCTGAAAGCCTCCGCTTGCTGTCGAATATGAGGCGCTGCCGTCTCGCTTATACCCACAATTTTATTGGTCACTTGCTCCGCCCAGAACTCAGGGTCATGCCCCTTGTTCTGGGTAGTAGCAACCATGACGTTTCCTAGCTGGAAACCAATATCGTCTTTCATCATCCCTTGTATGGCTCCGGTGCTTTAGGGAGTTCAATGGTTTCAAGATTATGCTTTTTCACCATTTCGCTCATCATAGAGCGTGGAAACACATGCCACTCTCCATCTTGCGGCATTGCAACCAATGGATCGTCAAGTCGATGGTAGCCATACAATCGCTCAGTCACACCAACATTGCTATCAAGCAATGACGATCTTGGCGATGCGCCAATCCCGATACCGTTCTCAAGACACTTACTGATCCAAAATTCTACGCAAGCTCTGCCAGCTTCAGCGAAGTGAATGTTATGCGCGTAGCTAAAATCCAAGCCAAATAGATCTATATGACCGACCCGATTCCAATACGCAAAACCCATTGCATACGCAACAGTTGTGTTGAAGTAAGCGCACTTGGCGTCTGTCATGACTTCGGCTAAAGGAAACTCAACCACCGCCGGAACTCGATCATCAAGCTCACAGGAATAAATAGGTTTGTCAAAGGTTGGCAACAACCGGCGCATAACGTCCGTCTGGTTTCCAGCATCTTCGGTGTCTAAGTAGCGACTCACCGGATCCATCATGAAAACTCGATCACAAGCAAAAACCGACAAGGCGCTGTTGATTACCCACACCTCGTCCCACTGCTTGCTGTTTTCCATGCCAATTACATAATCAATTTGGCTTGCGCCCAAACCAATCAATGCAACTTTTTTTCCTTTTAAACTTTCAATCTTCTCCATCAACTCACCCCTGTCCGTAATAGGTCATAACGATATTCATCTCGCGTGTCACGACCTTCGGACAGGTTTTTCATCCGACCGATTGCTGCCATGAAACGCTGTTCCATGTTGGCAATCACATCGGGAGTTTCTTTTAAGAAGACGGCGGCTTCGGCTAACGTACCGTATAGCAAAGCATCTGGGTAATCAGTGCTAAGCAATGTAGTTCCGCTATCCGCGCCAGAAGTAAGTGAAGCAGGCTCGTGCAAATAATGCAGCTCCACGCTGTAATTTGCATCAGGAACCGGCGACAGCTCAAATGCTGCGTCATCAAAATTGCTGTAATACTTTGGGCGGCCCCGGCTAGAAGACGATGGGTCATATTGTTTTAAGAACGAAGGATGCTTTAGCATCAAATAATAGTACGTTCCATTGTCAATAATCGCCAACGAAAACGGTGCATAAAAATCAGTAGGTGTCGCTAAGAACCGATTGTTTTGCGAGGTTGTCGCGGTTACATTTTTACGCTGCTCAGACAACTGAACCAGCTTAAAAATCCTTGTCTCCGCCTCCTGTATGAAGGTGTTCAAGTTATTATTAAAAGTCGTTTCATCGACCTGCAAATAATCCTGAACCGCAGACTTCAAAGTTGCCAAAGTGAAACTCATGATGTGGTTACCTCCACGTTGCCAACACTACAGGATATTGCAAAAGTTTGCAATTGTGTGCCAAGGATACCATCTCCAACATTGGTGTAGACGGTAAAGAAATTGTTGTCACTTGTCTCCGCAGGGCGAGGATCTTTAAGCGCTTGCGGATCAATGGGCGTAGGCTTTCTCATTAACTGAGGATGCTTTGGCGACCACTGATCAGGACCAACCAAGTAGCCATCCCAAGTTTTCTTCATGTCTCGCAGACGATAGCGAAAACCTGTGATATCACAGATTCCCCAAGCTTTCTTGTTGGATGCAAAAGCCATGACTATGCGATGTTGTAGCTTCTAAGATCTGGGGCAACCCTAAAACTTGCTCGCTCCTCGTCTTGGCTCAACGCTCTGGTAAACTCTTCCTCATACAATTGCTTCAGCATCTGCACTTTTTCAGGAGCTTTTTTAAGAGCCAGATAATAAGACAACCCGGCAGTCAAGCATGGGTAAAACCGAAACGGCATCTGCAAAGAATTAGCACCACCACCAGCGTCATCCATGCGCGTCAACACGTTAACGTAAATGGTGTATGTGCTGTTTTTGTCAGGTTGCGGCCAAACCGTAATGGTTGGGGATATCTGCTTATCCACGAAAAATTGATTAGGCTTGCCTGTTGTGGTTTTAGTCGCCAAGTGAGCGTATTCAGCTCGACTCATGCGGCTCAGCGGAACATCAGTGTTTGTGCCTTGAATTTCTTCTCGGACAAAAACGTCAAGCACATCAATCGCTGCCGTTGAATTTGTTGGATCAAGATTATAGGTAATCGTACCCGTCAACATCGGGATTGCGTTTTGCTTGATCGTCCATTGGTTTAAACCACGGTTTGCCCACTCAGCCAACATTAGGTTGAGTGAGCGGGTCGCGGTCCGCAAATCATAGCCAGTACGCAGCTCGAGGCCGCATCTTTCAAACGCTTCCTCGATATACTCGGCAACATCCGGCTCGAAACTTTTAGTACCGCTGACGGCCATTTACTTTCTCCTTCCGCGACCTCTTCTGCCGCCAGTGGTTCGTGGACGAGGTGGTTCTCTTCTGGACTTATCGCCCATGCCTTTGCTCTTAATCCCAAGGGCGTCAACTAAGGTGGCTCCAAGACCTTCAAATCTTCGAGGCATCATTCTACCGATATCCGGATCCGGACCCATAACCGGAGGTCTTAACCTGCCCCCGCCGGGCATTTTTGGCTCGTATGGCGACTCCGTTCTGCGGCGAGCCTGATCTTTAAGGCGATCAAAAATATTTCCTCTGCCTCTGCCGCCACGATCTGCTTTACCTGCAAGCATCTCTTGAATTCTTTGAAGCTGATCGCGTGAAGGACTTCTTGGACCTCTTCCCGGCCCAGTTTTTACATGATCGCGAACATTACCATCTCTGCCGGAACGGCGTTTTTTGCCGCGAGAAGACTCGTCTCGGTCATCAACGCCGTTCATGTCTTCATCTTGGAAGTCATTGGTTCGAATCGGAGGCATTTTTGGACCTCTCCTGCGTGCCGCCTCCTCCGCTTCGCGGCGTTTTTCCATCGCTTCACGAGCCGCTTGACTCATGGCAATACCTGACCCACTCCCGTCAGGAGGTATCTCTCCTGCAAGAAATCCGGGTCCACTCATGCCGACTGGTTTAGCAGCTCCGCCCATCTGTTTGCGCGTTACCCTGCCATATAAACCAGAATTTCCGACTGGTTTTCTGCCGTTATTCTTTTTCATTATCTAAGTCCTCTTCGTTCGTTTCGGCATATAGGTTGTCGAAAACTTGATTAATATCCAAAGTATAGTCTAAATCAGATTTGCTGTAATGAATATGCTGGCTCGGCAAGAAATCTGGCGCTCCTTGGCCGGTTTCAAACCATGCCGGATGTGTGACTCTTACCCTATTATTGGGCAGCGCAACAATATTTCCGGTCCACTTGCCTGCATCTAACAGCTCTAAAACATGCGACTGTTTATGTTGGGCAGGGTCATCAGCAATTTCATTTTCCGAATAATCCACCGTGAAAAGGTATTTTGCAGGATAAAATTCGCCGTCAATCTTAGCGAGCCAAGGACAAGGTGTGCAACGATCAAGGACGTAAACAGCGTGATGATGACTGCTGCAATCCCAAGGCTGAGCAGCCCATACAGGCATTGGTTCAGGCCATTCTTCAAACGGCGTATCACCAACCAGCGCGGTGATTGGCATTCTTGCCCACATTGCGCCACCGTGGATATTTGGTTCATCTTCATCAGCCTCGCAACCTGTAAATAAGATCTGAAACGAAAGACAGCGAGTCGGCATCGTGGTTACACCAATAACCATCGCATGCAGAAACTCGCCGTGATACCTCTGATGATTAACTGTGTATTCGCGTCTTACCCAAGCTTTAAAGTATGGGATGTTGCTTTGCAAATACGCCATTAATTTTATTTCCCGTACAAACCAGAGGATTTCGATGAAGGCGCTCTGAATCCGCTCGTAGCGCTTGGCCGAGAAGTTCCTGCAACCTTGCCGCCTTTCTTCATGCCTTTGGCTTTCATCATGCCGCCTCTTTGCATGCCTTTAGCTTTCATGGCTCCGCCCGCTCTCATGCCGCGTGGCGTACTACCACCTGACCGGCGTCCGGCAGCACCGCGCATGGCCATTGCCTTCTTAGCAGCAGCAAGTTTTTCTTCTCGAGGACCAGATCGCATTGTAGGCGGTCTTTTTCCTGCGGCAGAAGGAAGAGCGCCAAGCTTTGTTGTGTCAATCGGCTTCATACCAACTACACCACCTCTTTGCATTCCGGGCGGCTTCGCTCGTTTACCTTTGCCCATCCCACCTTTTGCACCAGCTCTTTTACCGGGCTTGTAGCCGTATTGATCGGACAGGTCTTGAATTACGCTTGTTGACTGCTTGCTGCCTTCTCGTCCCTGAACGGAATCTAAAAGATTTTTTTGCGCTTTGCTTAACGTAGATCGACGTTGTGCGCGTGTTGTTGGAGCGCCGCCACGACTGTATCCTTTTGCCTTCATCTTCTTCATTATCGTCTCCCGAATAAACCGGAATTGCCCGGAGTTTTCCTGATTGATCCGCCATGAGCGGCGAATGTTTTTACCATCGTAGGCTTGCCGCCTACACCTTGTTTTTTAGACCTTTTTCTGGTCACCGCACTTTTCTTTTGGCCTTCGCTCATACCCGCTGCTTTTGCCGCTGGTACGCACTTTGGGTAACCCCTGCCGCTTTTTTTTGACGCGCTTTTTCGGCCACATTGCTGGTACTTACCGTCTTTTTTAGGAGCGCCGATATCGACCCAATTCTCGCCAAACCATTTTTTTAGGCCAGTCCTAGCCACGGGGTACTCGTGTCTTTTTTTTCTTGCTAGGCATAATTGCGCCACAACCTCGACCTTGAACCATGACGGCTCCACCGGTATTCATGTTTCTAGCAATCGCTTCACCACGCTTACGCTCGTAACGACTAAGCTTACCATCCTTGTTCAAATCGCTTTTCTTCTCGTTTAAGGTAACTTCTCCGCCGGTCGCGCCTTTGTATTTCCCGCCCATCTTCTTGTATTCCTTGACCATGTACGCATTTGCGTATGCTGACGGATAAACATCAAACTTCGCCTTAGCCTTAGCTTTTGCTTTAGCGTAAAGACTTGGGTTCGCTACATTCTTAGGAGCAGAAGATTTCACAGCTACCGCCTCCTTCTAGAGCCTGTGTACGAAAACTTAGGAGCCGCTTGCAGTGCTGGGGCTTGCGTAACTTGAAATGGGCCTTGGCTGTAGGCGGGAGCGCCAGTCTTTACATAGCCTGAACCAACTCCGCCGCCGGGCATGCGGCCTGTTTTTACGGGCGAAGATGGGTTTAAAGTTTGCTGATTATAAAAGTCAAGATAGCCAGAATTATCTACAATGCCTTGATTACCCACGCCGCCAGAGCTTCCGCCAGCAGGGTTAAAACCAGCCGCTTCAGACGCTGATGGACCGTAATTCATGCCTGCATTATAGGTTTGACCTGCGCCGGGTACGAATCCGCCCATAAAGTTTTCATAGGGCGTTCCGCTGAAACCGTCTACATTGGTATTTCCAGCACCGCCTTCTCCGCCAGCGCCTCCGCTAGTTCCGCCACCGGGAGCGGGTGTTTGAGTCTTCAACTCATCGATAATCGACTGCCTCAGAGCGTCAATATCAATGTTTTGCTGGGCAGGAATACTGCCTCTCAACTCCTCTATCTGAGCCTGAATAGGGTTAATTGCGCCAGTGATCGCTTCTTGTCGCTGAGCCGCAATCGGGTTCATTGCCGCAGCAATAGCTTCTTGGCGTTGAGCCGAAATCGGGTCTATTGCAGCGGCAATAGCATCGGCACGTTGTTTAGCGATATCATCAGGGTTCAACATTTGCTTTTGAAGCTCTGAGAACCGAGTGTCGAAATCTCCTGTAGCGCCGGTCAAAGATGCTTGAAGCGCCGCAAGCTCATCTTTACTAGCTGTCGCGGCCAATGACTCCTGAAGGACTGCTAAATCTTGGTTTGTAGCCCTTCCTTCAACCGCCTTTTGCAGAGCCTCTATACCAACGGCATTGCCTTGCAAAGATTCTTGAAGCGCGGCCAAGTCTTCGTTTGTAGCTCTTCCTTCAAGCGCCTTCTGCAACAACTCTACCTTTGAGCTAAGGTCTAAAGAACCGGCAATAGTACCTTCGAGAGCGGTCCCTATGCCTTCGATGTCAGATTGAAGCTGGTTCAAACTTTCTGTTGACGCAAGACCGCCGATCTTGCCCTCAACTTCCCCTTTTAATGTCTCGATTGCCGAATTAATTTGATCGGGTGACAAAGTTCCAGTTTCTAAAGCGCTGGCAATAGAAGCGTTAACTTGATCGTTAGTTAAAGCGCCATCACGAAGAGCTTCTATTTGTGCAAACAAATCTTTTCGCTCTTCACTCGCAGTGCTTTTAAGATTTTCGGACTCTTCGCGCAAGTTTTCAATCTGAAGCTGAAGATCGTCAGGGTCTGCCTTTGCTGCAATACTGTCCTTTAAGGTTTGAACATTAGCCTCAATGTTGCCAATCAGTGTGCCTCGCTCGTCTCGCAAAGCCTGTATCTGAGCCGCGCTTTCTGTCTCAATATCGCTTTGAATCGTAGCCAGATCACTTTTAACCGAGTCAATTTCTTTCTGAACAGCCTCTGCTGCGCTTTTTTGAGCGCCAGTTAATGCAGCATCACGAGCGTCAAGGTCAGTGTTAATTTGCTCCGTAGTCTTGTTTAAAGAAGATCCAAGATCCCCAATCCTGCCCTCTAAGTTAGCAATCAAGTTGCCTTGAGATAAATCTTCGGCAGAAAGCTCCTTTCTTGTTGATTCTAGATCATCTCTGACAGAACCTATTGTAGCCTGAAGCGCATCTTGAGCGCTTTTTTGAGCGCCAGTTAAAGCCTCATCTCTTGCGTCCAAGTCCGAACTAATTTGTTTCTGCGTGTCATTAAGGGCGGTGTTAAGGTCTTCTATCCTAGACTGAAAGTCAGTCACTAAAGATTTCTGCTGGTCCTCCAAGCTGCCGACAGCAGTTGCTTGAGCCGCCTTTACGCGCTCCTCTTGAGCCGCCAAATCCGCAGCGGTCTGGTCCATATTCTGTTGAATTAAGTCGCTGATCCTTTGCTGCTCAGTGGTCAGCGCTGCTCGCTCGTCAATCCCTTGTTGGCGCAAAGCTGCCGTCTCGGTATCAACTCCAGTTTGTAGCTCAGCAATTCGATCTTCTAAAGTCTTGGTCAGACCAGACCGTTCAGAAGCTGCCGCTTCTTCTGCCGTTGATATGTCTTGTCTTAAAAGATCTCTGAGTGAGTCAATCTCAGCCTGTCGAGCAGCAGCGGAGGCTTGATCCGCAGCTTTTTGCTCTTCCATAATTTTTTGATACTGAGTAGAAAGAAGCTCTTCTGTGCTTGGTCCCTCAATCGTGACCTTGTTCATTGCGTAGGGATTAGGCGCTTCTCTTGAACCACGGTCATAAACCGGGCGCTGCATCAAATAATCTTGCAGAGAAGCGTAAGGGCTCGCCGAGCTGCCGTACTCATCAACCGCTTGTTGCATATTATCTGATACAGCCATTAGATCACCATTTCTTGCAAGACCAGTAACGAGGTGTCAATTTATCCTTCGCCGTTGAGCACTTGTGGCGAGCACGAAAACTGGCTCTTCGTTCCGGTATGTTTTTTTTGATTGTCATGTTTGGATCGCCAAAACGAACCAATTTAATTTGATCTCCTTGACGCGCAAGAACCGCAAACTTCTTTTTGCCGCCTGAAGTCCTTTTCGGTTTATTAAAGCCGGAAAAAGACTCGCCGCGATATGATACGCGGCCAGACTCCGTTCTCTTTGTGTCCTTGGTCGTAGCCATGCTAGGCGTACTCTTTTACAAGTTCCAAGATAACCGTGTAAGTGTCGGTACTGCTTGCCCCGATAGTAGTAAACAAGATATCGCCCGTTACACCGGCACCAGCATTGTTTGGAATGCCGGTGAAATCAGAATAATCATGGAAACCATTGCTGTCGGGCGATAGGCCGATAATCAACGTGTTTGCGGTTGCATCACACAGCAGCTCAACCCCCATGCCCACACACTGCCACCATATTTTCGCAACCGTGACTTTGGAGCAAGATTTACCGGCGCTATTTGCAGTCAGAGCAGATACATCCACCTTGACCACATTAGTCTCTCCGGTTCCGTCCGAAATATTTGTAAACTTCAGGACAGCTTTGCGCTCGCCGTCCTGAATGGTTTGTGACGTGACTGCATCAGCCATTATTACTCTCCAAAAATAGAGCTAACGAAAAATTTAAGACAACGCAGCGCCAACAGCAGTCACCCAAGCAGCGCCTGTTGAAATCACGATGCAATATTCGTTAT
>Ga0222718_10001567_pt1 | contig 21492 bp, 24 predicted proteins | sample C33_27DmetaG_FD_165045 | JGI IMG/M metagenome (GOLD analysis project Ga0222718, IMG submission 165045) | Estuarine water microbial communities from San Francisco Bay, California, United States - C33_27D | ecosystem: Environmental > Aquatic > Marine > Unclassified | place: USA: California...
ATACCACGCAACGGCTAATGGGAACGTCCCTTTTACTGCTGAAGAAGAAGCTGAATTTGATGCGGCAGAAGCGGCATGGACTGCGGATGCTGACAACCGAAAGGCAGAAAAAGAACGTGCCAAAAGAGATAGATTGTTAGTTGATACGGACTGGCGAGCATCTAGCGATCTAACACTGTCAACAGAATGGGCAACATACCGCCAAGCTCTTCGTGATGTGCCGGGGCAGTCAGGGTTTCCACAGACTATCACATGGCCTACGAAGCCAGAGTAAACTATGGACCCCGTATCTTTGGTAGCAATGGCGTCTACTACGTTCAAGGGCGTACAGATACTTGTATCTAAAGGTGCTGAAATTGAACACGTAGCACAAAAGTTAGGACACTGGTACGGATTAGTTTCTGACATAAAAGAAGCTGAGAAAGAAGCAGAGAATCCACCGCTGTTTAAAAAGATGTTTGCTGGGGATTCTGTAGAACAACAAGCACTCAACGCTGTTATAGCCAAGAAGAAGATAGAAGAACAAGAAAAGCAAGTAAGGGAACTGATTACTTGGGCATACGGAGTTGAGACGTACAAAGAAATGATGCAGATGCGGAAGGACATAAAAGCCAAACGTGAACGCATGATTTACAAACAAAGACGCAGACAAAAACGTATGTTAGACGTATCAGCAATCATTACGGGTCTAATAGTTTCTGGTGGAGTTGTCTGGACTACTGCAAGTATTATACAGGGGTTAAGTAATGGATGAGTCCGCAAAGCAAATTGTTGACGTAATGAGCGTAGGAACTATGTTAGGTACTATCAGTGCAATTCTTCCTCCTATATCTGCCACGTTTACTATCGTATGGGTAGGCATCAGGATATGGGAAACCGATACAGTCCAAGGCTTGTTTGAGAAGAAACGCAAGCGTGACGATAAAGGTCGATTCGCTAAGGAAGACTGATATGTGGACTGCACTCATAAGCCCTATCGCTGGACTCGCTAAGAACTGGATAAACAACCGACACGAGCAGTCACAAGCCAAGCACGTAGCTAAGATGGAAGTCATCAAAAACACAGCTACGTGGGAACAAGAGATGGCTGCTGCTAGTACAACCTCGTGGAAAGACGAGTGGTTTACTGTGGTACTGTCGATGCCTCTGTTGGCTGTGTGTTACGGAGTGGCTATGGATGACTTGAGTATTATGCAACGGGTAGGTATGGCGTTTACTGAGTTAGACAAGCTACCTGATTACTACCAGTACTTGCTTTACGTAGCAGTCACGGCCAGTTTTGGTATACGTGGTGCTGACAAGCTAATGCAGATGAAGGGTAAGTAGAATGGCAGAAGAGTTTGATCCAAACGATAACCCCTTTATACCACCAGATAAGTATGGTCCCGGTTCTGCTACGTGGATTAGTCTTGTAGATGCTTACCTTAACGGTGGACCTGCTCCTCCGGGAATGACCTTAGCTCAAATTAAGGCATTAAATGCGGCAGTTCGTAAAGAAATTCGTGAGCCTAAGCAGCTATGCAACGCTGCTGGGGGCCTTGTTACTCAAACTGGTAATGTTTGTTTATTTGGCGATGCAGCCACAACTAAAGCAAATGAAATACTAAACAATCCTGATGCACCTCAAGGAATTAAAGATAAAGCTCAAAGGTGGTTAGACGCAAACCCAACAGACACAGAAACAACAGACACAGAAACAACAGACACAGAAACAACAGAAGATGAAATAGTTGACGGCGTTAACGTTACTGTTTTAGAAAAAAAGTACGGCAAAGAAATTGTAGACGCTATCTTTGACACTGCTGGTGAAGCTATTGATATTATCAAACAAACAGCAGAAGATCCACAAGCTGCTATTGATAATTTTATTGATACTTACGGCACCAAAACTAAAACAGGTTCTTGGAAAGATTGGACTGAAGTAGGTGTATTTGGTGGCATAGCAGGTATACCTCTTCCTCCCGGTTTTATTGGCGGTACTGTCAGAGAACTAGAAGACAAACTAAAAGAAATTGGTGTTACTATTTCTGATATTTTTACATCAGAAGATCCACTTGGAAAAATAAGTGAAGAAATTGAAGGGGTAGTAGACGGCGTTCTTGGAGGAACTGAAGACTCGCCTTGGGGTGTAGACAATACTTTAGAGACTATTGGTGGTTGGATAGTAGATATTTTAGGTCCAACATTAGGATCTACTATTCTTTCTACAACTTCAAGTGCTATTGAAACTTCTATTCAAGACGCCATAAGTATTGGAGGCGCTGTAGATACTGACGACGAAGAAGAAGAAGATTCTACAGATAGGTTTAGTCAACTGCTAGGAACTGTTCAAGATACTTTAGAAACGGATGACGTAGTAGACATTGGAGCAGACAGTACTTTAGACGATGACACCACTACTACTGTTGGTGGAGACCCAAACTCTACAGATGTTTTTTCTTCTCTCTTGGGTACTGTAACAAGCAATTTAAAAGTGGATGATACAAAAAAGTCAGATGATACTGTACTTGTTGGTGGAGATTTAAACGATCCTGATCCTGATTACCCAGCTAGGGGTACGTATGCCAGTGCTTACTGTGAAACAAGAGGCGACACTGGTGGAACGTTAGTAACAAGCTACCACGACGGTGCAGGAGGAACTTATTCAGAAAGTTCTTTTAGTTCTTCTTGTAAAACAACTATCCCCGGTGGTGGGGCTACAGTTGACGATACTGATACTACCAAAGTTATTGTAGGTAGTGTAATTGACGATAGTTTGAACTACGACGATGATCCAGTAATAGAGATTGGTGGTACAGAAGAACCAGAAGCTGCAACAGGTGGTGGTGGGTCCGTTGGTGGTGGTCAAGCATCTGCAACTCCGTTTATGAAACTTGTTCCTTATACACGGACTGTTCCATTAGCTTTGCAACCGTCAATGCCTACTAACTATGCCAGTGGTTTAATGGCCGCTCCTGCAATAACTCAAGCATCTGGTTTAATGCGTCCTACTAATTCTATGGATGTACTAGGACAAATAATTGCTAGGAATATGAAAGCATGACCTATTTAAACTTAGTAAACAACGTACTCAGACGGCTACGAGAAGACGAAGTAACTAACGTCTCTGAAAACACGTACAGCAAAATGGTAGGTGACTTTGTTAACGATGCAAAGGAGCTTGTAGAAACAGCTTGGGATTGGTCAGCGTTACGTACAACGCTTACGATTACTACGGCTGCTGACGACTACACGTACTCACTGACAGGTAGCGGTAACGAAGGCAAGGTACTAAACCTTATCAACGATACCTCTAACCTGACAATGCAGTACCAAACTCAAAACTGGTTTGACGACAAGTTTTTTGTACAGACTCCTGCCTCTGGCGCGCCTGAGTACTTTACGTACAACGGTGTAGACGGAAGTAGCGACACTCAGATTGACGTGTACCCTAAGCCTGACGGAGTGTACTCACTAAAAGCAAAGATGGTTATTCGTAACGTAGCTCTTAGTGCTGACTCAGATACACTGGCTATACCTAGCAGCCCTGTTATTCACACGGCGATTGCTTTGTTGGCCCGTGAGCGTGGTGAAACAGGCGGTACATCTACACCGGAGTATTTTGCTATTGCTGATAAGCATTTGTCTGACGCTATTGCTTTAGACGCACAGAAACACCCTGAAGAAACAATCTTCTATACACCGTAGGATTTACTATGGCTCAGAATTTACAAAGCATCGACTTAGTTGCTCCTGCATTTCAAGGGATTAACACAGAAGATTCGCCTCTTGCTCAGGATACGTCTTTTGCTGAGATTGCAGATAATGCAATTATTGATCGTCAAGGTCGTCTAGCATCTCGTCAAGGTAATGAAATTATTACTACGACTAAGACAGTTTTAGGTACAGATTACATCCACAACATCCATGAGTTTTACGACAGTGCTGGTAACGAAGTCATATTTAGCACTGGCAACAACAAGATAATGACCGGCACAACTACGCTGGTAGATGCTACCCCCGGCTCATACACCATTACGGCTAACGACTGGAAGATTGTAAACTTTAACGACCATGCGTACTTCTTTCAACGTGGCTACGAGCCGTTGGTTTATAGCGACACTTTGGGTGCAGTAACCAAGATGACTGCTGTACCGGGGTCGTCAGTTACGGCTAATCAGTACTGCCATGAGGTGATTGCTGGTTTCGGTCGGCTATGGGTAGTGGGTACGTCAAGCAACGATACTACTATCTACTGGTCTGACTTGCTGGATGGTGACGATTTTAGTGGTGGCTCTAGCGGCTCTATCGACGTCTCTAAGGCGTGGCCTAACGGGGCTGACAAAGTAACGGCTCTAGCGGCCCACAATGGCTTTCTGGTGATCTTTGGGGAACACAGCATACTGGTGTACAGCAACCCTGAAACACCGGCTTCTATGGCCCTGTCAGACACTGTGTCGGGTGTTGGTTGTATTGACCGTAAGACAGTTCAGAGCATAGGTACTGATCTGTTGTTTTTAAGTGATGATGGTTTGCGAAGCCTTGGAAGAGTAATACAAGAAAAATCACTGCCGGTATCTGATCTTAGTCGTAATGTAAAACAAGACTTAATTGGGAAGCTAGCTAACAAAACCAGCCCAGCTACATCTGTGTACAGCCCTGAGAACTACTTTTACTTGTTGGGTTTGCCTGATAGCAATCTAATTTACTGCTTTGATCTTAGGGGTCGTCTTGAGAACGGTTCGTTCCGTGTAACCAAGTGGCCTAGTGTTAACTTTAAGAGCTTTGCTAGGGACCGTAACGGTGACGTTTACATTGGAACTGTTGATGGCATAGGTAAGTACAGCGGTTACGACGACAACAACTCATCGTATATTTTTCGTTACTCTAGTCCCGGTCTTACGTTTGGTGACCCATCAAAATTAAAATTACTTAAAAAAATAAGACCTACAATTATTGGTGGTAATGATGCGGACATCATTCTTAGCTGGACGTATGACTTTTCGGTTCAAGCTAATACGTCACGCTTTAGAGTGGGTACGTCTACACCGGGTTTTTACGGTGAGTCAGAATACACGGCGGTTGAATTTACACTTGGTGATTTGATTAGTCGTAAATCTTTAAATTGCACAGGCAACGGGTCTGTAGTTTCTGTGGGATTACAAACAGAAGTAAATGGTAATTCTATATCCCTACAGGAAATGAATGTATTAGCACTAATAGGTAAAACAGTATGAATAATATTGTGAGAGGACTACTATAATGGATGAAATATTAGGTCCACTTTTAGGAATAGGTGGCGCAGCAATAGGTGGTGGTCTTCTTACCAAAGAAGCGTATGACCGTCTTTCTGACATAGGTGAGCAAGCTGTACTAGGAACTACTGTAGGTGAAGGAGCAGATGCTCAACGTATTCCCGGTGCGTTGGAGATGGCTGAACAGGCTCTAGAGCTTTCTAAGTTTAGACCGTTTACTGTTACTTCAGCTACTGGTGGACGTTTTGGTGTTACTCCTGAAGTAGACCCCACAACAGGTGCTATCACAGGAGTAGGAGCAGAGCTTTCTGTTTCTCCTGAAGAACAAGCATTGCAAGCAGGTTTAATGGGTGGTGCTGAACAGTTCTTTGGACAAGCCATGACGCCTACTGCACAACGTGAACAAGAAGTATTTGATCGCATTCGCGCAACACAGCTTGCTGAAGAAGAACGTCAGCGTCTTGCTTTAGAAGAAAGACTAGCCAGTCAAGGCCGTTTAGGTGTACGTACTTCTATGTTTGGTGGTACGCCAGAACAGTTGGCTCTCGCACAGGCTCAAGAAGAAGCTAGAAACAGAGCTTCTTTAATGGCACTGCAACAAGCACAAGCAGAACAAGCACAACAAGCTTCGCTAGGAACACAGTTGCTGGGTGCCTCTTACGTACCACAAGCTCAGATGCTAAACGTACAGCAAGCTGCTAAGTTGTTCCCACAGTTGCAGCAACAGGCTCAGTTGTTCGGTGCTGGTCAGTTTGGTGAGACTCAGATGAGCGGTCTGCAGGCTAGACTGATAGCTGAACAAGCACGAGCTAACTTGTTGGGTAGCGTGGGTTCTGGTCTTCTTGGTGGTCTGTTTAGCCCAGTAGCTACTGCTGGAGGCGGTGTTGGTTCTATCATTGGAACTGTACTTGGTAAGGCGTTTGGTTCTGACGAGCCTCCTACTGAATAAGGGTAAACAATAATGGCTAAGTTTTCAGAAACATTTTTGCAAGGGTTGTTGACTCCTACTTATCAGCAGACTTTAACAGAGGCTGCAAAAGGCGCTGCTATGGCTCCCGGTCTTGCCATTATAGAGAAAGAGCGTCAGGAACAACAAAAAGACCTTCAAGCATTAATAACTGGTGCGCCTACTCTAGAAAGAATTGCTATGTTGCGTTCTAGAGCGGCTGGTCTAATGACTACTAATCCTGATCGTGCGAAAGCTATTAATACAGCCGCCGATGGTCTTCAAAAGCAATATGATTCTTTACAAGATCAAAGACAATTAGACCTTACCGGTATGGCTGGTCGTATAGCAAGTAATGCTTCTGTTGGAAACATTCCTGAATACGTAGCAGGTTTAGAAAATGTTACAGATGCTGAAAGAGTCTCGTTAATTAAACAAGCTACTACGCAAAGAGAGCTTGTTGTTGCTGCTAATGCAAACGAAAGCGCTAAAGTTCTTGAGCCAGAGTATGCAAGCTTTGTTAAAAACAACCCAGAAGTATTTAAAAACAATCCTGCATATCAATCAGCGCAGCAGGTTAGGAATCTTCCTGCAGGTCAGCGTCAAGTTGGTGACTTAGTACGAGCTAACAATACAATTAGAAAGCTGGTAGAAGACGAAGCTGAACGACAGGGTAAGGCGTTATTTAAAGCTGCTTCTATAGAATCTACAGCTACAGGAATGATACAGCAGTTTATCAAACAAGATAGCCTTTCTACTTTTATATTTGGTCGTGACTCTGTAGAAGCTGCTCGTGAAGTGTTTGCAGATGAAGACAAACAAGAACAGTTTGTTAAGTTTGTAGGGGTTGAGTATGAACGGAACCCAAACATAAGTCAAGAGCTTGCTGTTAAAAACGCTTTAGATATTATGGGCGAAAAAATAGACCTTAAATTAGAAGCAGGACGAATGGCAAACAAAGAGCAAGCTAGAGAAGAAGAGGCTCTCAGAGAAGCAGCAATTAATTCTTTGATGAAAACAGAAAAGTTAAGTCGAGAAGATGCTATTCGTAGGCTTAATCAGTTAGATTATGCGAATCAAACTCAAAAGATGGAAGAAGCAACTTCTGCTACGCCTAGTCCACAAATGCAGCCAGCACCAGTAGCACCGCCTCCGTCGGATCGTCCAGTAGCTGACTTGTTTGGTACTGGGTTTGGTGCACCAGCGCGTCCTACTACTACATATGTTTCACCTGCACAAATGAGAGCAGGTCTTGGTAGAACTTTAACTGACTTTCAAAGGGAATCTGAAGAGAGAAGAAAAGCGCAATCAGGAATGTTGTCGTCAGGCGGTCGTCCAATAAGGAATTAATATCTAATGGCTGAAGCTAGAGAGTTAGAAGCAAAGGTAGCAGACCCGCTTCTTAGTAGACCTATTGTGACTTGGATGCTGTCCGATATTGGCGTCTCTCCTTTAGAGTCTGAAGAAAATATTAGAACATACGTAGATGCAGTCAAACAAATAGAAAGTTCTGGCGGCAGAAACACTACAGGAAAAGCTAATAAAGATACTGGCAATCGTGCACTGGGGGATTTCCAGTGGTTTCCTGCGCCTTTTTCAGAAGATTTAGATGCTGCTTCTCTTTACTATAGAAAGTCTGGTCTACCTGAACCTGAATACATTCAACAAGCAAAAGAACATAAAGATCCTCGCAAGCTTAGTCCTTTAGAGCAAGAGGAACTTTTTCTTATACGTATGTATAGACTAGAAAAAAACGATAACATAGCTAAGATAGCTACTGGTGACATTAAAGCTGGTAGAGATTTTTATTTTCGTAAGCATCATACTAAGCCAGACAAAGAAACTATTCAAAGAACAAATCAATTTTTACCGTTACCTAAAGATATACCAGTACCTCAAAACTTAGAAAGTAAACCTGCTGAGTCAATTAAACTGGGCAATCTAAGAATTACAGATGAAGGTGTATCCCTTAAACCTGCTACAGTTGAATCGACTAAGTTAGGTAATCTAAGAATTACAGATGAAGGTGTAACATTTAAACCTGCTACAGTTGAATCGACTAAGTTAGGTGATTTAAGAATTACAGATAAAAATTTAACAGACGATCTGATTGATTATTCAGCAACGTTTCCTAACGAAGTAGATAGACAAAAACTAAAAGAAACACTTCAAGAAGTACGTACTGATGTACAAAGAGTTCTTGAGCCTATCATACCTACTAAACGTGGGCAGGTGCCTATACCACAAAAACCTAGTCCTGAAGAAGTTACTGTACCAAAACGTTCTGGTCGTTTTCCAGAAATAGACGTAACTGCACAAAAGGTAGACGAAACTCCACCGCCGTTACCAGAGCTAGAAGAGATTGTTCCTACTCAGCGTGGGCAGGTGCCTATACCTGAACCAAAAGCAGAGCCAGACCCCGTACAGCATTACCTCAATCGTATTGTTACACCTGAGAGGTCAGGTCGATTCCCTGAAGTAGAAGTGTCTGCGCAGAGAGTTCCTGAACAGGCTTTAGCTCCTGTGTCTGTTCCTGCACGACAACCTGTGGTTATACCACCTACATCAGAACCTCGCTTAGAGTCTGAATTAGCAGCTACTCAAATGGCAGCTATGCAGCCGCGTGTGCCTTCTGAAGTCACTGTGCCACAACGAGCAGGAAGGTTTCCTGAAGCAGAAGTAAAAGCCAAACGTGTCTCTGAGCAGCCGTTAGAGGTTGTTCCGGGTGTAGATCCTGTTCAACAATACCTAAATAGAGCTGTCTCTACCGCCCCAGCAGTTGTAGCAGAGCCGCTGACACAGCTTGATCCTGTTAATACCTATCTTAAAGCAGTTAAAGACAGACAGGAGATGGAAAGAACAGGCTTTATTAGAGAAGTTGCGGGTGGTCTTCTTCTTCAAAGCAGTGAAGAGTTAGAAGCATTGATGTCAGATGAGCCTTACGAAGTAGCTGTAGAGCGTATTCGCAAAGAACGAGAACAATATCAGTTTATGAATCCTCGTGCTGCTTTTTATGGGGAGATAGCTGGTGCTATTCCTACTAGTTTTGGTGTTGTTAATGCCTTACGCGCTCTTGGGGTTACCTCTGGCACTGCTGCTGGTGCTTTAGAGTTTGGTGCATATGGTATTGGTAGTGGTGAAGGCGTAGAAGACAAACTAATAAAAGGTACTTACTACAGTGCAGGTGGTGCCGTAGCTGGTCGTATATTTGACAGTATATTTGATCCAAACTTAGGTCGTCAAGTTAAGTCTGTTGACGAGTTAAACGCACAAAAAGCTGACTTGCAAGAACAACTGTTACAAGAAGTTAAGGTTGATCGTCCTACTGCTGAAATAACTAATGATGAGTTAGCTACTCAACTATTACTACGAGAGACAGAATACTTAGGTGATGTTATAGGCAGGCAGGGTGCTTTGCCTTCTGACTTAGGCAGTATGCTGACTCGTATGCGTATTTACGCTGAAGACATGGGCGTAAACATGAAGCAGTTCAACAAGGTCTATAACTCTAATAAAGAAATAAAGGCGTTAAGAGACACTATCAATCAGAAATTTGATTCATTAGAAGAGCTGTCTTTGTTGAGGCAAGACCTGCTAGATCAAACAACTGGTCGTTTAGTGTCAGACACAAACACTACTATACCTCAAGCACAAAGTACAATTCTAAAGCTAAGGCGTCTTGCTTCTCCTATTGCTACTCTTGCTGAAGAAACAGTAGGTAAGTCTTTTTCTGCTCGTATTATACGTGGCATGAACCGTGTTGTTCGTGGTCAAAACATTTTGGATAAGATGTGGAAAGGTATGGAGCCTTTTCGTGAGTTAGCTCAGTCTAACATGAAGTTCAACGATGCACTGCTTGACGTAATGAACTCTCGTTTGAAGCAGGAGTTTAGAGAGGCTCGTCTTCAAGCTGCTATCAACATAGCGAAAAAAGAAATAGGAGACGGAGCAGAAGAAAGGCTCAACAAATTCTTTGATGACAACCTAGAGTTTTCTAGTCGTTATCGTAGAGAAGTGACAGCAGGTGATCTGTCTCGTTTGTGGATGCACTCTAACTTAACGTCTACTGCACAAGATTCTAGTCTACGTACTTTTAGACAAAGAGCAGCAGCCAAGGCAGAAGATGCGGCATCCAAAGACATTAAACGTCCTTCTATGAAGAAGTGGCGCGAAAAAAATGCTAGTACAGATAAAGAATATGAAAATATTTTTGACTCTCACTGGAGATGGCAGCGTCAAACTCTCACTAGGCTAGAGCTAGGCAAGCAGCTAGGTTTCCGCACAGCAGGCAAACCCGTTGTAGCACAGGGTAAAAAGACACTCGAAGAAACAGCAGCCAAAGAAGCAGGAAGCTTTAAGTTATTTGATGATCGTATTATTCGAGAGGCATTGGAACGAGAAGGGTTGTCTGAAGTTCAGATACAAAACGCAATAGAAATTATTGATGACTTGGGTGTCAACGCTAACAAGGGTATGTCCCATGAGCTAGAGTTGATACGAAGTCTAGGGTACATAGGAACTATTGCTAATCCTTACGGTGCGTTGATGAACGTACATGACCTGTTTAACGCATCATTTGAGCTAGGTACGCGAAACGTCATAGCTTCGTTGTTTGGTAAAGACGGTATACGTTTTAGTGTTTCTGACATGGGACTTGCTCGACAGGTGTTTGGTGATTTTGTTCGTAAAGCACGAAAAGGGACAGATCAAAAACTGCTTGGTGAAAAGCTTAGTGGTAATAAGTTTTTAGAAAATGCTGCACAAGCTAGTGAGTCTCTTCTTGAGTGGTCAATGAAGTGGTCTGGTTTTGCCAAGCTGGATCAGTTTGGTAAGAGCCGCATCATGGGTGCTTCTTTTCGTAAGGCGCGTCAAGATATTAATAGTGGTGCTTTTGATAACAAGTGGCAGTACAGCTTTAGTAGAGGCGAGCTAGATCAAGTAAAAAGAGACATACTTGCTGGTAACACTGAGAGTGAGTTAGTACGTGATCTCGTAATGTTTGATCTGTTTAAGCTACAGCCTATCAACGCAGCGGCTCAAACAGCCTTTGGTCTTGCTAATCCTAATGCTCGTTTGTTTTATATGCTCAAAGGTTTTGCCATCAAGCAGTTTGATTTGATGGAGCGTAGGATATTTAAAGAATGGAAGGAAGGTAACAAGAGACAGGCTTTGCAGAATGCAATGCGGTACATGGTCCTGTCAGGTGGTGGTTACGGTATTGTCAATGAAGGTCGTCAAGTTATCAAGGGTGATGTACCAGACCCAGAACAAGCTGCAATAGGGGCTTTGTATCAAGTGGGTTCGGTATTGACATTTGGTGCTATGGGTGCTAATGACTACGGCTATGACAAGTTTATGAGTAATCCTCTTCAAGCTATAGCAACTAATTTGTTACCGCCTGTTACTGCCACGTTCCCGTCAGCAGTCATAGAAGATACCGCTGATGTAGCACGGGCTGTGCTGGCAGGTGAAACACCTGATCCAATACCTCGTGAGTCAATGAACGCCTTACCTATTGTCGGTAAGATTATTGAAGGAGCTTTTAAAGAATGAAAACCAAGAACAACAACGACAAGCACAGCGTATCATTTACGTCTATCGACTATCACAGTATGTGTCAGCGTTCTAAAGACCGCATCAAAGCAATGCAGCAGGAAGGAATACCTACGTCCCATGACCCGAAAGACAAGCCAGAGGACGTAGGCGGTGGTAACAAAGGTTACTCTATCTTCTTTATGCGATAAGAACCGCAGGAGAAGCAACGTTAGATAACAAAAGTATACAAATCACTAGCAGTATTTTATAGTTCACAATTGTTTCCTGTACAAGCCAGTTGTTGTGATCCTTCGGTCATATCGCTGGCTTCTTCTATATCCCACGATATTTCCTTCGGGAAGTCTTTTACAAGTTGTCTGTACTCTTTCTTGTCCACAGGCTCATATGGTGCCTGCTGGTACGTGTGGTCTGAGTACGGTAAGAAGCTGATACCAGATACCTTATCGAACTTGTTGTACAACCATTGTCCTACTTCCAAGAACTCATCGTCTCTGTAGTAGCAAGTCATCGACGGCTTGTGTTCACACCATTCGTCCTGATATATCTCCCACAGTTCTAGCTGCTCCATAGCACCCATCTCTGCGGCTGTCACAGCGCCGTCAGGAGACGCTATAGGGAAGCTGAATACCTTGGTACTGGGTGACATAACATCATCCTCTACGGGGATTCCTGCGGCTTCTAAGACGGTGCAAAGCGGGTCACGAGCATCTGCACGTACACGTCGAATGTATTGATCAGAATAACGAGGATGGATACCAGAAGCAGAATCGACCAACTGACTAACAGTGCCTGAAGGCTTAACCGCAGTGATAGCGGTAGATATATTGATACCCAATCGGCCAGCCCACTCCTTGTTCGTTTTGATTGCTTCTTGTCGCATAGCTTTGAGCCACTTCTTGAGTTCATTCTTGTCTCCTCGTCCTGATAACATGGGATGATCCATGATGCCAGTAAGACTAACACCAAGCAGTGCTTCGTCTTCTGTGTTTACTTTCCAGATGTTACGCAGGTATCTAAAGTCAGTCAGGGTAGCCTGTAGAGTTCCAAGGATAGTCGCAATGCGTACTTTTCGTTTGAGGTTTGCGAGCGTATCGGTTGACCGGACAACAACCTCCGATAGATTGCAGAATTGATAGGGTCGGAGGATGATTTCACTACATGGATTAGTTCCAAAATCGTAAGTAGCATCTCGTCGCTCGTTTCTTGCAGCTTGCTTTTGACTAGCCACTCTAGAAAAGACGCCTCGCTCTCCGGATCGGGATTCGTAAAGGCTTGTCCACTCATTTAAAAATGCCTCAAAGTCTGGCTTCTCTGTGTAACACGCAGAGTTGTTAGCTAATCCTCGTTGGGGGTTATCTACCCACCACTGACCGTGCTTACACCGTCGAAGTCTGTCGTCTGTAAGGTTGGAGAGACTGATGAGGGCTGAACGTCTGACTCCTCCGACAACGACGATTTGAGCAATCTTGCAGCAAAGATCGTGGCATTCAACGGAGCTAAGTCTTCGGCCAGCCGCAGCTTGAAAGAGGTCAACTGTGAATCGGAACAGTTCGAGCAAAGGCTCTGGACCCGATGCTCTACCGCCAAAAACTCTGAGCGGGGAACCTGCAGGTCTAACTCTGCTTGTATCCCATTGGGGAATTTGACCTGAATACAGCAGTGATACCAACTCCCTAAACGATTTCGCCCATCCGATCTTCGAATCTGCCACATTAATAACTGTGTCGGTTGCATGGAATGTCTCCGCTACTTCTGGTAGTTTCTGTACGTACTGTCGCTCAACACTGAAGCCTACACCTGTGCCACACATGAGGACGTACATCATCTCATCGAATGCTTTGGGGTGGTCAATTGGCAGGTAGCTACAGTTGAATCCAGCTACGTTGTCACGATCCAGTGCCTCGCCAGCAGTCATCAACGCTCGCATAGACGGCATGACATCTAGATCATGGACAGCTTTGAATATCTCGGACACCTCAAAGTCATTGAGGTCAGCACGATCAACCCAGTAGTTGACGTACCTGTTTACTGTTTCTTCCCATGTTTCTCTACGCTTTTCTTCTGGTAGGTATCGTGCGTATCGGCTCTTGTGTATGTACTGTTGATATGCGTCCAATTATGTTGCTCCTTTGTTCATCTGTAAATGTTGTCCACTTGGTTATCTCTTCCTTTGTTCTATGACAGCCAATACACTCATCGTTCACCAGCTTACATAGCTTAACGCAGGGGCTTTGCACTACTAAGTTATCCCTAGCGTTTCGTTTTCAATTGCGGCCTTAGCCAATCCAAGAAGTAAGTATACACCATCAGGGTATTGTTCGGTAGCTGTTACTTCAAACACAGCACCGTCTTCGTACATAACAACAACACACTTGATTGGTCTTCCTTCTTCTTCATACTCCTTGCTTCGTGCTGATAACACGGCAAGAAAATCAGATGTCTTGACAGAATCTGTACCATCTTTGCTACCAAAGTTTCCTTCAACTATCTTCATTTAGCTCTCGCTGTATTAGCATCTCAATATAGTGGATAGCTTTGCGTAGGTCTTCTATTCCGTTCTTGTCCTTCCATCTAGAAACATACTTAACAACTGCGTGTTCGCATATACCTAGATCATTAGCAAGAGCGTACTCTATCGGTTGTATCTTTAATTTTTTGTAGTGATCACCGCCTACTTGTTTCTTCAGTGAGTGATCGTTGGGATGGTACAGGCTACCATAGACTGTCTTGCTAGCTTTGTTCCACTCATCTGGCGTAGCGTTGTCAACACTCACACTCTTCCTCCAAGTCAAACTTCCAACTGTTAGTGTTTACTTTATCAGCAAACCTTTCGACTAACTCTTCTGATGTAATCTCTAGTGCTTCCATTATTGTTACCTCATCGTATCGTGAGGCTACTCGTTCTAGTATTTCATCAAGAGTTAACACCGTACTTCCCCCGCAGGTATGACATAGACACGGGCATCTCATCAAACGTGCCGTTATCTACTTCGTTGAACACCCACAAACCAGACCATGATCCGTTAGTCTGTGGGTTTAGATACTCTTCGTCATGCTGATAGAAGATACCAGCAAACAGAGATGTCATTCTTTTTCCTGCCGCATTTCTGTCGAACGCGATGTCTCTGTCTTGTACGTGTCCCATGACGCATGACATATGCTTCTTTTGGAGCAGTAGCTTTGCATTCGTGACTGGGCGGCCCATAACACCGCTAGTGAAAAAATGACAATAAGCGATACCATCCACAATGATAGGCTGAAGATACGGAAGAACCTCCCAACCACGCAAGTTAAGGTCTTCATAGCTCATCAGTCCTTCTAGTTTAGCATCGTTCTCTACTGCACGTTCTATCCTGTACTCGTGATTACCAAGAGTAAAGATAAGGCGTGGCTTCCATATCTTCTTCTTGCGTTTACGTAGGCGTTGCTGCTCTGACCTGATGCAATCCATGAACACCTGCATGGCTTCGTTGCCTGCCTCTACGTCAGCAGAGTAGCGCCTACCTTCAAAGGACTTCTTGCCTACGTCATACGATGACAACGATGGCATATCCCAGTGATCCCCCAGATGAATAATAACGTCAGGTTTCATGGCACAGGCGTAGCGTCCTGCCCAGTACATATGATCAATAGGACAATCAGGTTTGATCTGTGTGTCTGGTATTACTAAGTGCCTAGTCATAGCTTCCACCCTGATGGTATTGTTTCAATAGTGTACCACTTGAATCCGTTTTTGTCTGCCCACTCTTCCATTGTGTAGCGTGTACCGTCTTTTCTTCTTCGTGATCCCGGCATGGGGGTCTTGGGACGTTGGAAGAGAAATACCAACTCCTCTTTTGGGCTGAGTGTTTCTGAAATAATGACATACTTACGTGCCTCTTCAGATGTACGGAACCGTCCCTTTGCTTCTATGTATACAGTCTTGGATCTGTGCTTGTAAACAAAGTCAGGCTCATAGTATTTAGGAACAAGATAAAACAGTCGTTCTTCTGGGTGGTACTCGCATCCCTGCATAATCTCATGAACTTCTTTCTCAAACTTGGAATCATATTTCACTTGGCTTGGTGTACCTGTCGTCAGGTGAACGTAACAGATAAAGCAGATTGAGACTTTCTAGTAACCTGTCTTCATCTAACTCGTTGTCCCAGTAGTGAGTCAGGCACACGCTGTAGCATTCCCATTCAGTAGTACAAGGATCAATGATCTTGTCTGCTTTCTTAGGACCGATACCATGTATGCCCGGTATGTTATCAACACGGTCACCCATCAACGCTTGCTTGTACAACCAGCGCATAGCATCGTCAGGTAAACTTGAGTTTACTTTTTTCTTGGTGTAGTCATACATAGGACAAGGCACCTGCTTGAAGTCTTTGTCCAACGAACAGATGATGGCGTTGTGGTCTAGCTCAGTAGCCTTGATAGCAATAGCATCATCAGCTTCCATACCATCAACAACTAGTGCGTTCCATTCTGACACCATGAAATCACGGAGCATTTTCTTGTGTACTGGTACGCGCTTGTTGTCACGATTACCTTTGTATGGTTGGGTAACAGCAACCTCGTCCCTGAAGTTGCCCTTACCAGTGAGGTAGACAATGCTGGATGTGTAGTGGTCAGATAGATCCATGATCATCTCAGACAGGTAGTTGTCTAGGGTCTGCGTTGCAACGTTCTCTGACTCGTTGTCACAAGCAAACCCCACACGGTACACCAGCATATCACCATCAATTAATATCACAGAGCTTCCATCTCTACGACTTCAGGTGCGTACTCAAGAACCTCTTCAATCACAAGGCGCTTGAGCGTGGCACTACGACCTTTCTTCTTGAGGTACTCCCAATCGTAATACCCGATGAGGCACTTGGCCTTGGAACCATTACCCACAATGACTCCTGATTCGGGGTCATCCATTTCGTCTCGTGGTGTTCGTCCCTTGATGAGCAACTCTGATCCATCTGGGTTGAATGCACGATACTTGTTGTTGGATTTACAGGTGATGTACTGTCCACGTTCATCCCCCTTGTTGTTAATAGTAAGACCCATATCCTCCAACGCAGTCACCGCAGCGTCAGACAGGTTACCAAGATCGACCGTGTACTTACCAGCTAACTCATTCTTGTGAGTTAGGTTGGGCCAGAACAAGTCACACTTGACCATTACATTGGGTGCTTCATTAGACATATAGCATATCTCCGCTAGTTAAACTTACCATAATATTATACCACATAAAATAGAATTGTGCTAGTGTGTATCGCACCAACTAGTACCAACTCTATACTCTCCGTCCAACGGACAGTTCAGTTGCAGGACTTCGCCTGCGAATACCATTGCGTTAACACAAGACTTACCAATGAAGTCTGCGTCTTCTGGTTTGCATTCTATCTGCCACTCGTCGTGTACCTGTGCCACCAGCTTGAAGTCAACACGTTCCAGCAGGTCATACAGGATGACGATGGCTTGCTTCATCACCACAGCGCCAGCGCCCTGTAGCAGTGTGTTCAGTGCGGCATGAGCAGATCGTACACGTATGCGTCTACCATCAAGACCACTGAGGAATCCTGTCTCTGCATCTGCCATAGTCTCAGCACGTAAGTCAGCCAGTGCTGGTGTGTTCTCAAGGAACGATGCCTTCAGTCTCTTACCATGAGCAGCACTACCACCCACGATACTACCTATCTTGGCATCACCTGCACCATACAAGAACGCATAGATAAATGTCTTGGCATCATCCCTGTTGTCTAAGCCTGCGGCCTTCTGGTTGGCTGTGTGTATGTCACCAGTGAGTATCTCCTTGGTGTAGTTCTCGTCGTCCATGTAGTGAGCCAGCATACGTAGCTCAAGACCACTAGCATCAGCACCAACAAGAACATGACCATCAGGAACAGTAAACAACTCACGACACTGCTTACCGTACTCAGCCCTTACAGCAGGGACTTGAGCCATGTTCGGACTGGAGTGCGCCATCCTTCCGGTAACCGCTCCAATGTGACGGACTCGTCCATGTATCCTCTTGCCTTCTCCAACTGCTTTAATCCACGAGTCAACCTGTGATGCTCGTTTCTGGCATAGAAGATAACGGAGTATAATCTTTGCTTCGGGAATGTCAGCCTGCTCCTTGAGCGTTTTCTCATCCACCTTCGGTTTACCTGCGGGAGTGAGTTCCTTCCAAACTGCACCCTTACTAGCAAGACGCTCTGCAATCTGTTGTCTACTGCCGACATTGAATACCGTAACCTTGTCCTTGAGTCTCTTCTGTGTTTTATCACTGATCCTTTCCTCCACTATGGGTGGGAACACACGTTGCAGATCACTCTCAATCCTGTGCATACGGGTAGTCAGTTCTTCGTACAGATCAATAGCTTTCTGTTTGTTGAACTCAAAGCCGTTGTCTTCCTGATCCTTGCATATGAACGCAACGCTATGCTCAAGATCAACACAGTGCTGAGTGAATCCAAACAACCTCATCTGCTGGATAAGAGAATCATGTAGTCTCTCAGTGACATCCACATCTCTTTTGCAATACTCCAGCATCTCCTCAGAATACTCCGACCAATCCGAATGATCTCCTTTAGGAAAGCCGAGCCTAGTTCCCCAAGAAGCCAAGCTGTGACCACCATCCAGATCGGGATGAAATAAACGAGAAAGTACAAGTGTGTCCACAACTCTGTGTTGTTGAACGTGTATACCCCATAGCCTGTGCAACACAGGAAGATCGTACCCGATAACGTTATGGCCGCATACCTGTCCACCCTTTGCCAGTTCATCCATCAAACTCCTTCTAGATAAGTGCGTCAAGTGAGCTTCGTTCGATCTCTTGGTAACCACGCAGTGTACTTTCGTAGGGTTCAGGCCGTCTGCCTCTATGTCTATAAACACAGTATTCGTAGTAGGCGAGATCAAGCTTCTGTCTTTCTGATAGTTCGCTACCACCATCCCTCATCTCCCTGTTCTGTTCCTGCTCCATAATCCATTGTCCCATCTTCGACATCTCGTATCTCCTCTAGATCACTGAGCGTAGCATAATCTACATTACCTACCGCTGTCAAATCATCTTCGACAAGGAACCTGCTACACTCGTTACACATATCAACGAACTCCCCGCTGTTGCTGAACTTCTTGGTTAGCTCGTAGTCTGTCATTATCTTATCACAAGCAACACATCTCACTCTGGATCTTCCTTTTCGTATTCGTCCTCAGACATAACTTCAGCATACTGGTATTGTTGATCTGCCCCTCCTAGATTTATTAGATCCGCATACTCAAGGCATTTTGTTTTTGTTCCTCTCGCTATAACCTGAGTTATCCATACTCCATCACACGCATATTCTTCAGCTAGCACCACATACCTTTTGCTCATTCAAATATCTCAGTGAGCCTCCCTGTCTCCTTGTCATACATCAGCGCAGTGGCTGGTCCTGTCATACCACTGAATCTGTTCTTCAGCACACGCACGTTGGTGGTGTTACGTACCATTGGATCTTCTGCCTGTGCATTACGTTCCAAGCCTAACACGATGTCACTAAGCTGGGCAATGGCGGCACTGCCACGTAGCTGACCAAGGCTGGTGTATGCACCGTCCTCGTGACCCTTACCATCAGGACGTTTCAGGTGTGACACAACAAACATAGCCACCCGCATCTCCTGACAGAACATACGTAGCTTGGTCATGATCTCGTCGATGGCCTTGCGCTCGTCACCGTTGTCCTGATCTGACACCAGTATGGAGATGTGATCCAGCACGATGTACTGCACACCCAGTACCTTGATCTGGTAACGGAACCGTGCCAGTACGTTCTCTATCTTGTTGGAACCAAACGTATCCCACAGCACAACACGATCATCAAGATCCAGACTGTCGAACACTTGGTCTACCTCACTGGGTGAGTAGTCACAGCCCGGTAGGTGTATGGGTTTGTTGATCTGTAATCCCACCAGACCACGGGCAGTACGATCAGGTGTCTCTTCAAGGAACGCTAGTCCTACCCTGTCATTGGTCTGTCCCAGTATGGAGAACACCAGCTCACGCATGAACGTGGACTTACCCAGACCAGAGCCAGCACAGATGGTAACTAGCTCAGTCGGCCTGATACCAAACGTCATGTCGTCCAGTCCCTTGTATGGGTAGCGTACCTCTGCCTCCTCCAATGGTTTCTTCAGAGCCTCACGCAGAGAACCCAGCATCACCATACCATCAGGTGTGTAGGTCTTAGCCGCCCACCACCGCTTGACAAACTCTTCCTTGTCACCGTTCAGCAGGTAGTCACACGCATCCTTGTGTTCACCATGATGGAAGATGCGAGCCTTGCCACCAAAGATATCAGCACACTCTAGAGCAGCAGAGCGGCCATGATCGTCGTTGTCAAAGCAAAAGATAATATGATCGTACTGGTCGAGAAAGTCGTAGGCGCGGCGACAGTCAGCAGCAGCACCTTGGGCACCATTACGAATAGACACAACAGGATACTTACCACCAAACATTTGATAGGATGCCAGTGCATCGAACTCTCCCTCCACTACGGTTATGTATTGACCACCACTGGGGAACAGGTGCTGACCGTACAACCCAGCCTTCTTCCAATCCCCTGCGATCTTGAACTGCTTGTCTGGATACCTAGTCTTCACCGCTACTAACTCACCAACAGGATCATGATACCCAAACAGAATGTTGCCTGCCTTCTGCTGTGCTGAGTACGCTGACATGGTGGTGGCAGTTAGACCCCTGTCCTGATAGCCCTTGTATGGCTCTGCAAAGGCCGATCTATCGAACCCTTGGCCCGGCACTACTCGTTCTTTAATGTTGCTCACAGAGCCTCCTGTGCCCTCTGGTGAGGGGGTAAACTTAGCACAAGCAAAACAATAGCTAGATCCATCCTCGTTGTAGGACAACGCATCACTTGAACCACAGTCATCACAGTTCTGGTGCAGTTTAACGAATGCCATCAGTGTATTACCTCCTCGTCCTCACCAAACACATCGTTGTACCTACCGGCTAGCTCGTCATCATCAAGAGTCTGATCCATGAACTCACGTTGCAACTTGATGTACATCTGAACGATCTCAACCATCGTGACCTGAGTAAACTCGTACTCAACCAGTTCTTCAATCATCTGTTCTCGTGTCATATGTAGTTCCTATGTATTAGTAATAGTATTAGTAATAATATTAATACTTAGTTATCTATATAGTTTAGTATACCACACTCAGTGTTGAAGTGCAACCCTGTTTTCTCGGTCCTTTTTCGCATTAAGCAGACGCTCATTTAGCTCGTCACTATCCCACGAGACAGTAGTACAAGGAGACTCAAACACCTCTACCTCACCATGTTGATACAGGTCAGGATGTAAGAACACTTCGTTGATGGCAAGAATATATTCTGGTGTTATGTCACACCACTGACACCCTACCATCTCAATCTGGTATCCTTCGTTCTCGTATATCTCAGAGAAACTAAACTCCATGGCACCACCATCACCGTCCGTATACAACACACCAACAGAAGTGTAAGACTCAACCGCATCGTCTTTGTCCACAGGGTCACCGTCATCGTCCACGTAGTCAGTGTGTTTACGCACCATGAACTTAGCACCAGACAAATACTCTGTGAACTTGTGAAGATGGTTGATGTCATCAAACGAATACCTCTCCACTATCTTTAACTTTTTTCTGTCACCACTCTCCATGCTTAATCCTCCTACTTTCTTCACCGTAATACTCCTTGACTTCGATGTCAAGAAGACAAAGAAACTGATCAAGTTT
>Ga0222718_10001569_pt1 | contig 21474 bp, 39 predicted proteins | sample C33_27DmetaG_FD_165045 | JGI IMG/M metagenome (GOLD analysis project Ga0222718, IMG submission 165045) | Estuarine water microbial communities from San Francisco Bay, California, United States - C33_27D | ecosystem: Environmental > Aquatic > Marine > Unclassified | place: USA: California...
CTTTAGGTCTTCGACCGCGTATTTGATTAGCTTCACGCCTGTCATGCCTTTCCTGCACGACTTCTTCAAAAACAGTATGTCATTGTGGGCAAATAGATGGCGGCTGTAATGCAGGCTTGGCGTTACAAACACCACAAAATAGCCTTTTAGCTCGCCTTTATCGCGCGCTGTATAGATACGCAACGCACCTTGATCTGCCAGCCTTGCGTACTGCTCCCAATTAGGTTCTAGCTTGATGTCGTCTTTGTTTAACGCTATTTCTAGCCAATGCTCTTGTAGCAATGGCTTGATTTCTGCTTTGACGTTAGTAAATGATTCGTGCGCGAAGTCCATAAGCCGTCCTATAGATCAAACCGTGGTATGTCGTCTTGGCGTAGTGGATTGCCGTAATTAGGCGGGTTAGCGTTTGCGTTACCCCAGACAATGGCTTTTTCCTGTATCTGCGAGACGTACTCAAGTCCATCGTCATTTGGGTAGTCAATGCGCTGGTCATTGTCAGTAAAGCGCCGAACCCTCGCCTTTTCAAACTCAATAAGCCGGTTCTCTACGGTTAACGCAATTGTGCCTGTAGTGCCGTCATCTTGTATTGTCATGGTGTCCATAAAGCCAGAGAACACAATTATAGGGTCAGTCACGATGGTATTGGTCGCACTAAAAGCCCCGAGCTTGACCGTTAGCTCTCTGCCTTGGTAATCCTCTGTTTTGGCTTTGGACAGCAATGGGTCGCCAATGCCGGACAATTGGAGGGTAATGCCGCTTGCTCGTAGCTCTACCGTCTCCTCAATAGACGATATGGACAGTAATTCTCCTGCGCCCAGGTACGTTTTGCTGTCATGCGCGAGGTCGCCAATACCATTCCACAAGTATATGTAGCTAGTGGGCGCGTTAGAATCAAATAGTGCTTCTACGAGAATAAGCGGCTTGACCTCTTGGGCCAGCGCCACAAACTCCATTCCAGAAGATAAGCCACGCGACATTAGATTGCCTCAATACAAGCAAAGGAAAATCCGTAAATACTTGCTCGGTCTATGCTCCAGCCAATGTCATTGCTGGCAAGCCGCCATGTGCCATTTGGCAAGGTAAAGTCTACAGTGTCAGTGCTAGCGTCCTCACGCAACGGCGGCATGATGTCTATCTGAGTAACGCTTGGCCTGTTGGTAATAATGTATAGCTTATCGTTGTAACTGAAGTAGTCGCCCACCGCATAATCACCGGAAAAGTTTTCATCTACCCTAGTGTCGCCAGCGTTGCCGGTGATTGTTCCGGTAGCGGCAATGCTTACCAATGGGTTGTACATCGTAAAGGTTTCTTTCATGCCTCTAAGACCAGCGAAAAAGCCTTCGTATTCTTTGGCTTCCGCTCTAGTCATTGGCGGCAACGTAACCTCTGCCTCCCATCGCACCCCTTGATGCGCAAATACCTGCTGGTCAAACGTAAACGGCGACTGCGTGATTGCGGTTGCTGACACAATCCGCATAGTCATACTTTCTATGCCAACCGTCATGGGTAATGCGGCCATTATGCACCTACCATTGCTTTGCTGAAGCTACCGCCACGTTGGCGGGAATTAGCGACAGCGGCCTTTGTGGCCTCTTGTATCTGCGGCATAAGGTTTAGCACCTCTGCGCGAACCGTCTGCGCTACGCCTGTAGAGAAATTTAGAGATTGGTTAATAGTTACGCCGCCTGCTCCCATACGGCCATTGGGCTGTATAGAGCCGCCAGCAGACGGCACGAAAAGCTCTGGTCCGTTTTCGCCCACCATGTACGGTCGTCCTGCCGAGACTGGCCCGCCCACCGCTCGACCTGGTGCGACATACGCAGGCGTAGCAGTGGTAATTGGCGCTCTTGTGGCACTACCCGCGCCGCCAAAAAACCCTGTAATTGCGCCGAATAGCTGTTGCGTTATGTAGTATTGCACTGCCATGCGAATAAGATCATCAATGATGCTTTTCGCCATAGACTTAATTGCGTCTTTAAAGTTTTTGGCACCAGTAATTGCGTCTGTAAATCCTTTAGAGAACGATCCCATTGTATTTTTAGCGAACTCTTTCATTTGCTCGTCTAAATTTGGGACCGTCTCTGTGCCAAGCTCCTGAACCACTCTTTTAAATCGCTCAAGAAACGAAATTGTTTCCGCGCCGTTGGTCACCGCCAAAGCGGTTACCGAGTCATCAACTTCTTGAATTGAGTCTGCAAATTCACGAATTTTGCCTGCGGCTTCTTGGAATGAGTTGCCTATCTCAACCGTCACAGACGGTAGCTTGACAAAATCGCTGTCAACAAACGATCCAATTGCATTCGCTAAGCTCACAAACCCATTAGCAAAATCTGCTAGCTTTTGAAGGCCAACGCCTAGGCCGCTGATGAGCGACGCCAGCGCATTTAATAGGTCTTTGGCTATTCCTCTAGCAAACGCCTGTATTCCACCCTCCGCTTTTGAGGCGGTAACGAGCAGTATTGTCAGCTTGTTACTTAGCGCCTCTAATGCAGGAGCCACCGCGGCTACTATTTGGTCGCGCAAACCCCGCAATAATGTAAACAACTTTGTAAATGCGTCATTAGCTCTTTCTACGCCACGCGCCGCAGTCGTAGACATTACAGCGCCAAGCACATTAGCCTCTGCGTAAAGACGGCGTAAACCGTCCTCGCCTTCGCGCAATACGTTTACAAACGCCGCGCCCTCACTGTCAAATAGCTTAAACGCAAGCCTTAGCTCATCTGCGCCGTTTTCTGCCTGCCTAAACGCTTCTGCAAGCCGAAGCATGGCTAAATCTAATGGCAGGCGACTAACTTCTCCGGCATCGATGCCTAGCTCACGCAGTGCTAGTTGCGCCTCTCCAGTACCGCGAGCGGCTTCTGCCATTCGCCTTACAACCCGTTGCAGAGCCATATTTGTTTGCTCTACGGAAATTCCCGAGATGCGAGCCGCATACTGCAAGCGAGACAAAGCTTCTGTAGTCGTTCCTATGCGAGCCGCAGTTTTTGCGAGCGTGTCTGTCGCGTCTAGTGACTGCTTGATAAGCAAGCCTATACCGGCAGTACCAACGACTGCGGCAAGGCCGGTACGCATTGAGACGAGCGCCCTGGTTACTGAGCCAAGGCTACCCGCGACTTTGGTGAGACCATTGCGGGTTTTATCAACGGCTGTTACAACAATACGGACATTTTCGTCAGCCATCTCTTTCACCCATTATCTTAAAGAAGGCAAGCCACTCGTTAAATTCGCTCAGTGACATTTGCTCTACTTCTTCAATTGTCTTATGTAACCGATCAGCGAGCGCGACTAGATTAAACCGCGCCTGATCGGCTAGAAGTTTTTTTCCTGCTCCTCAACAGATTCAATCTGCGTGAACATTTCTTCGGCAATCGCAGAGATAATGGTTGTTTCTTCGCCCATTAGATCAATGCGATCCTCTGCGGCAGTAAACAACTTCTCTCCGTCCTCGCCTTCTGCCTTCATCACAATCAGGTCAACCATAGAGGCGACCGTTGGTGATTCCAGCATTTTGGGGTGACGCTTCTGTATTTCATTAAGGTCGTAGCAGGTTATTGGCCTGCAATACATAACGAACGCATGGCCGAACTCGTCAGACCATGCCTCTACCTCAATTTGTCGCCTTTTTATTTCCCTTCTACTTCTAAGCTCTTTTGCTAAACCCATGCTAACCCCTCGTTATCCTATTTTTAGGCTGTTGCTTCTGTTACCGCTCCCGATACCTGCACGCTATAGGACGCCTCTACCATGCCGTCAAAAGCGGCTGAGATAGTGCGGCCAGTTACCAGACCGCCACCGGTGTAGTAGGTTTCGCCTGTTCCGGTTCCTGTCGGGTAAATTTCAAAGTCGATGTTTGCGCCTTCGTCTAGCACAAGCTGACCAGTGGTGTCAGTCTCGTCCCAATACGTTTCAAGCGTCATCGTGGTGGTCTTCAGACCTGACTTGTAGGTGCGCGAGCTATCGCCCATTACGCTATCTTCGATTACGTCAGCAGTGCCGTCAAATGAGAATGAACGCACTTCTGACACCTGCGCCACAGAGCCGCCATCAACGGCTACCTTTACGACTCCTGATGAGCCAGCAGTGGTTGTCATACCTTAGTCCTCTTAGGTTGTTCCGCGTGTATATGAATAAATAACTCGCAGTGTAATTATAACCCCGCCGACAGGGGCTATACTACCGTCATCAACTTCGACATTGATGATCTGTGTGTCGATGGCATTAGAGTCGCGCTTGCGATCAGCGTCTAGCGCCTCCTCTATTGTCTCGACCATTTGGTTTCGTGCTGTGTCGATTTGCCTGCCCTTCACGTAGCAAACAAGATCATAGTCAATTGACCCTATGCGGCTCGTACTGGACCCACCTATTGACGAGTCCTCTCTATCCTCTGATGTGGTTCTCACCAGGATTGCCGGAAACTGCGCGTTGCTCAGCTTGTCAAAGTCAAACGGCTCGCGCGTAACGTATTTGATGTTTGTGGGCGATGTCGCGGCTTGCAACACCTGCACAATGTCCTTTGCTATGTTTTCGCGTACAGACATTATTTATTCCAATTTTTAGGCATAAGAGTGCCGCGATAAACGTCTGACAATTCCTCTCGCTCGTCACGGCTAAAACCCATAAATGGCCGCGAGCGATTGTTGAACGCCGCCTTTTTAGCCTCTGCTGGTTGAGCAAAAAAGATAATGCCTTTGTTCTTGGTCACCGTCTGAGTCAACGCGCTCAGCATCCGCCCCGTAAACTCAAGGTTTGGCGTAGTGCCGCGTCCTGACTGCGAGCGGTATAGAGCATACTCTGGCTTATAAGGACGGAACCTGCCGCCCTTAAACCCCTGGCCCTTAGCCGTTCGCTGTTCAATGATAGAAACGCCCTGCAATACAACTCTCTGCATAGCGCGTTTTTTGTTCTTGTCTGCCTTTGCTCTAAGCCTGCGAGGTATAGACCTCAGATCGCGGGGGCTAGTCGTAATTTTGACATCCATGCCCGCCATTAACGATTAAGCCTATTGATTGGCCGCACCAGTTTTTCTTTGTCCTCAATGGTGCCATCGCCGTCTGCGTCATATTCGACGCCATCAGCAAACACGGCTTCTAGCTCCTCGCCGTAACGAGCCTTATAGAAGTCAATCATGCCAAGGAAGCGGTCATTGTCCACCCAGTTAGTTAGCTGGGGCAGTGCGTACTTCCAAAGCACCAAATATGCGGTTGCTCGCGTCCATTGCGATTCAGTCAATTTAGACGAGTCCATTTCGCCATCTAGGCCACGCCTTGGCCACCATCTGTGACGTATTTCTCTCTCAACGTCTGCCTGCGCTTTGGCGTGTTCCTCCAAGAAGTGATCAATCCCGAAGTCGAATATATCTGGGATGATTTCCTCAAGGTTGTAGTCTGTGCTAAACGCCATTAGATCACCATTTAACCTTTGCGGCCCAGTAGATAGGATCAAACACCGTAGCGCCTTTCAAGGTGTCGCCGTGACGCGCATACCATGCTCTACGCATTGACCTATCGCGGGCGGTCTCGCCGTCTTTAGGCGGGTATGTCTTTGCGCCTTGCGCCCCGAACCTGACCAGCTTCACTACGCCGCTTTTACGCGCCAATACTGCGTGACTTTTGCTTGGATGCCGAGGCGTCCGCTTGGGAACGTTATAGTCCTCAAATCTTTCGCCTCGATATACAATAGCCATAAGGGAAAGCGCCCCGAAGGGCGCGAGTACCTTAAAGTCCTGCGTCGAAGTACATTTCTACGCCATAAGAGTCATCAAGCTCGCCAACGCCATAGATGGCAGTAGCGTTCAGCTCAAATGCACGCAGAGATGCGTTGCGTTCTGTCTCGATGTTGAAGTCACGCTTCATAGCAATCGCAACAGCTTCGGGAGCAAATACAGCGCCCTTGGCATCGCCAGAACCGTCAACAGTAATGTTGGCTGACTCATAAATGTTTACACCTGCAACAGTGCCGATGTAGCCAGTGCGCATAGCCTCATTCTGCAAATCACCGCCGTTGGGATTTACAAACGTGTTGGTCATGTTGGCCTTCAACTGATACGCCTGATACGGATGCAAGACGCATGAGTATTGACCGGGAGCCTTGGCCGCCTTCAAGCGAGATGCCGCGTTGAAGATGTCAGCAACAGTGATCTCTTGAGTCGTAGCGCCCAATGAGGTGCTAAAGCCGTCAAACAGACCGATCAGGTCTTGATCCATCTTGGTAGCAATAGCGTTGCCCAAAACAGTGCCAAGCTCTGCCGCAGGATTGCCAGCGCCCATAGCCGCCAAATCGGTCAGCACAACCTGCGCACCAACTTCGCCAACGGAAATGGTCACGCTTGAGGTTGATACCTCTGTTGCGCTCATATCCGTTCCTTCAGTCAGACCAGCCGCCGTGATTGCGGGGTACTTGGGCACCTGTACGGTTTTGCCTGCTACATTGCCGATGTCATAACGAGTTACCAGTCCAAGCATGATGGACTGTTCCTCTGCGGTAAAACGAGCCTGCAGGATAATATTCGCAAACAGGTCGTCTAAAGTGGTTGAAGTGGTTTCATTAGCCATTGCTATTGTCCTCTAACAAAAAATTAAGTTACCGCGCCGCTTCTCGCATTTTCTGCTCACGAAACATACGCATTCCTTCTTCGCCTTTTTCAAGCATTTCCGAGTAACTTAAAGGCTTGCTCGTAGAACCTCCAGCCGCCCCGCTTGATCCTGCACCGCCTGCGGATGCCTTCACAAAGTGTGGATTAGCTGTCAAAAAGTCTGTCACCAATTCCTCAACTGATAACAAATTACCTGAGTCGTTATATCTAGGCGTCCCGTTGTTGTCGTAGACCTCTACAGTGTTATCTTCAGATAACGCAACGGAGCTTCGCAATAACGCGCTCACTTGCTCTGGAGACACCGCATTTGCCCTAGAGGCCGCCGATAGCAATGCGCCATCAACTAACGTGCGCTCTAGCTGGCTCTTTAATGAAGCTGTCTCTTGGCTGTGCTTTTCAGACATTTGCTTGATGACCGCCTCATAATCACCGCGCTTTTTCTGCTCCTCAACCTGCGCTTGCTCGCGCTGGGTGAGAATCTCGCGCACTTCATTGAGGTCAATACCGTCTAGCTTTTTCTCAAACTGCCGCTGTTGGCGAGCAATACGATCAGCAACTATCCGGTCAACTTCATCTTGCGTAAACGTCTTAACGTCCTGAGCTTCTACAGTTTCCTGCTCTACGGCCTCAGTTACCGCTTCTTCCATGATTTCATCGCTCATGTAACGAACCTCCTAGGGAGTGGGTTTATTTTACCAGCTTAACGTAATTTTTTCTTTTTCTTCTTCTTTTTGTGTCCGGCGTGATATGGCATTTTTGCCTCCTTAATTAAACACAGGTCTAAATCTATGGCGGCAGTTGTACCCGCCTCGCACCACAAAGGGACTGCCCTCTCGTTTACCTGACCAGCTATCTGACCACGCCTCTGCGATTTCATCAATCGTCATAGTTTTGCCGACATATTTATCGCAATGGTCGCGCGTAACTTCGTCGTCAGGGCCAAAGTATACAAACCGCTCTGCTCCGGCCTCTAACGCCATGTTGGTGTTAATAGACGCATCAAAATCCATTAATCCATCGAATACGGCCTGCCGCGCATATCTGGCGAGATCTGCTTGTACGCTGTTTTGCACTATTCTAACTGCGCCTGCAAATGTTTGCCCCGTTAGTGTTGATTCGTATATTTGCTTGCTGACAGACTCCAAAAAGTCGTCGCCAAGCGCGCTATAGCCATCAAACGCAAGTTGTTGCAACTGCCGCATAACTCCTTGATCTAAACGCGCAAACGATGACGACTCGCTTAACAAAGATGCGGCCTTTCTAGCCACCTCCGCATACTCTGAAACAAAGTCATCAACCACAGTGCGATACCGCGCATCTATTTCCTGCCTTATCTTCGACTTTGCTTGTATTGCCCACTCAAGATCGAATAGCTGCCCCTCTTGTAGAGGCGCTTCTCGTAACAGCGCAACTATTGATAGCTCTAGGCTACGCATCGCTTCAAGCAGTCGGCGTTGATGGCCTTCCGCTAGAGCGATAACCTCATTAAGCCTGTCCGTTTGCTTCGACATCAGGCGATGTTAAAAACTGTCCAGTAAGCCGCGCCTGCGCATCTATCTGCTTATGAGCCTCTACCAGCATTCCATCATCCAGCACAAGGTCTGCAATTTGCTTATCCACCTCCTTAACAAAGGTGTCGCTTTGAACGCCAGAGGCTTTGGCTTGCTGTAGAAATCGCAACTCGGATTCATAATCGCGCAGATCAAAGGAGTCAGGATAACTGACCATAACCTCGTGAGTATTATGCTGTTGCCAGTTGCAATAGAACGCCCACAACTGTTCTTCTGCCAACTCCAGAATATCGGCCTTCTCTGCCAGCTTGGCATTAAGCATTTGGAACTCGGTCTGCAAGGCAATGCCAGACTGCTTGACTGCCTCTGTGCCGCGCACTGCGCCCATGTGGGCCATTCTGTTGATTGACTCAATCTTGTCCTGTATGGACGCCCTGATGGCGTCTAGGTTAGCCCCAGACGGTTGCATTTGGTACGGACGCAAGCCCGCGTCTAAATCATCGCTAACATTTATAATTGCGCCTGCACCTGCGCTGGCGTCTGTGTCATAGGTCTTAACCAGTGTCGGATGATTGCTAATGCGAATTAACTGCTCAATTTCGCTTAGCTCTTGATAAATAGCCTTCTGCATATAAGCAATATCTGAAATATCACTAATACCGATGCCGCGAACAATAGAGCGATTAGCAGGCAGGTAGACCGCAGGTATTTTACCTATTGGATTGTCTATTTCGTCAATAACAGAATGCTCTGCGCCGTCATAACGAATCAGCTTAATGTTGTCAGGCGTCCATTCTCTAAAGTGCGTAATAGTGTGGGTGCCATCGATACGGTTTACAGACTCGCGTATCTTTAAGTAGACAAGCTGGTGTCGCCCTGATGCTTGCCGCTCCCACTTCCAATCAAAGACGTTCTCTGGCGTTATTAGCGTGACGTATGGACGTATTTCTTGTGCAAGCTCCTCTGCTCTAGTGCCTGCTTGCGAGCGCGGCTTGTCCATGAGAATCCACACATGGCCATAAACACTTGACCATATCTGCGCCTCGCGCATAAACGAGTTAAAACTTTGCCCGTCAAGATTTGCGTCCTTTAAAAATGCTTCTAGCTCTGGCGAATTTTCCATACCAGCGAAATTACGAGTAGGCAGTACCCGCCACAAAAACGATGAATAAATATGTATAACGTTTTTGCAATGGTTATCAAGCGGCGTTAGACCAATCCGGCGATCATACGCCTTAGCGTCCTCGTTTAAATATTTCGATAGATAAGAGCCGTCTTGATAGTCTTGGCCGCCCATGTAGCTTCGCAGGTAAAACTCCCAACGGTCTACGTTGTTTTCATAGTCTGGATGCTGGTACTCAATGTCTACATTAATCATGTCCACCTCTGCGGAGGCTGTGCCGCGTGAGATTTTCTAATCGGGAATAGGTAGTCAACAGCGTAACCAAGCGCATCGTTCATGTGATCGAACCCATCCTTTTCGGGCTGGCTTGTGCCTTCCTTGTAAACGTGCCGCTCTAATGACTCGATTACCTTTTTGCATTTTGGATTTATAAACAAATGCCGTGTGCCGTCTTGCGATTTAAGGCGTGAATTAACAGCATTTATTCTGTCCCTAATAGCAGTATGCGCATTGCGTACTTTTACTTGAAATCCCGCGTTTTGCAAAATAGAAAGGTCGGTTCTGCCGCCTGCACTTGTCTTGCGTTGGCGACACGCTGGGTCGGGGTATATTGTAACACTACTGTTTTTATATCGCTCCTTGATCTCTGCAACCATTTCGTCAGTGTTACTACCGAACATAACGATCTCATCTACGGCATAAAGAGTGTCGCCTTTGCGCACCATAACAACGGCCGACATAGGGTCTAGGTTAAAGTCCATGCCTATATGTAGCGGCTCATTTTTATAGTCATATTGTTGTACTGACTCTGACCGCTCGAACGAGTAATAAATAACACCGGAATAATTAACAAACTGCGCTTTGTATTCCTGATTAAACGTACGCTCATCTAGGTCGTTACGTGCCGCCGCAATTTCGTCTGCTGGAACATGGCCGCCCTCTAGCGTAGTGAATTGAAAAGATGCCCAGCCGTCATCGTCAAAGCCCTTCCCCCACAGCTCATAGAAATGATTTCGCCCTTTTGGCGTGCCAATAAATAACGCCGAGCCCTGCCTGTCAGATAACGATGGCCTGATAACCTCAAACCATGCCTCTTTGCGCATATCTGCAAATTCATCTAGCACGCAGAAATCTAATGCTCTGCCGCGAAGGTTGTCTGGCTTTTCCGCGCCTTTAAGGCTAATAACACTGCCGTTTAGCAGTCGAAGTGTTAGCGAGCTTTCGTTTGTTTTTTGTATATATTCCGGCGGTATTGCTTTGATTAGCATTTCCCATGCTATTTCTTTAGCCGCTTTATATGTAGGCGCTACATACCAAACGTTTTTATCATTTCCTGACAGCGCGGCATTTAATATCTCCGCGGTAGATAAAAAGGTCTTGCCGAAACGCCTGCCTGCAACGCATACACGAAATCGCTCCGCCGACTTAAAGATTGTCGTTTGCGGTTTAGTTAGAATCATCAGGCGTTAGCTGTATAACAACTGGTGGTAATTCCTGTGCCTCTGGCACCGCTTCCTTCCAGCCTGCCTGTGTCTTTAGGTAAAAGATTTGTGCTGTAGTGTTACCGTCTGTAGCACTCTGAAGTAACGATTGGCTAACCCGCCCTATCGCTTTTGCTCTGCCCTTTTTATATGCGGCAGAAACTTGCTCATCTCGTTGCATTATTGCGCGAAATGTTCTTGTTGGTATACCGAGGTAATCACATATTTGATCTTGGTTTAGCACTGCGGCGAGCGTTTCTACCTGTGCTATTTGCTCATCAGTAAGCTCAGTACGCGGCCTGCCGCCGCCCTCTCCTTGCCTGTTGGGCTTGCTCATGATTGTTGCTCAGCATTTTTGCTTTTTAGCGACATTCCGTAGTTATTTATACCCGCTTTTATCTTGCAGTCTTTTTTGCGCACTAGCGGCTGTTTAAATACAGAGTAATCAACGTGATGGTGTACTCGTCCATATCTCCACACTAGTTTTGATACATCGGGATGTACTGCGACTTGCATTTGTGACTTTGCGACCGTTCCAGTGTCACTGTAGTGTGTTCCTGCCTGCACTTTGCCCTCTGCGTGGTAAAACTCCGCGGTATTGCCGCCGCCAATCTTTTGCGTATTGAGCTTATTTTGTAGAAATGCAAAGAACTGAATAGTGCACCAGCCCTGTTTAAGCATATCTAACGATAATATCGTATCTTCATTGTAACGCCCGCGCCATCTAAATGGCACGTCATTACGAATAAGGTTACAGCTATACACTCTTGTGTTAGTTATGAATGGTGGATACTTTGTGCGCTGTATAGCGAAATACTGGTAGTGCGGCCCTGCCATGGCAATATTTTCATAGCGCAGGCAAAAGTCCTCCATAGCCCTAAAGATAGCGCCATTGCTTACCTTAACCTTTTGATTTTTATTAAGCCTGCGAAAATCTAGGATGTTGTCATCCATTACCCAATGCCATGCATGTCCGTTCGCGATAGAGTGATCCCACGCGAAATTACGAGCAGGGCCGGGGCCGGTGCTTTTGCTTAACCCTAACTCATCGCAAAGCTCATACGTTTCTTTGTACTGCATATCTAGCGGCAAGACGGTAGTCATTAGCGAGTCTTGCGCTACTGCTTTTTCGTATTCCTCTACCTGTTGCGGCTCTACGACTATGTAATGACTGACGCCAAGCTCGGTCAATACCTTACTTGTAATCATATATTCCGCTCTGCCCTTACTAGGCACATACAGCGGAAATTGCGGATTAATGTCAGCCATAGCGTTGCGATTCGGTGTCGTTACGCTCTTTAGCAGGAAACCAGATGCTTTTGGTTTTCGGGGTTAGGCTCTGGCCTATTAACGCGCAAAACGCCTGATAATGCTCATCAGACTCAAAGTGCACATTTATCTGCTTCCAAGACGTTGCATCTGGCTGATCAAATTCAGGCATACCATCCCATTCATCATATGCATTGGTATGTTCTACGCCCTCTGAAAATAATTCTGCCAGCTCGGCTGGGTTAAAGCCGATAAGGTTAACGTCGAATTGATTGTCCTCCAGAATGGACAGCTCTGCTTTTAGGGTTTCGTAATCCCAGCCTGCATTTAATGCCAGCTTATTGTCTGCGATGACATATGCCTTTTTTTGGCTGTCGGTTAGGCCAGACAATACAATCGTAGGGACCTTATCAATACCTAGCTTTTTCGCTGCCGCAAGACGACCGTGACCTGCAATTACCGTCTGATCGTCATCTATGAGTATTGGATTTGTAAAGCCAAACTCCATAATAGAGGCGGCAATCTGCGATACTTGATGATCGCTGTGCGTGCGGCTATTAGCGCTGTACTCTTTAAGCTTTTCCGTATAGTGATGCGTTAATTTCATTCCAATTCTGGCCCCTTAAATGTATGTGCCCAATAAATACCACGGCAGTATCCGTCTTGGATTATGCCTTTTTCTATATCGCTATATCCTATAGGGTACGTTTCAACAGTGCCGTCGTCAAAAGCCACTAGATAAGTGCCTTCATCTTCTGGCATTTCAGATATGTTATGCCACTGTATAGTGACAGTCTGTTTTAGCGCCGCCACGGTTTGGTTATCCACTGTTTTCGCCAGCTTGGATTTTCGTATACGGCAAACGTAGCGCCAGCATCCTGAGGATGTTTTAGCACTCTTATTTTGTCTTCTGCTACGCCGAAATCAATTACGGCTCTTGCATGCTTATACGATAAGCCTAATTCGTTAGATACGTCGACAACGGTAAAGTCTCGTGCCAGTGTTTCTAATAACGTGCCTAGTTTGTCAGGTGCTGTTGCCCTCTTTGTACGCATGACCATCCCCCAGAATGCCTGCAGAGTATTTTCGCAGTCGTAATGAAAAAGCGCGGTGCTTTAAAAGCTCCCGCGCCATTGCCATTTGGGCTGTAGGGGTTAGTCCTTTCCAGTGATACTTACCGTTTACGAATTTTTCCAGCATCTCCTGACTGATCTTTACAGTCTCGTTGCTCATAGTTAGGATGCCCCCGCGTCCCTTGAAACTTAATCCACGTATCGACCATTGCGCAGTAGTGTAGATGTTCGCGTTCAGCTTCGTCCCAATCACCTACACCGACCACTCCAAAGCCGACTACCAAAATCGTTATACCGATAATTTCCTTCATTGTCTATCCCCTTAAAAAAGGCCGCTTATGCGGCCACCAGTTGCTGTGATTTAGCTCTGCTAAAAGGATGTCGGCTGTTAAGCAGCTTGCGCAGCTTTACACGCTGGCTTATAGCCGTCTTGGTAGGCTCCTTTGGTGTTTTAGCCGCGTAGCTATTTGGCCCTGTCTGCCTATATTCGTACATCGGGTGCGAGATAAAGTCAGTCAGAGCGTTATAGAGAGCGTATGCGTTACTGCCAAACTCGCTTGTATACTCGTGCCATAACTTAACTAGATGATTAAACCGGCGATTGTTTCTTATTGGCTGGGCCGGCGCGCCGGTAACCTCTTTGATGCCTAAAAAGTCTACGATAACACCATGTGCTAAACCGTTATTGATCGGTATCTGTAGCATGCGGCTCCAGTAGTCTTTGCTGGCGTGAAAATCTTGTAGCATCTTAATAATGATTTCGGTGCCGCGATCTACGTCTAGCGACTTAGTGTGCAATGATGAATATGCGCCGATAACATTGCCTACAATTTGACCGTTAAGGCATTTCATCCTAAGGCCGCCTGCTTTGGTCATGTAGCGGGTAGAGCCGTCAAAAGAATTAAGGGCGCAAAACTGTAGGGCCGTTGGTGAGCTATCACCTAAGATCGAGACTTGATGAGCGGGAAAGGTGAAATCCACCATCGCTCTGGAGCCCGTGCTAGTTTGCTGAATAGCTACCGTAGCGCCCTCGGCATCAATGTTAGAGGCTTCGATATTCTTGCAGAATGAGGAAAAGATTTCCTCGTTGGTAACTACCTTGTAGTTGTTGCTAACAATGCTCATTATCTTGCCAGTTTTGCTATTAATGAGCGCCTTGCGGTTATCTACCAGCTTACAGCCGTCTCGTCCGTGTAGCTGGGAATCTTGCACCTCTGCCAATAGATTGGCTTTTTGTACGTTAAAAAGCAGACCGGCATCTTCGATCTGCTGCATTAGGTTATGGTAAATAGTCATAACTTTCCCCTTATGTCCATTCTTTGAAATGTTGAATTTGCTCGTTGTGATCGAACCCTGCTTGATACTCTGCGATTTCGGCGACTGACATGCGCTCCTCCGTAACGCGCTCGCCGTGGCCAGTGCCTTCTGGATACCAGTGCGGCTGTCTGCCGCGCTGATAATAAGAGTCTGCACTGCCTCTGTCGTATGGTGAACCGTGTACCTTGTTCATGATCTCCCCTTACTGTGCGTTGGTTAACGTGGTGGTATAAGGCTCCGTTGACGGCCACTGAATGACCGTAAATGTCGCCGTTGGATAAACTTCTGCAATTCGCTGAAGTGCGTGGTGCATGCCGCGCATATTGCGGCGTCTAACTACCTTGCGCTGTGCGCGTACTGACTCTGGGTAGTTGATCTGTACTGCATATGGAAAAACTTGATTGAAGTCCATGTTGTTGCTCCCCTTGATTTAAGTAATTACATTTTGCATATTAACTCGCTGGCGCAACTTGTAAACACTTTTGTTATCTTTTTGTTGCAAAAAAAAGGGGGTAGATAAACCTTCATTTATCACCCCTTGATTTTCTTATGCGGCCTTTTCCAGTATTGCGCAGGCATCTCCCCAGATGTGCCAGCCACCACCAAGCTCGTCGGCCAGTAGAATCTCGCACTTGAAATTTACCTGCTCGCCGTCTGGCCCGAGAACCCATGTTTCACGCTTAGATAAGCACTCTTTGCGGAGGCCGGAGTATCTGCCTTCTGAAATACGGATTGCGTTCCACTTATCTTCGAAGTAATACAGCTGTACAGGCTCGTCCCATTCTCTCCATGGCGTGTCGTCGTCGTCAGTGGTTATGTACATCGTGATGTATTCTTGAAACGACTCGTTAGAGTATTCGATGAGGCGAGTTAACGTGGGAATGCCGTCTTGGTTGATTTTGGCGACCTGCTCGCTTGTGAGGTTTTCTACAACGTAGGTACTGCCGCCCTTAAACTTCCAGTACTGCGGGCACTCTCCCTTACCGTCCCAATCCTGAGCGCCGTAATTTTCTTTGTACTGAGTGTGGATAACTAATTTCATGTCGGTATCTCCTGTAACATTTTTGTTAACTGCCAATGCATAGTACCAACGCCAGAGTTTATGTAAACACTTTTTTGTCGTTTTTTTTGGGTAAAGGGATCAATAACTTAGCAGAACGCTAAGTCTGCCTGCCTGATTTTTTACTTATTTTTTGTAGGCGTCTACGATTTGCGCGATAAAAGCAGAAAGGTTAGGTCTGCGCTCTACAATAGATAGGTACTGATCGAGCGAGCATCCCTGTGCGTTTGCCATGTGATTAAAAACTTCTGGCACCGCCTCGGGATTTTTTACCTGATGCTTTATGGCAAATACTTGCATCTTCTCAACTGGACACATAATGGCCTCCAGATACGATGATGTTGTAAGTGTATCATGTATTGCATGACGTTAATTATACGAGACAATTTCATAGTCTGGATCAGATTCTTTGCGCTGGTATTCCATTCGATAGTGTTTAGCTATTTCCTTTCTTATCGCGTGCGTTGTTTTAAATAGCTCGCGTGCCTTTTCTTTAAGCATCTCCATATGCCCTTCGCCGTAAATAGATACAAGCCAATCTCTAAACTCGATCGGCTGTTCGGTAAAGTAACGATGATGGTAGTGACACAGCGCCAGACAGTTATCCATAGACCAGCGTACAGATTTTAATCGGCGACCGTAAATATGTGCCGCCTCTAATGTATCGGTTTTGCCGCAGTATACGCATGCGCCATCTCGCGCTCGTATTGCCTTGCTGAACCAGATGTCTGCCTGATCTCTTTTAACCGCCATCGTTTGCGTGCTCTTTTGTAAATCGACGTTCTCTTCCGATAGCCTTATCGAACCAATGACAGCTTAAACAAAGCCAGCCATGCAGCTTGCCGCCTATTTCATCTAAAAACACCGGCCATAAATCAGTGTTGCACGTCGGGCACTGTTTCCTGAGCAAATTCAATAGTGAAGTCCTCTAGCGCTAGTGCATTTTGCCAGCATGATGCGAAGTCGTCTAATTGCATTTTGATGGTTATGCCATCTGGGAAGGTGTCTGTGTAGACAATCGTATGCTCCTTATTAAACTTGTCTGTTATGCAACCACCTATAGTCGCCGGCAAAAATACAACGACGCCATCTTTGTCTGGCAACTCAGCCGCAATAAGTAACATTTCGTGGCCTCACAGTTATGCGCGAAATTTCGCCGTCGTTTTTGTCATACGTTATAACCTTAGCACCTCTACGTGACACCCAGCCGCCTCTTGCGGCATAAGCATCTCGACCTGCCAACGTTGGATGTTGCTCTGCTATTGCGCCACCGTCTTCAATTACTTTTTCGTGATGGTAGTGGCCTGTATGTATGTAGGTGTAGCTTGCCTTGCCCCACATTTCCCTAAATCTAGGCTCGCTGGCAAATAACTTATGCATTTGCCCTAATCGCACTTTATGCCCGTGATGAAACGCCAGCATAGTTTCGCCATGCAGTAATGCGTAATACGGAAAGTCGTTATCAATTACAGTAAGCCTGCTTTCATCGCTAAACATATGCTTTATATGTTTTCGCAACCAGATACTGCCAGCAATGTCGTGATTGCCTTCCGCAGATACAATTACGACTTTATCGAAGCGCTTCAGCATCATCTTTACCGCTTCCGTCATGACAGACATCGCAAGGTCTACGAGCTTGCTGTAACGCGTGTCGGCGTCAAGAATATGATGAGAAGATGGCGTTACACTTAATATGCCGTCCCAATGCAAAAAATCGCCTAACTGACAAAATACACCAGTGCCTGATTTCGGCGATGCAGAAATCATCTGGCGAATGGAATCTAAAAATACATTTCTGGCAATCGTTACATCCCAATCGTCGCCTGTTTCGGCTTCGTAGGCATACATACCTAGATGGAAGTCAGTAATAGTTAACAGGCTCAGTAGAGATTCGTTAGAGTGTTTAGGCGGTGCCGTTGGCCTGTATTTTGGTAAGTGTGCGTTAGCGGCCTCTATGCGCTCCACTAGCAGCTCAAATTGGCGCTGTTTATCCGCCTTGGCTTTTACCCACTGACCATCTTTAAACGTAGATACACCATCTACATAGAAGCCGTCAGGTACTTGCTCAGACCAGCCATGTTCTGGCGCATAACCTTGCCTTGCGGCTTTTTGTTTGACGACACGCAAATGATGGCGCACGCCAGAGCGGCTTATACCAAGCCTTTTTGCGGCTTCGTACTGCGATATTTTTTGTACTTCGCACAACTCTACGCAAGCAATTTGCTTTTCTGTATCTGCCCATTGCAGTAGCGGGTGTTCCACGTCTGCCCCCAAACGCTGTCACCAATCTGAATTTTACACTACTTTCCAAACCTTACGGAAATGTCGTATTTTTCTGCTAGAAGTTTAGAGAGATATTCATATACCTCATTAACTTGTTTTTTATTTATTGCGGTTGTTGACTCCTTGCCAGTAAGCGCCTTCTGTATAGGCTTCCACATGTATTCTTTTATTAGCTCTTTAGTCGGCGCTATTGGCACACCCTCCTTTAAAACGGTTTTCATATCGAGCCCGCGAGCTTCCATTTGTCTAGCAACTTCGCCGCAATATGCGTGTATTCCTTTATTCTGCTGATTTGTGCGGGTAGGCTGCACTACATTAAAGAAAATGTCTTTATGCTTATTTTCTTCGATATATTTTATTAGCGCTTTGCGCTGATCTTCGTTGCGTATCCACCAGCCTTCTCCGCTATTTTGCATATATGCGCTCTCCGTTTGCGGACATATAGCGGCCATGCTCTTTTAGCATTCTCTGCCTGAAAAACTGGCTATCCATAAAATCATGCGATATATGATCTATAGTATCCCAGTCTCGCAAAGTTGTTTTCTCGCTTCTAAATGACGGCGGACTACCACCGGTTCTGTCTGCCCTACTGAGCCACGCATTTACAAATCGCTTAATCCCTGCAGGCGTTTTGCGTTTGCTTGGATTAGCCTCGCACCAACAGCTCATTGCATCTATCTCGCGATGGACGTCAATATTTTGGTAAGCCCTTTGCCACTCAATAATATCGGTATCGCTAGGCTCCCAATTGTCTCCATTTTTTAAAATCATTTGACCACCGTTAGCTTGTTAAGCCCTTCAAAGACGTTTGGAAAATACTCGTCAAGATAATTAGCCGGCCGATTATGGCTAGTCTGCTCTCGCAACCTAAAGAATCCATTATGCTGCGGATATTTTTTCATAAACGCTCTAGCGTAAAAAGCTGGGTGGTTATTCCCTACCTTAAACTGCGTAATTCCGTCGCCGCCGGCATCTTTCTCCCAGCGTATTCTTTCGAATACTGCTTTAGCAGAATAATGCTTGTAGCCTCTACGAATCATCTGAAAGGCAAACTCGCAGAATAAATCCCAGACTTCGGGATGCTTGTTGTGGTAAGCCTTAACTTGTTCGCGCATTTCTTCGTATCTTGTTTTCATACTTTTTCCCCTTGCATATTTCCCTTTTTAAGTTACTTGCGTAACCTAATTAAAGATAAACTGCCTGACGCGCTATGTATACCGTATCGAATCTTGTCGTCTATTCCCGTTACCAGCACTCGGCACTGGGAGGCGCTTAATAGAGAGGGTCAACTCCGCTCCGAGGTTCTTCGGTTCCTCGGCCTAACGCCCGATATACTCTGAGGAGGACACTGGCAATATTGCCATTCCCTGTGATATTCTGAATGCGTGGTGTTACTCCCCTTTCACCACACATGGGTAACTCCTAACCTATGCGACCCCGCCGTGAGGCGGGGTTTTTTTATTGCCCTACTCTAAGAAAATCATCAATAGTCATATCAAAGTGATGGGCTAACTGTACCACTCTACTTAACTTTAAATCTTCTGCAGAGCGCCATCTTGCTACTTGAACAGGGTTAACGCCAATAGTATCCGCTAGCGTTTTATTTGTAACCCTTTTGTCTGCCTGTACCTTGCGCAGACTGCGGCCTACGTTAAAATGGAATGTCATCTTCTAACACCTCTTGTGACGGTTCTTCTTGCTTAACTTGCTTGGCTTCTTGCGCATCCCGAGGGTCTTGCAATGTAACCCAGCCATCCCAGTTGACTGTAGGGACGGCGTTAATGTTAAGACGAAACTTGCCATCGTCTGTTTTCCACATTGCGCCCATCTCTACCCAATTGGTTTTTTCCTCTCCAGCCTTGTTCGTATAGCTACAAGGCGCAACCAATCTCTTAACTACTTTCATCCAAACCTCCTAACTGAGCTCGTAGCTCTTTTGCTGTTTCCTTTTGATGCCCGTTTAATCGAGCATTCATTTTTTGCTTAACCAAGGGAGTCATTTCGTCCCATAGTTGCGCAAACCCCTCTGCGTCTTGCTTATCAATGACGCCTGCTAGCTGAGTCAAGTATTCAGAAATAATTGCCTCTGCTTTCCTAAGCTCGTCGTCAAACTTGCCTTTGAATTTAACCTTGTGACCAGACGGCGCGTCGTTATATATGCGACTAACCGCCTCCTCTGGCAAGCCCTCTACCCAGCGCATAAACTCTAGCGGCTCACCGGCTTCGATCTTCTGATTCGCAATATCGTAGTCGGTGACTTGTGGCAAATCTTCGCCCGCGTAGATATATAAGCCTAAACCATGTAGTGCAATAGCCTTTGCTAGACATCTTTGCATCGCCGTATTTACAGCAAAGCAATCTGGATTTTGTATAGGCTTATTGCGATGGTCGGTAACGGGCAAATATGCCCTTCTTGTTATACCGTTAGCCGTTAAATTACACCATACCATCATTGTGCCATCAGAAAAAACAGTAGGCTCCGGCATTTCCCATTCTGCATCTGGTACTCGCTTTAGCAATTCCTGCACAGCATATGCCCAGCTAAGATAGGTAAACTGACCTTTTTGCTCGGTATATTCATTAACTACAACTTGCGATAACTCTCTAAACAAACTCATAACGCTCCCCTTTAAAAATGATCCAGCGCCAAATCCTGTACCACTTCCCAGCAGTGTTCGCAGTATTTATTGCTGTCGTCCTCTTGCTGATATACCGGCCCTGCTACATGGTCATTGCAACAGGTACACCACTGCATGGCGTCCCATTCGGGAGTGCCATACTCACGCAGTACCACCGGTATGCCGTCATACTTGCTTTCGTGCTTAATAACCATGGGTCTTGCTCTCGTAGTCATCAGGCTCGAATGGGTCTTCCTCTGGCGGCCCCTGTTCTTCGGCATACTGCCGCGCCTTTAAAATAGCTAATGACTTTTCAAGCTCGCGAATAGACTCGTCAAGCTCTGATGTGTCCAGTAAAGGTATCTCTTTAAACTTTTGCATCTGCTTTCCCCTTATCAAGTTCCACGTGGAACATTGACATTAAACTACATTATGGGCGCAGATTAAACCTTTTTGTTATTTTTTTAATATGACCAGACTGTGGGGTATGGGCGCTCGTAGTCCCAATCTAGGTGTATAAATCGACCTTCTCCCCGCTGGTTAATGCCAACGCGGGGGCAACCATGCGCTAGAGCCGCCTCTAACAGCCTGTAGGCGCGATCGCGGTCTACTCCTATATCTACGGCTTTGCCTGTCGTATGTGCGCCCAGACGTGTCTTAGCGGCTTCTATGGGGTGTTGTGGGCATCGGTAGCCGCTAGTCACTGGCATTGGACCAAACTCACGGCGTATACGGTTTAGGAGCTTTAGCACGTCCTCGTCAAAGACGTAAGTGCCACAACAAGAGCAAGCAAGCTCTTCCTCAGAAAAATAACTCACTCTTTTTTGCCTGTACCTAAAAACAGACCGAAGGCACCCGTAAGTGCGCCGGTCATCACGGAGACTAGGCCAGCTTGCTCTAGGGTTGGAGTTTCAATGCCCATAAACCACTCAACAACGCGGTAGGTCATTACCAGCATTGCGAGCATTAATAGGCGCGGGATGATGCGCCACGCATTAAGCTGTTCTGGTGTCACCGATCTCTCGCTACCTGCTTGGTTTTTTCATAGGTACGTAGCGAACCGAGCCCCAACATTCCGAGCAGGACAGTGAGAAGGCTTTCCATTTCAAATACAGGAAGTGCAGGGGTCTGAATACCAGAAACAGCG
>Ga0222718_10001571_pt1 | contig 21469 bp, 21 predicted proteins | sample C33_27DmetaG_FD_165045 | JGI IMG/M metagenome (GOLD analysis project Ga0222718, IMG submission 165045) | Estuarine water microbial communities from San Francisco Bay, California, United States - C33_27D | ecosystem: Environmental > Aquatic > Marine > Unclassified | place: USA: California...
GCGCCTTCGGAGTCTACCCGTTAGCAACCAAAGGCAACCCCAGCAATATCGAAGATGTGAACTTCGCCATGCGTGAAGCGTTCGAGCCTCACAACGTAGACACTAGCGACCCTGATAACCCGAAGGCCGTATGCCGTGGATGCGATCAGGTTGTACCGGTCAAGACGGTTGCGCCCAGGAAGGGTTTCTACAACTGGCACAAATCGAGTGCTGCTGGCTTCAAAGCTGTGGGTGACAAGCGATCTGGTACGCCACCTCGCACCCGCAGAACGTGGACTATTAGATAGACTTGTATTTGTATCCGCGGTGTTCGTTGTGGTTCCCTGCGGAGAAAGTCCCTCGACGGATTGAGCATGATGGCATTCGCTCTCCGTCGAGGGCATTCAGGAGAACCACATGAAGCTGTGCAAAGGCACGCACGAAGAAGTCAAATGGACGTACATCAACCACCCTCGCTGCTCTGTATGCGGCATGTGGGTAGGATGGAGAAGCGTTGAAGAGATAGATGGCTTCGTGGATATTGCAAAGCGCCACTTTCCCAACGGGAGCGCAGTAGCAACAGGTAGGCGTGGAGGACAGAGGTAATACGGGAGTTCAAGTCACTGGCGGTCTTTTCATTTACCTAGCACAAATCACACACGCACACGCTCCACGCTGCAACTGCACCGTACACCGCAACCAGCACTCCTATCGCCCACAGCCCCCTCACGTAGCGCATACAGAGCCGACCAGTACCGATATGATGAACGTAGCAGGAACGATTACTGAAAGTCTCTCTCCGACGTACCTGCGGAAAACATACGCCCCTAATGCTAGGCGGTAGAACATGAAGGCGATCATGGTCTTATGTTTGGCGGGTTAGATGTGACCGGTTCCGCTGGGGGTTGCATGAAGAACACGAAGGCAGCAATTAGAATCATCGCCATCAACAATCCGCAGATAGCACCGAACTGAAAATCAGTCAGTTTAGTTTTACCGCTTAGGTCTATCGGAAGAATAATCATTTCGCCACCTAAATACCGAACCTTGCGGCAGCGCACCAAAGCACGCCACCGCAAGGCAAGAGGGTGGACGGCTGCCGCCCTACAAATAACTACTGGCTACCACCACCAGCCCAATCCGTACTCTACAAGTTTGCGTTCAACTCGGCGAGCGAGCAACACAGGTATACGTGCAACCCAAGCTAGTAGTGATCGTAATTTTTGAACCATAGGTAAGTCGGAGAAGTAGTTCCGTCCTCCTGAATAAGTAAGCCACCCTGCGATAAGCCCTGCTTCGTATAACAACAGCATTGGTATCGCCACCAGGAACGTAAGGGTTCCGTCAAGCGATGGAGTTATCAGGGCTGCAAAGATGAACGATGATGGAAAAGCCCACTTGCGTAGAGTGCGCGCTCTTGCATAAGAAACAATCCGGAACTTGGCTAGTAGCTGCATCAAGATAGGTAACTCAAACGCAACACCTATCCAGAACAACAGGCTCAATAGCAGTGCCATGTACTCAGTGAGCAAGATCACTGGAACAGCAACGCCTTCACCAAACGTAAGCAAGAAGCTAAGTGACACCGGCATCATCACGAAGAAAACGAACGATGCACCTAGAGCAAACATACTGATGGTTAGAACCGAGTATGTTGTAACAAACAGCCAGAAACGTCTAGGCACTAGCGGCTTGAGCATTGCGAGTAAGCCCACAACAAGTACAGGGAACGCAACAAGTTTCCCTCCCTGCATGGATAGACTCAGGGTAGCCCCGAACATATCCGGTACACCAGTGAAGATGGGTAAGCCTCCCTCAAAAGGGGATAGCTTGTCTTCTGCGGGGGCTAGCAGAAAAGCAAACACTTCGGGGTGCCACCAAAAGGTAGCACCAGCCCCGATACTCCATGCCAAGATGCACAGGAATACAGTGTTCCGAAACCGCTGACCGAACCTAAACCCCCGCTCGTAAGCGGAGAGACTCAAAGGCTATGCGCCTTTGTCGGTCTTGTCTTTACTCTTTGTACCGCTCATCATTCCGTTGATTGCTGTGTAGCCTAGAACAGCTATAGCAAGTACGGCGATACCGATAATGATTGGGTCGTTTGGCATGTTGCCCTCTTATTTCTTCTTGATGTTCCCTATGTTGAGAACACCTAACTTATTTATTCTACCGAAAACATTTCGGCGAACACCAATAATAGAACTGTCGAAACTACTCATCATCCCGCGTGTGTTTATTACGGTGAACACGGTCACGAAAGATCACACCTTCAACAGTGTTGCCTAACTCAAGCCTAGCAATCTTTATTGCTTGAACAACTGTGGCTGCACCAACAATTGAACCAATAAAGTATTTGAGCATCCAGCCGAGCGGGTGCATTTAGACACGCCTCTTACGGCTGAGTATCCCTGCAAGTGCGCCACTTATCGTGTCTCTAATTGTCTGAGATAAAGAACCAGCAGCTTCGAGCGCAGGTTCAACGACTGCGTTTACAAGTTCCTCTTTAGCTTCTCTGCCCTGCTCCTTGAGTTCTTCAAGAGTTAGCGGGGGGGGTGGCGGTGCGCTTGGTCGAGCAGTGGTCTTGGGTCGTTTGCTCTTAGCAGTCGCAGCTTTGCGTTTGCCCGTAGCCTTTTTCTTAGGGCTTTTCTTTGCAGCCACTTTCTTGGGCTTGGCAGCAGTCGAAGTAGAAGAGACAGCATCTTTTTCAGCAACACCATCTCCTTCGCTGACTGGCTGGTCTGGTTTTGTAGTCATAGTTACCCTCTTTGGTATTTAGTTTGGCGTAGTTTACCACTTTACTTTGTCAGCCCAGTAAGCAGCAGACATCTTGCCTTTGGCAATGTTGCTACCATGTCGGGCCTTGAAAGACTTGCGCCTGGCTTTTTGCTTGGCACTTGTTGGATTCTTGCCAGCACCGGACACACCTTGTTGACCAAAGCGAATCGTCTTTACCTTGCCACCAGATTTAGCCACAACAACGTGAGACTTCTTTGGGTGGTTAGGAGTGCGTTTAGGTTTGTTGTAACCAGAAACACCAGCACGTTTTAGTCTAGGGTCAGCCTTAGCCATTACTTCTTCCGACGAGCCATGCCCTTTTTAACAGGCTTCTTCTTGCTCTTCTTAGGAGGCCGACCTACCTTTGAACCGTAAGTACCTTTACCTCTTGGCATTTTTTTTCTCCTCAACAGCTTCAGCTTCGATGCGCTGAGTGTTCTCTGCTCGCAGCCTAGATACCGCAGCAATAGTTAGCAAATCGCTAAACGCAGGATTCAACTGACGCACTACGTCAACGTCCTGCATGGTGATAGTGATGTTGTTCTCTGGTGTCATGTTGCCCTCTATGGCTTTTGATACTTAGCTTTGACTGCTGCAATCGCATCAGCCCATGTGGTCGTACCGTTCACGCTGTCATGGTACTGCATATCAAGCTGGTCGCCGATGCTGGGGTAAGCCTCACGACGGTACTCAGCGTAGTTAGGAGACTTGCCACCGTTCTCTTTGATGTTGGTTGCAATCTCTTGATTGCGGCTCGCTCTAGCCCACTCGTCAATCGTTTTGTTGTACTCGGTAGTCGTTAGATCTACTTTGACACCATCAACCATCTTGGTCAGGCTAGGATTTTCTGCCTTTATCTGTGTTTTCCATTGGGTTAGTGTTGCCATAATTATCCTACTCCGTACATGTGTATTGTTCCTGCGTCGATGTTGCCTGATGCAAACTTGAAACTTATCTCGTCGATTGCTGCTGTTATGTTGATGTAGCCAGCAACATAAAAATCACCGGCTTGGTCGTGTGCCATGTGGTCTGTCGCCCTTGCTGTAAAGTGCTTCACATAGGTCGTGCTAGACGGATCGTACAGCGTCAAGACACCGGATACTGCTTGGTCGTTATCATTGCCTCCATAGTTACCTATTGATTGGTAGCCAGTTCCTTGTGCTTGGTCATCAGATGTTTGGTAGGTAAGAGTAGTAGCTGAACCCGCTTCATTATTGGCTGCTCTAAAAACACTCGTTGTCATAAGTTCGTTAAACCCTGACGCTCCCGCTGCGTTGACTTGGAACTGAAAGTCCACACCATCTGTAGCAGGGTGAATGTTCACAAAGTGAAACTGGTACTCGTTGTAGGTGCTATCAATGCCCGTTGTAAACTCTAAGGTCGCCGATGATGACGCTGTTACTGATGCGATGTATGTAAGTCCCATTAGCTAACCCCAAACATCTTAATAGTGCCAGCGTCGATGTTCCCACTGCTGTACTTAAAGCTAATTTCGTCAATAGCAGAGGTTGTGTTGATATAACCAGCAATAAAATTATTAAAAGCATAATTGCTGGATTGGTTGTGTATTATCGTAGTTTGAAAGTGCTTGACGTAAGTTGTGCTTGATGGTGCGTATAGCGTCAGAACTCCAGCCAAGTTTTCGTCGGCATTTGCTCCACCCCAAAGTCCTATAGTTTGATATGCAGTCCCTTGTGCTTGGTCAAAGCCACCTTCATAATCTAGCGATGCGGTAGAGCCACTTTCATTGTGTCTCGCACGAAAAAAAGAGGTCGTCATAGTTTCATTGAAACCTGACTGCCCTGCTGCGTTTACTTGAAACTGAAAATACTGTCCACTAGTCTGCGGGTGTATGTTCACAAAGTGAAACTCATAAACGTCGTAAGTTGAGTCAATCCCTGACGTAAACGATAACGACGAAGATGATGATGCGGTTGCGGTTGCGATAAGTGTCTTAGCCATTACGAAGTTGCCACCCCGTACATTCGGATTTCGCCAGCGTCGATATTGCCACTGGACATTTTGAAGTCAATTTCATCAATTGCTGATGTTGTGTTGATATAACCAGAGACAAAAGTATCAACAGTCACAGGGGATGCCGCCATCCAATTCCCTCTTGACGTAAAGTGTTTTGCGTAAGTGGTGCTTGATGGGGCGTACAGCGTTAAAACACCGCTTGCAGACGAATCGTCGAAGCCTGTTGAGCCAGCAAGGTTTTCTGTAAGTTCTTGGTATCCAGTTCCTTGTGCTTGATCGTAGCTAGTTCGATAACCAAGACCTGCACTACCGCCATTTTCAAGGTGGTAAGCCCTAAAGAATGTTGAGGTTATTGTTTCATTGAAACCCGTTTGACCAACCGCATTTACCTGAAACTCAAACAGGACGCTATTAGTAGCAGGGTGCATGTTTATGAAGTGAAACTCGTACACATCATAGGTTGAGTCGATGCCAGAGGTGAACGACAGGGACGAACTGGAAGAAGCTGTCTGCGAACTGATGAACGTGTGAGTGTCACTAGGTGCGAGCGCAACATTTTGGCCGTCTAAGGTTTGACCGTCAGCAAAAGCAACCCCGCCAAAACTAGCAAGAGTCGTTATATCAATGCCGTTAATTGTGGAAATATCAGGCAAGAACTAACTCCGTAGTGTTGAAGTTGACGTAGATAGAGTCGGCTGTCAAAGCAACACCAATCTTCTGAACCGTGTCACCGCTACCTGATGGAGCAGTCGCAGTTATCTCACCCGCCGTTGTGCCGATAAATAAGTCTGCGCCCGGTGTGAAGTTGTAAGTATCGTCACGCAATACACCTGCAATTAATATCTTGGTTGCCTCACCGTCACCCTTTGCCTCTAACGCAACACCGATTGCTGGCATTGTTGAAGCAGCGTCCGCATCTGCTGGTCCGACCTCTCCGTCACTACGGATGTAAACAGCGTTGAAGGCAGCGACAGACTCACCTGATGCTATTGAAATAACCACACCTGTTGCTGTGTGGTCTGACGCTGGTGCTGTGTCTGAAAAATAAACCTGTCCAGCATCACCAGTAGTAAATCCAGCAGCAGTAATTGTTCCTGATGTAGTGTCATCCCCACTGTTTACCAGGAAAGCATCGTCAACATTCAAAGTGTTGGTAGCTAAAGTTATATTTGTGCCAGCTACAAGGGCTGTCTTGGCTAGCGTTATTGTGCCGTTAGCTATGTGATCGTTATCAATAGAACCGTCTGTGTAATGCTCGCTGTCAATGGCATCGTCGGCTATCTTGGCTCCGGTAATCGCATCAGCAGCAATGTAATCAGAAGCTATTGCTGTGCCTTGCCACACACCTGTTGCAATCGTACCTACTGCGGTAAGAGAAGACGTTACGACGTTAGATGCCAGAGTCGTGCCGCTAATGTCAGCAGCAGCGTTGACCGTTAGGGATGAATCCGCAAACGTAATCGTCCTGTCTGCGGTAGGGTCTACGAAAGTAAATGAAGTCTCAAAACCGTTAGCAGTCGCACCCTCGAAACTAAGTGGAGTAGCACCCGTAATCGTAGCGTTGAGTGCCAGAGTATCAGCGGCTGCGTCACCTAGTATCAAGTTACCGTTGAGAGTCGTGGTTCCGGTAACAGTAAGAGAGCCAGCACTAACGAGGCCGGTTGTGGTGATCGCAGATGAACCGTTGTTGATTGCACCAAAGTTTGTGCTGATGGAACCAGCGTCCAGCGCGCCTACCGTTGTTACGTTAGCAAGGGTTGTTATAGAAGCCTGTGTGCCTGATGTAACAGTTGCTGCTGTACCACTTACGTTACCTGTGACGTTACCTGTCAATGCACCTGTAAATGATGTACTTGTAAGCACTCCACTACTAGGGTTATAAGTTAGCCCTGTATCTGTTTCTATACCTTGCGCGCTTGTAGCACCATCTACAAAAGTAGGGTAAACAGTTTCGTCCGTTGAGTTATTAGCAGTAGCTGTAACGGTAGTAGCAAGCGTCGCTGTGTCAGCGTTACCTGTTACATCACCTGTTATATCGCCAACGAAAGCAGTAGACGTAATACTGGTCGCACCAGTTACTACACCAGCATCAATGCTGATTGTTCCATCAAGAACAATGGCAGAACCACTGGCTGGAGTTAGCGATAACGAACCAGCAGTTGTTGAGATAGTTCCCGCATCTGTGAGAGTAATGTCACCTTCTAGGAACAAGTCCTGCCAGGCAGCAGAAGCAGAACCTAAGTCGTAAGTGTCATCACTTGCAGGTATTAGGTGTCCTGTCGGAGTCCAAGTAGTATCCCATGCAGGAATACCACCTGTAACTGTAAGAACCGCTCCTGTTGAGCCTATGCCTAGTCGTGAAAGCTGAGAGGTAGAAGAGGCGTAGATGATGTCACCTACGGCCTGAGAGTCTAATACGTGACCACCTACTGATTCGTACTCTGACTGAGTTAGTTCTGTACCAACTGCTAAATGCTTGAATTCGTTTGCCATTAGCTTGTTTTTACCTCATTTAGCGACAGTGACAACAAATAAGATCGCTCTGCTGCTGCACTGCTAATTCCACGCCTGTCTCTATCTATTGGTACTAGCGTCCTATTTGTAATTCTTGCTCGATATTGAGTGCCGTCAAGATCTGTATAAAGAATAAAAGGCTCTTGTCTTAGTGTATCTATGTTAGACAACACTGTGCTAAGAACCTGGGAGTCTTTGGCTTGGCGCAAACGCCTAGAAGTTAGTCGGGCATCTAGCAACTTTGCTTGCACATTCCATGTCAAGAAATCAACGGGATTGAACATAGCGTGAACAACCATGCTCAAAACTCTAGGACCTCTATCAGTTCTTGCAGCCGTACTTAGGCGTAGTCGGAATCGAATACGTTTGAACGTAACTGGGTCTGTAAGAGATGGCGTAAGAACCTGTGACCCGCTTGAAGAAATAGTTCCAATGCTAGTCCAACCCTGATCGTCATCGTAAGACGAATCATCTAATTTGTAGGACAAAGAAACAGTGCTGTCAGAATCAACATTTGTTGACAGGAAAGCAATTTTTGCTAAAGACTTATCTTGGTCTGGGAAATTGAAGTCCATGAAGGACGTATAGAAGTCCCCTTGAGTTCTTATCTGCCGACTACCCACCAAGCTAGGGTGTTCGTTTTCAAGCGGCATTACCAAACGAGTTATACGAGGCTCATCAGTATTTGAATTGCTTGTGTCATCGTTAGCAAAAGTTCCAAATGCAAACGTGCTAGAGCGAATAGTGCTTGTTGTCTCGTCTTTGTATCGGGCTAACTGAGAACAGTCAGACATATCAAGTGACGTAATCGTATGGGCCACTTGCTCCGCTGGTGCAGCAGAAGAATCACGCTGAGTTCTTATCGCAACAAGATAGAGCTTCTGAGAGATACCACCAGTGCTAAAAGAAAATGGATAGGTATATGGGAATAACTGAGTGAACGGCTTCAAGTCATCAGCAACTGTGACGAATATATTGTTCACATCTTGCGCTAGAGAAGTAACACGGCCACCGAAACCTATAAAGCTGGTGGCGCGAAGCAGGTATGAAATGTCATCCCACTGGTTGTCTTGAACCAAGAACGGAATAGACCAGAACGCCCTGTCACCAGAAGTTGCGTATATTCGCCCTGCCCTAGCAATGGCGCGCTTGAAGTTGTTACCGCCTGAGAACAACCCCGCTTCAGGGGATACATCTCTAAACTGGTTGACGTTGCGATCATAAACAAACATGCCGTCTTCTTTACCAACAACAAGTGTGTCGTTAGCTGCAAAGGCATTTGTTATTTCTGATTCAGGCTTGCCTATTTCTATCTCACTTCCCCACACAGGAGAAGGAAGGTACGGGTCTTTGATAAACGTAACTTTGTTAGATCGCACTTTTGCTACGGCAAAATTACCATTGGCATTTCTAGCACGAACAAAGAACTTAGCCTCTGCTACTGCTGCCGAAGAACTTGTGACGGTATTTGGGGTAAGTGATGTACTAGCAGGATTTCCACCAACTGTTAGGTAGAAATACTTATAGTTATTGCTGCCATCTTTTACAGTGCTTCCGACCAACATCTTTTCGTCGAACGTAATAATGCTGTTTACTGCACGATCAAAGAAATATTTGCAGTCAAACGTTTTCCTGATTTCATCCCAATACAACAACATCTGACCACAGATGACATAGCAGTAACCCTCAAACGTAACGGGTGCAGAAGGGAATGACACGCCTCCTGCCGGTATGACAGAAATATCGTCTATATCCCAAACGTCATCAGCCGTACTAAACGTAAGAGTAATTGTTGTTGCAGCAGAAGCAGCTACTCCTGTTACTTCGATAATTTCGTAACTACTAGACGTTGTTGCTTCTGTTGTTGCTGTGCCTGTTACGGATAACGTACAAGACCCTGAACCAGATATACGCTTTGCATAGGCAATAACATGCACGTTTTCACCATCTAGAGCGGCAGCAGAGACTGAAGAAAACGATTGAGTTAGCGTCCCGCCATCAGAGCCTACTGTTACACGAGCATGAGCGTCGCCTGATCGAGGATCTGCTGTGCTTCTCGCAACAGTTACGTTCGTTGCGCCCCATTGGTTTATTTCAGAATCTTCAAAGCGGCCATTACGAATGAGAAAGTCACATTCTTCTTGTGAATAACCGAGCGTTAGTTCGCCGTTGAACTGGGCAAGCACTCCGTCCGAGTAGCCGTACCGAGACTCCTTGCCAAAAGACTTGTCTTCTCCTTGACCGAACCCTCTGTGGAACGAAGTCAAGTCGTAAGTCATCGCTGCTTTAGGGTCTACCTGTTGGTAGTTAGCATCATCTGTCGGTTGGCGTGGTGGAAGAAATGCAAGCGAATCTAACTTATAACCCCCAGGCACAGACGGACTATCTTTCCAAAGAGTTAGTTCAACTTTGTTAGAACTTCCGTCAGTGTTTTGTAGAACAATGTCTGAGTGTTGAGGCATGACTACGAAGCTGTATTCCTCAGCATAGCCATTGGAACCATGCTGCCGAGATTTTCACTTGCACGATTGCGAAAATGGTTGAAGCGGTTCAACGCTTCTTGCTGCTCCGTAGAGTCAACTGTGTCTATCTCAGCCTGAAACAACAGCATCGCAGCATGGTTATAAAGCATCCTACGAGAACTTTGATTTACTTCCTGAGCAGTAGATGACAAGTTACTAAAGTCTAGCATGCCCATTCCAACCACTAAAACATTGTGGTTTTCAGGAACTTTTTCAAGAACGTATATGTTGTCATCTTGTTCGTACCAATTACGAATTGCAACACGACCAGCACGAGGTAGTTCTTCTCGACCAGCAGTAGCAATTGCTTCATCTACATAGCAAGAAAACTGTGTGCCAGATGAAATTTGAATACCAACTTTTATGCTAGTACCAATTAGGTTTGCACCGGCAGATACTGTTAGTCGCTCCCAGCCCTTACCTGTATGAGCATCACCTGTTGAAACAGAGTCGGAATCAATTTGTATAAATGGCGAAATACGACTTGCGGTTCGTGAATATACCCACACAGCAAAGTTAAGTTCTTCGCCTTCGTAGTTAGTAGGGCTAGTAACAGATAAATAAAACTGCCCAACAGAACTTGCGTCTACTGTTACCTTTGCAGAGCGTTGATCTGCCCAAACAACAGCATTGTCAGGGTCATTAGTGTCTTCTTCAACAACTGCTGTTACGTTACTGCTCGTCCAATTAGTAATCGTAGATGCTTCGAGATCGCAATTCTGGTCATTAACAATATTCTCAGCATAGTTCTTTGAGTAAATTCTTTTTTCTGTAAACAACTGCCTGACATATCCACGAGGAATGGTCAAAGGCCTTGTAAAGTTCGTTTGGTCATTACGCGCTGTGTTAGTCCGGTCATACACCGGAACGTAAACCTTTGGAAATACTTCCTGACCTGCATCAGAAAGAGTGTCAATCAAACGCTGAGGGTCGTAACGGTAAATCTCAAACGTCACAGAGCCGCTTTCAGCATCAAGATTGGAACCAGACACCGTTATCGTGCCTGTAGAGCCTGTGTAGTCGCTTATGCGCCTAATAACAGAACTATTGTTACCCGATGTAACTCTAATGTAGAAGTCATTGAGTATGTCATCTACGTCCCAGCCTCTATCGCCAAGAGTAGTACAGATAATAGATGTATTAGTAGTGACGTCTGTTGTAGTCGTAAAGCCACCAACATACGCTCCGATTCTTCGGGCGTATTCTGGAACCATAGTGTCTACGGAAGATGTGGTTGAAATAGTTGCTGGCATTACAAAACCTTTGCTAAGACTTCTATCTTGTCGCCGTTAGTAGCAGCGTCAACATAAAAATCACTTAAGTCCATAGGTGGGTCTTCTGCAAATAGTTTCCCGTCAAACTTTATTTCGTCAAGGTGGTTCGAAGCCCCTGTAATCCGTTGCAAAGACAATCCGTTAGTTGAAGACACATCAGCATCGCCGATATACACATTCCCGCTATTGCCTGGAGCATTATGAAATATTGCCCAAACAAAAGGAGTAGGAATTGTTGTTACTTGAACAGCGGTTCCAGCAGAACTAACAGTAATTGTGGTTGCAAAAACAGTTGCCATATCAGCCTATTTTTTCCAACTCATCCATAGAAAAAGTTTTTGTTTTGTACTCAACAAACCCAGTGTTTGAGTCTGTCATAGTGTAAAGAACCTCTACGCCAATTATCTGCCCAGTGTTGTCTTTCAAGAAATGCGTCATGGCTTGAGGACGCTTCCTAGAAACACGCTCTATAGCGCGCTTTCTTCGTTCCCTACTCCAGTCGGTAGTTTCGTGTTGCTCTCTGGCTTGCTCGTAAGCTCTTTTGCCAGCAACATCACTGTTCTTCGAATGTTTAGTTGCAAGTTCTCCTGCTATCTGGGCAACAGACTCGCTATCTCCGTAGGCGTACCTGTTGTCAGGGACGTTGATAACCAGACCGTTATCTGCAATTACAGATACGTCCGTCTGGTCTGGAGTCGATTTATATATGTTTTTTGTATTTGGCATAAAAGTATGTAGGGCAGGGGAGCGAACCCCCCTGCCCATTGTCAGCTATTAGTTAGCTGCTCCTACAACGCAGACCCATGAGCCTTCAGAAAAAACACAAGTTGCTGACTCGTTCTGGGTTGGAGTACCAACCGTTGCATTTGAGTTAGCAGCATCCTGAAGTGTAAGAACTTCAGCGCCATCTGCTGTGTTGTCAACGACAGCCATACCTCGACCGGAACTTCCCAAGTCTGGAAGAACTACGTTTCGACCTGATCCGCCTGGATCAATAGCCTGAATCATGTCATCACCAGCAGTAAGGGTGATAGTACCTGCTGCAGTTTGAGCGTTGTAGCCACCGTACTGTGGCGCACCGATACTCATTTTTACTTATCCTTTGAATCGTGCATGACCGTCTTGTGACGCAACATGCCTGATTTCTTATTGAATCTTTTACGGCAACCAGAAACTGGACAGCCGTAAAGCCGTTCTTTTATTTCTTCGCGCTTTTCACGCTGTTCAAGTGCGTTTGCTAACTCTTGTTTAGCAACAGCGGCATCCACCTGCAAGTCGCTCTCACTGAGCGCGCTTGATGCTGGAGTCTCAAACGGAGTCTCAACCTTATCGGGAGCCACCATGAGCCAACCTTTTAGCATCGCAGTGTAGAGTCCTTGTACACCGCAAGGAGCAACAATCCGTTCGTAGTCGCCAGTGCCTCTACGCCTGTAAAACACAGCCGTATCAGGACTGGCGTACTCAGGGGCAATCAGCTTAGTAAGACCTAAGTCCTTCTTGTAAGACTCAACAAGCGAAGGAAAACTCTGGATTGTCATATCAAGCCAGGTCCTTTGTATTGTTGTCTGTCTCATTTACTTCTACCCCTTTTGCCTCGGCGTCGCTTCTTGCGATGCTCTGCGGTTTTCAGAAGATTCTCCGTTGGCCTACTTTGAACTTCCTCAACTGCAGGTGGATGCTCACTGAACATATGTGTAACACCTGTTGAATTTCGCACAACACCTGTTTCTGGATGAATCATTTTTGGCGCAGGTTTTGCAAGGTAATAAGCCTTACGCTCCTGCGTTGTCTTGAATGGCTTACCAGTAACAGTGTTGTACAAAATCACAGGTTGAGCTTCGAGAGGGACATGTAACCCCCGCATGACTCTTGTATTTATCTCAGTAGTCACAGTCCCTCCCTAGAGAATTAAGCTACCAGCGACTCAGCGTCACCAAGCATTTCAACGCCCCACGGGTCAACAGTCTCACCCTGACCCCAGACACCTACGGTCACGATTTCAGTACCTCGGAGTGAAGCGTCACGCTCTTCCTCAGCCCTGATTTCCTGTTCCATAGCAAGGTGCAAAGCGCGCTGCGAGAACACAGCACCCTTAGCATCGTCATTTCCATCTCGGGAGATGTTTGGAGACTCGATGATTGGGACACCAAACAGCGGGTCACGACCACGCATGTAGTTCTTTACGATGTCTTCCGAAAGACCTGTTGGAATCGGGTTGCCACCAAATGTACTAAGGCTGGCAGCCTGACCTGCAACGTCAGTCAGAAGTCGGCGGATCTGCTCTGGGTGAAACGAAGCGTTGATCGGGTTCGGAGCTGGTCCGTAAGTCGAGTCATCGCTGCGAAGGAATCCAACAGCAACCGCAATTGAAGAAAGGTTCAAGTCTGTGTTGGCTGAGCCAATACTGTTGCTGAACCCGTCGAACAAGCCAATGATGTCCTGATCAAGCAGGCGACCAACGGCTCGTCCGTGCTGCTCACCTACAACAGCGATTGCATCGTCGTTGCCCTGGTAAGCGAGTCGGTCTGATACGAACGTCATCACACCATGCTCGGAAGCAGTCTGGGTAACGACGTTAGCTACTTCAGGCCCCTGTACAGGAGAGATGTCAACTCCCTCTGTAAGAGCCACAGCAGTTGTTCGGCCATAAATAGGTACAGTGACCTGGTAATGACCTGATGGAATCGTAATGTTTGTTACGAGTTCCTTGTTAGGGGCGGCAGGCTCGATGTTGTCGATAGCCTCGGCAAGCAGAATATTAGAAATATCCTGAAAGGTTCCGCCCGATGCTGACCCATTTTTAGTCAGCGTATTTGTAGAAAGCGAAAGTGGCATTTTATTTACCTAAAACGAAACTGAGCCAGAACTTCGCAACTGATCTTTGCCTTTTCGATACTGGTCACTACTAATGCGACCGGCAGCAAACATCTCTGCTAACTCTGACCTTGAACTAATTGTGCGATTGCTTTTTTGGGGCGCACCTTGTGTTGTGGGTGCTGCTGATGGTGTTGATGGTGCTGCTTGCTGTTGAACAGTAGGCTGCGCCTGAGCAACTTGGGTTTTACCCAACATCTTGTCTATATTTTTTTTAGCAATCTCAATAGATTTAGCAACAGACATGCTGTTGTTCCAACCTTCCCAAAGACCTGGGTCTTCGAGTGAAATATTTAGATTGCTTTCAGCTACCAGTTCTTGCGTTGCCGTAGCAAGCGCGGATAAAGTTGGGCTGAGTGTTTGCTCAGGTTGTGCAGGTTGAGCCGTAGCCGTATTCTTCTGCATTACCATGTCAACTAATTCATCTGTCCCCGTATTAAGAAGTCGTTCACGCTCTGCTTGTTGAGCTTGTTCAAGAAGGGGTTTAAGAGACTCCCTCATATCATCAAGTTCAGTTTTTACAGTTTGCTGAAACGCAGCAATTTTCTGCCCTGATACCTGAGCTAAACGACCTCGCTCTTTGCCAAGAAAATCTTTCACCAGTGAAAGTGGGTCTGGACTCTCTACGACTAATGCGGGGGTGTCTGCCTGTGGCTCTGCTGGCTGTCCTGCTGCCTCCGTAGAGGGGTTACTTGCAAGGATTTCCGGTGCAGTTTCTTCGGGACTCTTTTGCTGTTGTACTTCTTCTACCATGTCCGTAGACCTTTCTTATCCGTAGATAATTTACAACCCAGATGGTATCAAAGCCCCGAAAGAGGCGTATTCATCTGGCTTGATTTGCGTTTTACTCGTTGCAAAACTCAACAAAGATTGGTCTTGCTTGTTTTGGTTACTACTAAAGTTGTCTGCGTAACCAAACCTAACTAAGAATATCTCAAGTGCAAGATTGTTTTCTCGCAGACTTTTCCTAGTGGCTGTTTGATAGTTGTCTATATATTTAATAATTTCGTTTTGACCTAAGCGTCGTTGCTCATCTGAAGTACCCCTCTGAGACAAACTGAAAACTTCCCTTAGTTCAGCAATACTTATTCCGTACTTAATAGAAGCCGCTTCAAGAGCCACAGATTTTGGAACTTCCCAATACCAACTAAAAGTTTCACGCATTGCATTTAGTTCTTTAGCAATAGGGTGTTCGTCAGAACTACTGCCAAGATACTCCAATACAACTTCTAGTGCTTTTTCCCCGTAGTTTGCAACGAACTGCCGCTCCGCAGTAGTACGCCCATCAAAGTCGTAATAATTTATGCCAGCAGCGTTTTGCTTTTCAAACTCTGGATTGTGAAGCACATCTTTTTTGTAGGCATCAATCCAAACTTCTTCTAGGTGTTCTGTCTCATCAAGTGAATCACGACGCTTTATATAAGCATGAGCATCAGCGTAAATACCTTGCTCGTCGTACAAGACATCGTAGTCTGCTGAGAACTTAGCGTTTGATTGTTTTAGACGCTCTCTAAAATCAGCAGGTTTTATGTCTGGATTAGTTTCGTAATCCAATGCTAGTTTTTGTTTATCTGCATCCTTAGCATCACGAACTTCTTCTAACTTGGCGTAGAACTCGTCAACATTCGTTGGCTCTGCGCCATTCTTCCTGCGCTGATCTTCAATGACAGCGTTTACAGCCTTGTAGTTATCAGACACCGATACTGTTGATTCTTCAGAATCTAAGTCAGCATAGAGTTGTTTTACTTGAATAGGGCTTAGGTCTTTGAATCCGTCAACACCTTTGAACTTCTCCACAGCAGCTTCGTCAAGAAGCAACCTTCTACGTTCGTATGAAGTTAAGGCTCTAGTTCGCAAGCCACCAAAAGCTGCTGCTGTAGCAAACGCATCTGTCGAATAAGGGTCGCCAGCAACTACATCTTGCAACCAGAACGGAAGCAAGTTCTTAGACTCAGCTTCAGCAAAATCGAAGAAACCTTCGTAAGGCTGACCGTAATAATCTTGGTTAGTTATAGCGTTTGCAACCATTGAACCTGTCGGAGCAGCTAAGGCTCTTTCGCGAATCAACCTGAACCAAGTTGCATCCTTATAACCACCGTCGCTATTCAAGTCGTTATATAAAGCAGCAGCGTCATCTGGGCCTGCTGCTGTTCGGTAAAGTGCGCGAGGCACAGAGATTATCTGCCCTGACGGACCTACCCAGGAATTGCCTATTTTGACCTGCAAGTAGTGAGGCTCACTTGGGTCTAGGTTTACATCCTGCCCTAGAAGCTGCCCTACGCCCCATGTGTACGCTTGCAAGGACATCCAAGCACCCAGCGCACCTTCTCGTGCCAGTTGCCCTTGTGTGCCGCCTCTAGTCGTTGCGTCACTTAGTAATGCAATGATCGAACGAGTCATTCTTGGAGAGAAGAACATAAACGCTGTTTCAATTTGGCGTTGAAGTTTTGAAATACCAGCAGCTTCAGAACTTAAAGTTCCTGTTCCTTTGTTGATAAAGTCTGCTATCTGTGCAATTTCTTCAGCATCTGCTACTTCGTCTAAGTTCTTTGTTAGAGCGTCAAATGAATCTAACTTTACTGAGTCTATGAATGTAGACCAGCCATTTTCAAAACGGTCGAATAAGTTCTTGCGAACCCATTGTGATGAATCTTTGTATATTTTAATGTCTCTAAGAGCAGATTCAGGCCCTGCTGCTAAAAACTTTGTAACAGGACCGTTTACGCTAAGAGCCTCAAACTGTTCAATACTTGACTTGCTAAGAGTTAGATTTGCTCGTGACGCTTTTTCAAGCAGCCCTCGATCTTTGTATATCTTTGCCCTGATATTGTCTGGGCTAAACAAGGCAAGAAAACTATCCACTGTTGCATTAGCAAGGGCTTTATTTAAGTCCTTACCTTGCGTAATAAGTTTGTCGTTTTTCGTTGCTATACCACGAAGAATATCTACGTTCGACTTGCCAAAAATAATTGTTCCGTAAATAGCAAGCAAGCCCATGTCGATGCCAGTACCAGCCATACGAAGGACTCGGCCTACATCTTCAGCCCCTTTAAGAAGTCCTCCACGGCTAAGTCTTGCTTTAAAATTAGCCCAGTAGGTGTTGCTTGGGTCATCAATAAGAACGTCAAACTGGCTGGCAAACCTAGATGCTGATTTTTGATCTTTGAATACTAGGCTTTCAAACAAAGTATTTACATTAGTAGGATTTAACGGTTCGCTATTTGCTAATTTCAACCTCATTGCAGGCACATTTTTATCAGATATGATCTGTATGCCTTCAGCTTCTTGCGTCTTGTAAACTTTTGTTATTCCAAAACGCTTGGCAAACTCAGGGTTTTGTTTGAACAGTTTTGCAAGTCTGACATTGAACGCTTTATCTACAACGGTGTTATAGGCTTGCCTCGTGTAGTGTTTTAGTACGTCTTCAGGACTTGCGTAAGCAATGTCACCTTTAGTTACTTTTTCTAGCAACACATCAGGGTCTGTAAGAGTTCGTGCTTTAGTAAAGTAAGCCTTAAGAGAATCCCTTGCTGGTGAGTTTTCAGCACTAGCAACAAACCTTGATACAAACGCTCCCTCATCAAGCAAGTGCTGGATACGTTCCATGCCAGTAAGAGTTTTACCGCTAGCAGTTTTTATTGCTATACCTGATTCATCTAGCATTTTTGCTAGTTCGGTATAGGCTTTTGCTCGCTCAATTAAGTAATGCCCCTGTCTTGTAGGCATATTTTCAGCGAAATTCCAGAACTCACTACCTTTGTACCTGAAAGCCTTATGGATTCCTATGTAAATATTCGAGGCTAGGTTCTGTGAGTTTTGTATTGCAATCGTATCTACAACAGCATTTACAATATCTGTTTCGTGAAACTTGTTTGGTGCTACTTCAGGTGAAGTAAGAACATTATCGACACCTGCGCCCACACGCTTTGATGCGTCTTTATATCTTTTGCTCAGACGTTTTTTGATCGCATTACCAGATGTTTTACCTACTTCAATAATTCCACTAGCACTTATTGGGCTGTATCCAAAAGTATCTTGGTAAATTTTTCCGAATACGGTACTTGAAACACCACTGTTACCTATAACAAGTTGCGCTGTGGTTTCTGCGTTAGCACCAGCAGTCGCACTATTTAAAGCATATTTAGAATGTTCAGCACCAAGATCAGCTTGCTTCATATTAGTAAGCAAGCGAGGGCTAATCTTGTTGACAACGCCTTTTAGACTTGCAGTAAGAGGGGAGGGGTCAACTTTATCCATGTAGTTGAGAGAGTCCCTAACCCACCCTTGAACCCTAGAAGCCTGTTGAGTTCGGATTACAGTGGCCGCTTGACCAGCATCTCCAAACATTGCGTCTGACACAGTAACAAGTTTGTTTAAAGCAGATTTATCGTAATATTTAGCCGTTTTATTGACAGCCCAATCTAACTTGTATGGCGTAATAATGCTGCTGTATGCACCTGGATTGTTTACAACTGTTGCCCCCCCTAAATCTAACCAAGAAACAGCAATGTCATTAAAAGCGTCTAGTGTAAAAGCAGGAGTGGTTGCAACAGGTCTTATTGATGGGTCAACAGCAAACTTAGTTTCAATAGCATTTACGATATCTCTGTTAGGATCTGCAAAATTTAAAGAACTGTCTCTGTCTTTAAGAGTTTTAGCGAGTTGTTTAAATTCAGCGTCATCAAACAAAATCTTTCGACGCTCATATGCAGCTACTGCTACATCGTAGTCAAATGTCTCTGCCAGTGGTTCTTTTGCAAAGTTGATTCTGTCCTTCAGGTTCTGAACAGCTGATGTTATTGCAGATGGCCGCATGTCTCTAATAATTTTAGATTCTGTGGTTAAATCAACAGCACCTCGACCTAACAACGGGTCGCCCATAATAGCTTTAGGAAGTGTTGTTGCACCTGCGACTGTTAGCCTTGTTCCACCAACCGCAGTTGCCCTTGCTAATTTACTTGCAGTCTTTATATCGTTAACTAAGCCGATATAAGGAATTGCGTTCAGTGGGTCGAAGATAACCTCTAAAGTGCCTTTTACATATTTAGGCAGGTCGATTTCTTGATATGCGCGCCGTGTTGCACGTATGTCAGCGTTCATATTCGTGATGACAATATCGTCCCACGATTCGCCTGTTTCTTCTTCGTAATATTTCTTACGCAGTTCTTGAAATTGCTTTTCAACTCCAAACAAATCGCCTGGAGTTAGTGCTGCAAGAGGAGTAAATCCACTAGACGCACCTATTTCAGCACCACGTTGCAACGGGTTAGCCCTGCGTGATGCTTCAGTACCAGCAGCAAGAAACTCACGAATTCCTCCAGGCTTACCAGCCGCTTCGCGCTCTTCCATTACCTTACGAAGTTGCTTATCAAATTCTTGATCGCCAATAATCCCTCTGGCTAGAACTCCAGTTGCTGTGTTTATTGCAGGTTCAATAACATCTAAAGTACTTTTTGCAACATTTTCTAAAACACCGGAACCAGGAAATGAGCCAAACTCAAAACGCTCTTCTGGCTGTTCAACAGGAGGCTGCTCTGTAACTGGAGTAGTTGGGGTTAATTCAAATCCTGACCCTGGCTGAACAGTACGAGTCAACGGATCTTCTATGAATGACTTGAGTGCCGTAGTCGCAAGTTGAGACTGTTGTCGTTCAGCCTGAAGCTTCCTTGCAAGTTGCAAGTTCTTTGCGCGCTGTTCCGCACGAGCAGCTATTTCACGCCGTTGACGTTCTTCATCAGCACGAAGCCTGTCAAGAAAACTTTGAGTCTGACGTTCAAATGGATTGCTTGAAAAAGGGCTAACCATATTAGTAAGTAAATCGTCCTGTTGTTGTTGCTCCAAGACCGCCACGAACTGTAGACGTACCCAGTGGTGAGGCTTCACCTAAGAACTTAGGTAGTTCCTGTCCTGCCATTCCTGCTTCTGCTTGTATTCCACCTTGCTCAAACATACCAGCACCTTGATAGTCCGCAAGCGTAGATCTAAAACTAGGAGTAGGTTGCTGTGTAACGGGAGGACCAGCGATATTCATGTTTATTCGCTTCCCTGCAAATGGAGAGTCTGCAATATTCTGGGTAATATTCTGTTGTGGAGCGGCTTGCTGAGCATCGTTTTGCCCTGCAGGTACACCACTAAAGAACGGACTAAGCGCACCCCTCAGTGCTTCTTCACCACCTAGAACTCGTGACAACCCACCTAATGCCTGTGGAGTTGCCTGAAAGAGTGACGGAAGTATTCCAAGCCGCTGTTCTGCAAGGCGTTGTTGTGCAGATAGGCCACCACGAGCTTGTAATCCTGCAAGGTCAGATTGCTCCTGTGCAGAAAGTCCACCACGCAATATTGTGCCAATATCTCCAATAGTTTCACCTATGCCTAGAGCAGCATACGGATTGGTTACACCTGCTCTTGCCTGCAACTCTGCAAGACCTAATGCATCTGCTGCTGCTGTTTGACCGCCCATTCCGGCAATTACACCGAACGGAGTAGAAGTCCCGAACCTTGATGCAACATCAGCCGACTCTGCTCCACGCTGAGTGCTAAATGCCTGAAGAGCAGCCTGAGCCGCAGGAGACAACGACTGCTGAGAACCTATAATCCCTTCTACTGGCAATCCGGTTTCTTCGTCTATGCGAATCGTTCCGATAACGGGCTGGTCTACAATGAACTTAGTTGGGTCAGAGTAGAAGATATTCAGCATGTCTTGAAGGCCAGTTACAGGAAAGCCTTCAAAGTACATTGGCTGAGGAATCCCTGTAAACGCTCCTGGCTGAAAAGTAAACGAACCATCATTGTTTACGGTTGTTTCACCTGCGGCAAGTGCTTCAAGTTCTTCAAGTGTTAGGTCTGCTCCAGCAGCACCTGACCCTCCACCGCCTACTTCTCCGGTGCTACCACCTGTGCTAATTTGCCATTCATTTAACTCAATATAGTTTTGTAACTGATTATCAAGAATTGCTTGCTGCTGCCCAGCTGGTAAACCTAAATATTCGCCGTATTTTTCCTGCCAAAACGGAGGAAGATTTGCTGGCATATCTACTGGACCATCAGGTTTATCGCCATCGCCATTATCATCGGCAGCGGCGGCGGCAGCGGCGGCTTCTCTTCGGATTTTAGCTAATCGTTCTCTTTCTTGACGAGCAAAATTTTCTGCTTCAAGAGCGTCAATATCTTCTAAAGGTTCTGTGCTTGTAGAAGAACCTAAAACTCCTGGGTCTGTAACAGAAGTAGCACTAGCTAATTCTGCTGCTCTTCTATCTGCTAATTGTTTTCTTGCATCTGCTGCCATACGCGCTATTTCATCAGCGTCTGTGGCAAAAGACCCTCCGGTTAGGTCGTATGATGGGCCAAGTCCAGTTGTAGGACCAGATGTTATTCCTGCAACTTGTCCAGGCAGACTACCTCCCGTATTAAATGCTCCGCCTAAGAAAGACCCCTCATCAAATAATGGCTGGTTTGCATTAGCCCTAATTCGATTAAAATCCTCTGTTGTCATTCGCTGATAGCTTGGAGGCTGATAGAACGGAGAACTTGGAGTTCCTAATTGGTAAGGCA
>Ga0222718_10001572_pt1 | contig 21465 bp, 23 predicted proteins | sample C33_27DmetaG_FD_165045 | JGI IMG/M metagenome (GOLD analysis project Ga0222718, IMG submission 165045) | Estuarine water microbial communities from San Francisco Bay, California, United States - C33_27D | ecosystem: Environmental > Aquatic > Marine > Unclassified | place: USA: California...
AGATTATGGAGGAGAACATCCATCCCCAATGTGCTGGATGTAACCAGTACGGTATGCGGCATAGGACTCACGTTAGAGAAGGTTATTCTAAGTACATGAGAAGTATGTATGGTGATGACTTCTGTGATGAGATGCTGACTAGCTCCAGAAAGCCCAAGAAGTATTTAAGGGCAGACCTAGAAGATATGGTTAAAGACCTAAGAAATAAGAACAAAGAATTTGAATCAAAACTATAAACTATGCGGAGTATGTTGGCTTGAAACAGGAAACCCAGAGTGTAGAGGTGGACCCCATGGACCCAGAGGAACTGGCGAAGTGGGTGAACGACAACTTACCCTATTTGGAGGGGACGGAACAGAGGGCGATAGGGACTCTAGCAATGATGGTGAGGGATTACTCAGACTTCATGGAGGAGAATAATACAGTAGATGAGTTGTTCAGTATGTTCATCTCTATGAGATACAAAGAGGTAATGGATAAGGAGCTACATTAGTGTCAGAGATAAGAAATAAAAAACACGCAAGAAACTTAGTGCTGTTTAAGGGGATGGAGTTTCATAGAGGCATCTACCCTACTGACCTAGATGCCTTTATAGAAGTAGATAATGAAACCTTTATACTCATTGAGTGTAAGAAGGGTAACTCTAAACCAGATAGAGGGCAGGCTTTAGCATTAAGGAGGCTTGTGGATTCTCTTAAAGATAAGAGAGCATACCTATTGCTAGCTTCTCATCAATCTGATGGAGATATAATTCTAGCTGACTGCCTAGTTACTTACTTTAGACACAATGGAGAGACTAGGAAAACAAGTAAGAGGGTAACGGTTAGGGAGTTTACAGACTGGATATTAAGGTGAGGTCAGTACGACACCCAAAGGCGAGGGTGGAGGAAACCCAGGATGCCGCACTGCCTCAAAACTATTGAGCAAATTTATAATTAGGGTCAGAAACAGACTGCCTAATTTCATATTGGTCTTCTTCTGAAAGCTCTTCCATCAACTTTGCAGTTCCAGACAATATAGTTTCTGCAAACATTTTTGGGTCTGCTTTTTCTACTAACTTGTCCAACTTGTTATCTAAAGCTAAATATTTATTTACAAGAGAAGGCTTTGAAGTCATTTTGTAAAGCATAACAGGAGAAGCCAACACTAGGATTGCTGCTCCTATCGTAGAGGCTGCTGCCGCTCCAGTTACCCCTCCAGTAAACACAAAAGAGGCAGCAGGGATAGAAGTAATAGCTCCTAATTCCGCCGACCTTGCAGCCAAAGAAAACAATGCTTGTTGTTTTTCTCTCTTTGTCACAGACGCTGTGTTAGCAATCCTTTTAAATTCAGGCCAACTTTCCCCCAAAACTGCTTTTGCTCTATTTTCCTGTCTCAATAATTTTTGAATTACAGTGGTTCCATATATTTTTTCTTGAGCAGCTTCACCTATTATTCCCTCTTCTTTTAAAAATGTTGCCCTGATAGCTTGTTTTATTTTTCCAATCTCAGATTTTACATCTAACTTTGGTTTATCTTTCTTTATCTGCAAAACAGACTTATCAATCATCTTCATAATGTTATTAATTTTTTCTGGATTGTATTCTGTTACCAAGGCCTGCCCTATTGAAGAGTAGGCCTCTTTGTTTGCACTATTGGTAATCATAGACTGCAATGCTTTTGGAGTAATAGATGTTACGGCATTTGAATATTCGTTTTGCATCTTAGAATAAATCTTTGCCAGTGCAGGGTCATTTTTTCTTAATGTTGACAAAACCCCATTCCTAACCAAATCGTGCAAATTAGAAAGCTGTCTTTTTGCTTCTGCGTTTCCTTTTCCACTTCCTGGAATCATTGCGCTTATTGCATTATTTATATCTTTTTCAACAGCAATCAAACCTTTTAAATCAAATTTTGCAGTTCTTTGCCTCATTATCCCAGTAACTTTATCTAAAGCGGCATTTGTTATATCTGATGCGTCTTTCTCCATTCCTGTTACGTATGTTGTTCTTTCAAAAGGAACTATCTTTTTTGACTTATAGCTGTCTTGAAAACTTTCAATTGCTCTTCTTACATCAGATACATCCATAAATCTTTTTGTAGAAGGCAAAGATTCCATAGCCTCAAGCTGTCTTCCGTATATGTTTCTTGCAGAACCTTTTGCTGACTCAACCAAGCTAAATACTCTTTCCCCAAGGTCTGCTACAGATAAAGCAGCATTGCTGTTTACACTTTGCTCAAAAGAGTCTGTCACTATTTTTTGAACAGAATCTAAAGCCTCTTCATGCAATGGTCTTGAGAAAAATCCCATTTCCCCAACTTGTCTAGCAACTGTAACTCCAAGGCCAGCAGATTCAGCTACTAATGGGCTTATGCTTTCTCCCCCTCTTGAAATAATATCTTGAGCTTGTACCAATGCTTCTGGGCTGTCATAGGCAGCAGCCTGCAAATCTAAAGCAGGTTTAAATTCTTCTCCAAGCTCAGACAAGTTTCTATTAGTAGCCCTATATGCTCTATAGCTTCTTATGCCTCTTCCAGCCCCAAGAAAAACCGTATCAAATAAAGCTGAAGTGGCAGCCTCTCTTGCTGCTCCACCTCTTCTGAAGCCTAAATTCAGCTCTCTATCAGCGATAACGTCTTCAGCAACTTCTCCTGCATATGTTCCTGCTGCGCCTCCTGCTATTCCACCAAGTATAGTTCCAATTCCTGGAGCAACAGCCGTTCCTGCCGCAGCTCCTGCTAATGCGCCACCAATAGAAAAAGGAATATCAAGCAATTCTCCTAAACCAAGGTCTTGTTTTCCTTTTGCAATAATCTGAAGAGCAGACGTAGAAACATCATCTATTCTGTCTTCGCTGATTGCCATCAAGTCGCTAGTAGAAATTTGGTCTACATATTGAGCGGGAATGCTTCTTAATGTATCTCTTAATGATTCAGCCATTTTATGTTCCTATTTACCTTGGGCCTCTACGTCTTCTTCTAGGAGAATCGGTTTCTTCTTGACTTAACCCTAAATCTCTTAGTGCCTTATTCCTTTCAGCGTCTCCTTCATCTGAAGGTTGATTGCTTTCCTCAAGAAGCTCTCTTTCTGCTCGTATTGAATCTTGAAGCGCATACCATCCTTCAATACTTGCTCCTGGCCTACTAAAATAAATTGCTTGCTCTTTTGCGGCTTGAGCTAATTTTAATGTTGCTGCGGCTTTTCTTTCGTACCAGTTTCTTAGTTCTGCCTCGTCATTTGTTTCTGGAGCATTGATGCTTAATGCTAAGTCTAATTCTCCCTGACTCAAAGCACCAAAAGTAACGCTACTTATGACCCCAAGGCCCAATTCTCTTTGTTGCGTTTGCAGTGCGGCTGTTGGCATATCAAATGCAGCTAATAATCTATCTAATGAACCAACCTTTGCCCCTTCATCCAATCTTTGTATAGCATTATTTAACCCTGCAACCTGCTGTATTAGTATTTCAGAGTTGTCTAATGCTGCTACTGCAATATCAGCATATTTTGAGCCGCTTCTTCTTGCGCTTGACTTTGCAGCTTCGTCTTCAATCGCCTGTTCTTTAGCCTCTTGTAGGGCTTGCACTCTTTCATCTCCTATAAGAACTTCTCCTTGAAGATTTGTAACAATTTTCTCTCCTTTGCTATTAGTCATAATGCTTAATCCGTTACCAAAGGTAACAGTATCTCTTTCAAACAAAGCATCTGACTCTGGATTATTTAACTTTTCCACTAGCTCTTGATTATTGAGCCTAGCAGCTTCAAGTTGTAATTGTTGGCTTTCTTGTCGGAAAGACTCGTTGTTTATATATTCATTAGCCTCTCTTTGAAGTTGCTCAAAATTTAATCCTTCTCTCTCTGTTTGAGCTTCTCTTAGCTCAATTGTTTTTTCCCTTTCTTCTTGCTCAAGCTCAAATCTTTCACGAGCCATCAAATCAGCTTGTCTCTGCCTAGTTACATCAGCAGCCATAGCTCTCATTTGAGCAGATTGAGTACCAAGCCCTAGATTTCCTACAGCTTGTGCGGCTTGAAGGAGGCTTTGCGGGTCATTGGGGTCTACACCCTTTAGGGCTTCCTGAACCTTCTCAGACTCAGTTCTAACGTCCAGTCCCAACATTCCACCAACACCCCTACGCATTGCTTCTTGTCTTTGGGGCATTTGCATAGATAGGGCAGATACTAGAGGTGCTTGAGTCCTAGCTAGTCCTGTAAGACCGCCAGTTAACTCCCGTCCCTTGAGTATGCCCTCTGTCAGCATACGTTCTTGACGCTGTGCAGGAGTCTCAATAATGTCGCTAAATAAAGATTGTATGTTAATAGGCATTACTAGCTCCGTTAATTAGGGTTATAGCTTATTTCGCCAGTAACAGGATTATATTCAATTCCTGTATTACCTAATGCAAAATTACCTGACTGAGTTTGCTGGGCAGTTTGAGCTGTAGAACCACCTGACCGTTCACCCCTTAACAAGTCAAACAAACCTTGATACTGCTGCTGTCTCAGAGCGTTTCTAAGAGCCTCAAATCCCAACTGGGATTCTATTGCAGATTCTGCCAAACCAGCCCCTAAACCTAGCCCAGTGGCCTGTAAAGAGGATGCTAGACGTGAAGCCTCCAATTGAGGTGTAAGCGTTCTCAAGAGTTCCTGTTGTGGTAGGTAAGCACCAGCAATAGCACCAAGACCAAGCTCACCAAAGAGTCCTGCGCGTTGTCTAAATTCACCCAAACCTGCAAGGGTTTGTTCGGAACCTAATGCTTGCTCCAATCTGGCTTGTTCTATAGCTGAAATAGCGTTAACTGCTCTTTGCTCTTCAATAGCTTTTTGTGCTGCAAGCTGTTCAGGTGTTCCTCCATAAGCAGCGGTTCTTACGCCGCCCCTTCCTTGGGCAAATAACCTTTCTTCAAGCTCTAGCTGCTCTCTTTCCCTAGCAGGCCGCTGCATCCCTTCAAGCCTGTTGTAAAGCTCCTGCTCTCTTGCTGCTCTTTGTGATGGGTCTTGAGTTAACATCCCAATTACTGAGGCTTGTTCTGCTGCCCTTTGAGCGGGGTCACCCAAAAAGTCAAAAGCACCCTGACCAAATCCAGTCAAAGACCTTTGCAATGCAGCTTCTTCAGGGCTTAGAGCTAACTCAGTACCCGTTTGAGAGATAGTAGCCGCCGCAGGCTGACCAAATACATTCGTACCCGTAACAGTAAATGGTTTGAATTGAGACTGTCTTCCTACCTCACCCAATAAGCCGCCTTCATAAGTGGGTAAATCGGTAGCACCACCAAAGAATATGTTAGCTTCTTGACGGGCTTGGCCTATATCTTTAATTGCTTTATCAGTCAGCATACCCTGACCCAATGCGCTTATAAGACCTGCGCCAGCACTACCAAAAAATCCTCCACCGCCTTGATTAAGACCAAATAAATTCGCTGCGCCAGCACCAAGGTCTTTATAGTCAACAACGCCGTCTTTGTTTACGTCAAAAATTGACATTAGTAAGTCCCTCCATCAATAGTGCCAGTAAATGTTCCTGACACTGTGAGGTCAGCAGCAGTTGTAGTCCCCGTAAATGTCGGGGCAGCTAAATTAGCCTTGGTAGCTACCGCAGTTGCTATGTTATCAAATTCGGTGTTCACTTCAGTTCCCTTCACCACCTTAGCAGGATTGCCTGACACCAGGGCATCCTTGGCGGCAAAGTTAGTTGTCTTCGTGTAATCAGTCATTAGACAATCCTTCCAAGTAGTGCATGAATATTAAATTGTTGAATAGCTATAGACTTACCATCTACCGTAGTTTCAACACCTACGGATACGACAGCACCAGAACCAGAAGTATTTATCTTCTGCCTGTTAATTAGATTCAATGAAGAAGAATACTCAGCTTCAGTGTTGTATTCTGAAATATTGTATTGGGCAGCGTTATTAGCAGGTAAGACGTATGCCTGCTTCTTATAAGCGTTTGAATAATCGTAAGCCCAGTTCAGTACGACTGTAGATTCCGCACCATCAAAGGTAGTTAAATTAACCTTCTTTAAAAATTTAAGTACGGAGCTATCCCCAAATGCTAGGGGGTGGGAGAAGTAGCTTAGCTGATAGGAACCTGTGTTGTCCTGATAAGTATCATACTTAGCGATGCCAGTTGCGTTCCCAATATATATAGTGTCATCCACCAGATTAGTAAAACATAGTGGCGCGATGCTAGACCAAGTGGTTGCTCTATACGAACCATCTTGGAGAGGAAACCTAGTATCAAAGACATACACCGTCTGAAGGACGGGAAAGTTAACAAGGACAAACGCTTCTTTAGGCGAATAATGTAATGAGATATTACCCGTTTCACTGGCTACCAGATTCTTAACGTCATTATTGACGTTCTTAGATATATCCCCAATTGGTGAGGACTTTTCCTGAATGGTTCTTGCAAGACTTCTTACGCCTGAACGGTCTAAAAAGATTAAATCTTTACCAGTAGATACAACGGCATCCCTAGATACACAACCTATGTTAGATATAGTATCCGCTAGGGTCATAGTAGAAGGAGAATCAGCGCCTTCGTAAATAAGTATAGCGTCCTTACCAAAGATAACTAAGAATCCATTATGAGCAGATAAAGCTACAATCTCATCGTACCCATTAGGCCAAACCTTAGATACATCTATAGAGCCTGAAGAACCACCAGTCCAAACAGTCCCATCTAATAAATCACTCCAGTAGATAGTAGACTTATCTGTGGCAAAGTCAGCCACCCAAAGCCTACCAAAACCCGCTAAAACTTCGTTACCTTGGGGAGGTGTGCCAGCAGAGCCAGAATGAGAGGACATCTTCTCAACAGCAGCAGCAGCATTAGAATAGACTAAAGGCTCCTGACTTCTTTGAAAGAAATAAGCCTTGTCATTAAAGTTAACTATCTTCCAGTTATCATCAGATACAGTATAAGACCCAGGAGTCTCATCAACTAAAGTAGTAGTGCCTGAGAATATTAAACTGTTCCCAGCAGAAAATACTTTTATATTCCCGCCTGAATCTCTAAATTGGTGTACTGCCTCTATTCCTAAAGAACTTCCTAACACGGAAGCTCCATTGGTAGACACCATAGAATAACCTTTACGCGCAGCAACCCGTCCCTCTTTATCAATAATGCAGTTATCTGCAACTGACGCAAAGGTAGGGTCTTGAGCTAACGGGGCATCTTGAGTGTTTAAACCCGCAAACCCTGGAGCCGTAATAGTTATGCTTTGTAGTTTCTGGGCCATTATCGTACCTGGAAGGTTAACTCAGAAGGGTATCTGTTAGCGTCAAATGCAATAGCGTCAGATAAAGAAGTAGAGGCTACAGCGAATTGTTCTGCTGCACTCTGACCACCAGTCTCACCCCTTTCCCTCAAAGCCATAGCGTAGGCTAGTTGTATAACAGGGTTGGTAGGTGCTAACAAGCTATCTGAGTCAGTAGTCAAATCAGTCTGTGGTTTAACAACATCAAACCTTAGAGCGTATGCTGCATCAGGCTTTGGATAAACTTGAACCTCTAAATCTCTATTAGAATCCGTCCCTACAAATGTAAAATAATCAGGAGAGCCTGATTGTGGAGAAGTGTTGTAGGTTACATTGTTAAAGTATTCTTTACTTCTAAGGTGCATGAACCTTTTAGACGTAGTATTCATTACGTCCTTTATAACAGCCAAATCACCACTACCAGTAAGTGAATAGGTATCTGTACCACTTACAGTGTTAACAGTTATAGAATCCCTTAATGCAGTCCAGTCAAAAGAGTTCTCTACAATCTTTTTAGCGTCATTAACCAAGTCACCTATAAGATGAGAGTAGTCAGTAGCATTAGCTGTATCTACTGTGTCCTCTCGTAATCTGCGGAGGACGTTATTAATCAAGTCTAAGTATGTCATACGAATCGTCTTCCTATTGCTTGAATCATTCCCAATGCTTTAGGAACATTAGCTAACTCTCTAAGCTGCGGCTCAAATAATTCTCTTGAAAACATTTGTTCGGTAATTGGTGCTTGTTGGGCTAGAGCCATAATAAGACCGTTCTTTCCATCTTTGCCATCTTTGCCATCTTTGCCATCTTTGCCATCTAATCCATCTAAACCATCTAAACCATCAGTACCATCAACTCCATCTTTGCCGTCTAAGCCATCAATACCATCAACACCTGTAATTGTTCCGTCACCTGTACCAATAGCCCCCGTTGTAGTTCCCGTTGTAGTGCCTGTTGTAGTGCCTGTAGTCGCACCAGTTGTTGCGCCTCCTAATCCGGAAGTATTTCCTTGACCACCAATATTTGTTATTGAGTCAATTACGTCTCCAGTATTTGTGTTGCCTTTGTTTATCATCTTTGTAGCATTAGTTACAGCTTGACTAGCAGCTACTGTTCCTACTCCATATATATCTTTTGCTGATGCTTGCATATCACCTAAAGTAATTGTGCCTGCTATCAAGTCATTAAGTACGTCAAGAAAATCTTGGTCTTGCTGGTCTTTAATGGTTTGTCCTGCTTTTGGCGTATATTTGTCTGTCCCACCATGCTCTATATAAAATTGCCCATCTTGCCTTGGCATTAATGAAACAGTATCACCTTCTTCAAATGTTTTGTTTTCAGTGCCAAATACTGCGCCTCTCTTAACCGTATCTCCTGTGCTAACCCTATTACCCTCAAGGTCAAAATAACCATAGTCAAAGGTATCGGTATCTTTGTTATACACCCACCCGTAATTTGTTCCCTCAGTAGTTGCAAGACCGCCTAAAGTATCTGAGCCGTCAATCGTAGATGCGGTTGTATCTGTTGTTAAATCGTCTGTAGTTCGCGCGGATAAATCTACTGTTTCACCATCTAAACTATCTGCACCACCAGAAGCTCCCGCAGTAGATGCTGATGATGCTGCACTACTAGCGGCACTATCTGCGCTTGGGTCAACAAACGTAGCGAGTACGGTAGGTGTTTCTGGCGATTGAACCCCACTAAATACAGCGCTACCTAATTTTTCTGCATCACTAATAGGCTGACCTTCGTAGTTATATCCAGCAGCCATTAATGCTGCATCCACAACGTCTCTAGGTATGCCTAACATCTGTGTAACAACATCTGAGCTAAAACCAGACTCTCTTAAAAACTCCGCAGTTACATCTGCCTGTTGCTCTGGGGGTACAAGTTCTTGTATTTGAGACAAGACCATATAGGCGTTATCAGCCAAAGATTCGGCAGCCTCAAAGCGGCCTTCCATTTCTTCTTGCATCGAAGGACTAGAAAGCTGAGATAAAATATTATCTAACAACCCCATAAATTGTGGGTCGCCTGCTTGACCGCTTGGGCTTCCAAATGACTCAACAGTAATAGACATTACTCTTCCTCAACCGTGTTAGTCAGCATATAGTGAGCGTTGTATTGCAAAATCCCTACTAAATATACTGGGTCTAATCCTTGCTCTATCTTTTCTAAGCACCACTCATAAAGCTCTGCGTCTGCTTGTTCAGCAATAGAGTCCATCTTGTTAACAGGAAACTCTACGATAGTCATCATTTTTCTCTTGAGACACCCTTAGTTTTTTCAAAGGTTCTCATTGCACCTAAACCTAACATACCCATAAGGACAGGCATCATTTCACTCAACGCTATTAAAGGGACTTGAACACCAGTATCAAATAACTCTAAAGCCATATTAACAAACGGTATTACCAGAAAGTTGCCAGCCATCCCCAGAGCGCATATCCAGCCAATGGCAGGTCGCCAACCAGCAACAAACATACTATTATGAGCTGCTTCAATCTTGTTGACCTCAATCTGCGCCATGACCTGTTCCTGGGCATGACGTTCAGCCATAGTAGCTATCTCGTGAGAGAGCTTCTCTTTCAAGTCTTTGTCAGGTATTACCTTATCTAAGATAGCACTGACTGGGCCAATCAACGCACTTATCATATGAATATAACTGCACAGAATAGGATAACAATAAGACCCAAAGTACAGACAACTACTCTGCCCGCTTCTTCTTCAGTCATATCCTGAACTTTCTCGCGTATCATTTTTCCAATTCGTCTCATAACATTCTTCCTATTACAGTCACAGTAGCTACAATTAGTATCCAAAATATTCTTTCGCCAAAAGCAACAGACGGTGACATCTTCTGTAGCTTATCATCCATCGTGTTTATTCTATCTTCAATGGACGTTTGACGATTAAAAATAGTGGTGATTCTTTCCTCTACACGGGCCAAAGAAACAACAGCTTCTTGAAGGTCGTCAATTTTGCTTTCAATCCTGTCTATTCTATTTTCCAATTAGACTCACCAAATAGAAAACAAACATTACCCCTATAAAGCAGCCAAACACTACTGATATGTCTATCATGGCTGCTTTGGTTTCTGCTGCTTTTTTTGCCTCTGCTATCCTTAAATTCCTTATCCTTGAGCGTTCCCTTAACATGTCGTGCCAAAGGTTCGCATTACCCGTCCAATAGAATATATCCTTCAATTCCTTTTCTAGTTGCTCTGCCTTCTGTTTCTGAAGGGTAGCCTCTAGTGCTTGGCTTTCTACTGAACTACTACCTAGTAATTTACTTATCTTACTTGTAGTCTTTGCTTTCTGTTCTAAGACACTGACTTCTTCCCTAGCATCCCAGAACTTACTAATTGCTCTTGTTAAGTCCTGTACTTCTTTCCCTTTGTGGACGGCCTTCTTAATAAAGTTAAATGCCTGGTTAGCTGCTGCAACCGCTGCTACTATTTCTGCTGGCATTCTAGTACACCTTTATTCCATCCTCATTTGGGTTAATTAATATCGGTTTGCAGTAAGCCGTTATAGTTTCTGTACTCGGGCTTCCTCTCCTTCGCAACTTAGCTGCAAATGCGTTGCAGGTGTCTACGTTGTAAAAACACATAGCCTCACGACAGCTATCGTTGGCTACCTCCACCCCTCCGATAGTCATTATTAGTACAAATACATGAACCATTCATCAAACTACCCGCACCTTCAGGTTGTTGCCTGTCAATGCTGTAATCCTGACCTTGTTCTGGGCAGGAGCGTCATAGTCATAATCAGTACCCAGTATCGCGCCTTTATTAAGTACATTGGCATCGTAGTTAATAGACACACCGTCACTGCTGGGAACCGTACTGCCGCTAGATAGATTAAATATAATTGCTAAGTCTAGGTCATTACCCAGCGTAAAGTGATTAGCATCAGGGATAGCGTCCAGTTGTGTCTTGTTCATTTGGTTTGGATAAGATGATGTTGTAGTTGAATATTGAAAAACAGTGTCTGGAGATGTGGTTCCAGCAGCATAAAACTTCGTTCCGTCTGAGTTAAATACAGAAGTTAAAAAATCCGAGTCTTGTCCAGATAAGTTAAAAGAAACAGAATTATAAGATGCAGTGCTTACGTCAAAATTAGTTGACATATCATATTCATAAACATTTGCGCTACTAATTCCTGTTATAAAAAATTTACTCCCATCGCTGTTAAAATTTAATCCGAATGGAGCTGTTTCTTGACCGCTGTGAGAAAAACTTTTTGAATCATAGCTTGCGCTTGAAACATCATATGCAGTAGAAAGAGAATACTGATACACAGTGCTATTTGTTTGTCCTGTTACATACATTTTAGTGCCATCTGAGTTAAATCTAAACGCAGTAGGCAAACTTTCTTGGCTTCCTACATTAAAAGAAACAGAATCATATGATGCAGTTGATATGTCATAGGCTGTAGTCATTGAATATTGATAAATAGATGTATTTGTTCTTCCAAGCGCATACATCTTAGTACCATCAGTACCCATAACAATATCTGTTAAAACCGTTATCTGTGATGCTGTAGAAAAACTTACTGAATCATATGACCCAGTTGAAACATCATATGCAGTAGAAAGAGAATATTGATATATATTTCTTGTATTTAAACCTGCTGCATATAATTTTGTTCCATCGTTATTAAAAGCAAGCCCACTTGGCGCATTAGTTTGTCCGCTTATATTTAATGATTTTGAGTCGTAACTAGCATTAGAAATTGAATAACCGACTGGCGTACTAGCACCCGTCATAGCCTCCTGTATAGCAGCCAGCTCTGCGTTGGTAGTAGCATTCGCCCAAGTAGTTGAACCATAAGTACCGTTAGAGTTGTACTGCCACGTTCCTGAGTTGTTCCTGACTATGCTTCTCTCGCCGTCAGTTCCTTTGGCAACCTTCCACGTTGTCCTGTCATCAGTAGATACGCAGTAGTAGATAGCACCATCACCAGCAGCTTCATCTGCGGTCATAGAGTTGATGTCAGTCCAGTAGGTAGTGTCTATTGACTGTGTTGTGTGTACTGGTTGGTAGCCTGTTACTGTAAAAAACGACTGACTATTGTATTCGTATATGTAATTAGTTAGCTGACAAGGCACTATAAATTTAGAACCAGTTGGGGTAAAAACAATTGCGGTTGGTTGTGTGGCTTGGCTGCCTACCGAAAAACTAACAGAGTCATATGACGCAGATGACAAGCTGTAATTAGTGGGTAGGCTATATTGATACACTGCGTCTGTATTAACACCAATCATAAATAGCTTGCTGCCGTCTGAATTAAAAGCTATGCCTCTTGGAGTTGCATCTTGAGCATTCACAGAAAGAGAAAGACTTGCATAGGATGCGCTTGATACTACCCAAGCAGTGCTAAGAGTATATTGATAAACGGTGTCATTATTCCCGCCAACCAACATCATTGTAGTTCCGTTATTATTAAAGATTATAGAATACGGAGCTGTTAATTGGCTTCCAACAGAAAAAGACACGCTATCATAGGACGCAGTAGATAAGTCCCACGCAGTGCTAAGACTGTATTGATAAACGGTGTCTGTATTTGTTCCAACGAAATAAAACTTAGTTCCGTCTGACTTAAATGCCAAGCCTCCTGCGGCGGTGTCTTGAGAAGAAACACTAAACGCCGTAACATAAGTTGCGCTAGATATTAAATACGGAGTAGATAAAGACCATTCCGCAATACTTTCAGATTGGTTTAAAGTATAAAGTTTTGTTCCATCGTCATTAAACGCAGCATCTACTACCTGATTAGCTTGCAGTGTAACTGAAGTATACGAAGCAACAGATAAATCAAATCCATCTCCTGCTCCTTGACTCAACTCCAAATCACCATCAGTCGTGTTATACACAACGCCATACATCTCCCAAGAGCCTGAAGCTACTTGAGCGTATGAAGTGGGTGCTGTGGTTTCAGAATATGCGCCAGCAGTAGAAGTTAAAACAAACACACCGCTGTTAGCTTCAATGGTCTTGCCTACGTCAGCAGATGCGAATGAGCCTGTGCCTAGAGACAAAGTGTTGCTTAATCTTACTGTCTTTAAAATATCTGTCAGACTTTGAAAAATTACCAATTGCAATGATGCGCTTGAATACGTGATAGAAAATACTGTAGTGCTTAAACTTAATGTATTGGAAGAATAACTAGCTGTACTTAAGTCATAAGCAGTAGTTAAATTATATTGATACAGTGCGCTACTATCTGTTCCGCACATATATAATACAGTTCCATCATCATTAAATGTTATATCTCTCGGCGTAGAATCTTCAGAACTTACACTTAAAGATACAGAGTCATAACTAGCAGTGCTTATGTCCCAAGCGGTACTGAGACTATATTGGTATACAGCATCATTTGAATACGCAACAATATATAGCTTGCTACCATCAGGTTTTATAAATAAACCACTCGTACCATTTGACTGGGCTGATGCTGAAAATGTTTTAGAGTCATAGCTAGCCGTACTAATATCCCAAGCGGTACTGAGACTATATTGATAAATTGCTTGGCTAGTTGTGCCTATTACATAGAGTTTTGTGCCATCTGACTTAAAGAAAAGATTTCGCGGGTCGCTTTGCTGGCTAGAAACATCAAAAGTTTTAGATTCGTAACTACCACTGCTAAGGTCGTAAGCGGTAGACAATAGGTATTGATATATAATTCCAGAGGATTGGTCTACCATATAAGCATTTTGACCAGCGTTGCCTATCGTGCCTCCAAGCAGACTCGTTGATTGCGAAGCACCTGACAAAGTAATAGATGTTTCTGTTGCTGCGGAAACGTCATCGTCAGAAACAAAATCCAAAGTAGTCGCAGAAGCAGAGTTCAATCGTGTGTAGTTCTCTGTAGTTGAGTTAACGTCCCAAGTGTTATTGGTTACACCAGTTTGAGAGACTTCTTTAGTCACGCCCACAACAGGAGACAGCACGTTACCTGACAAGGTAATTGTGGCTACCTCATCTGCTATGAATGTCTTGGTTAAAGTTCCAGCGGTAACAGAAATATTATCTAGCTGTGTTTGAATATTAGACGTAACGCCATCAACATAGTTAAGCTCTGCTGTAGTTGCTGTAACCCCATCAAGGATATTTAATTCAGCAGCAGTAGCAGTAACATCAGATATTTGACTAGCTGTAATACTGGTTGCTACTGGAGCTACATCAGTCCAGGCTGAACCTGTATAAACCTTCATCTTGTTATCAGATGAATTAAAGTAAGTAGCACCAGTAACTAAAGCATCACCGTCATTGTCTAATGTTGGGTCACTAGCCTTAGCGCCTAAATATCTATCATCAAAAGAATCATAACTAGCAGCCGCATTAGTTGCAGAAGTTGCAGCATTGCTTTCAGAAGTCGCTGCATTTGAAGCTGACGTTGCCGCATTTGATTCAGAAGTTGCAGCATTTGCCGCACTGGTAGCAGCAGAGGTTGCACTGCCAAGAATAGAATCTACATAGCCCTTTCTAGTTAAATCATCATCAGTAGATGGTGTAGCAGTTGACGTAGCTTTGTTTGAACCTAATACGATATTGCCAGTCATAGTGCCACCAGCTAAAGGAAGCATAGTGTCGGCATAGGCTTTAGTAGAAGCGTCTGTACCCGCTGTAGGAGTACCAAGACCTGTAATCTTGTTCGTACCCATAGCAATAGCACCAGACATAGTGCCACCCGCTAATGGGAGTTTAGTTGCAATAGAGTTAGTTACAGTAGTGTTAAAAGCTGCGTCATCATTCAAAGCAGCCGCTAACTCATTCAGCGTATCTAGCGCAGCAGGCGCACCACCAACTAAGTTAGTTACTTGTGTATCGACATAGCCCTTTGTTGCAGCGTCAGTATCAGAAGACGGGGCCGCTAAGTTAGTTAAGACAGTATCTGTAAAGTCTACAGTTCCGTTAACTACCAAATCGTTAACAGTGGTAGTACCACTTGAAGCAGTTAAGTTACCTGTTACGTCACCCGTAACATTACCAGTAACATTACCTGTCACGTTACCAGTTACATTTCCTGTTAACGCACCAGCAAAATTCGTATTAGCGGTAATTAAAGTACCAGTTATAGCCTGGGGTGTTGAACCACCAATCACCATTCCATTTACTGTACCGCCAGTAAAAGTAGCATTGGAAGACAGCAAAGAAGAGTTAGCGGTAACAGTACCAGAAGCCGTAATAGCCCCAGTTGTAATTGAAGAAGGATTCGTTCCAATTTCAATAATTGTCGCACTTGAGTTCTCCGTAAAGAGTCTCTTGTCTGCGGTATTTACAGCAAGCTCGCCCTGAACTAAGTCTGAAGCCAAAGGTACGGCTGACGAAGTTGAAGAAAACTTAGTAATAATTGTTGCCATCTATTTCACCACTTAACTTTATCTGCCCAGTACGCTGCGGAACATTTACCTTTTGCTATGTTCTTAGCATGACGCGCCTTAAAAGACTTCCTCCTCGCCTTCTCTGCCGCTGTCTTCGGATTCTTGCCAGCACCTTTAACGCCCTGCTGACCAAAGCGAATTGTCTTAATGCTTCCATCCCCACACTTAGCTACAACAACGTGGCTTTTAGTAGGGTGGTTAGGAGTCCTCTTAGGTTTGTTAAAACCAGAGACACCTGCTCTTTCTAATCTTGGGTCTTTCTTTTTCATAATAAAAAGTCAGGGGGCCGAAGCCCCCTAACCTATCCTAACTTATACGTCAGGGACACAAAGGATGAAGCCAGCCTCTGGACGATGTGCTTGAACACCATAAAGGGTGTCAGCAGTGTACAGAGTTGACAAATACTCTTGCTTGTACTGAGTTTGTGAGCGAACGCTCATTTGCTCAGCCAGGACAAGGGCATCTTTGTGGATGAGATAAGCACCGCGAACATCAGCAGTACCAGTACCGTTGGAAGTTGCATCTTCAATGAGAGGGCAGTTAGAAGAGACATAGATGTCAATTCCATAAACTGAACCAATCAAACCAGACTGGACAGTTGCACCTTCACGGAAGTCAGCAGATACATAACGCTCAGTACCCATGATTGCAGAACGCAGCGCAGGTGGAATGATAAATGCGCGGTCAGTCATAGGAACATCAGCATCATCCATACGCTTAATCAACGCACGGAAGCCAGCATCTGTGAATACGTCTGCTGCTACAACAGTGTCATCAGCATAAGCAGTCAGACCATTAGAAGCATCAACAAAGAACGTATTTGCACCTTCCCATGCAGTACCAGTACAAGTACCAGTAACAGGAACAGTCAGGTCAAAAGTACCACTACCAAAACCAGTACCAGCGCGGAACAGGTCATCATCAACCTGCTTAGCAAGAGCGTAACCAGCATCTTCAGTGTAGAACTGACGAAGTGAGGCAAGAGCCTGTACTTCAACAATGTCTTCAATCAGACGAGAATACTCGTAGTGACGGTTAATAGTAACAGTAGTTTCACTTTCCAGGTTAGCCTGCATAGTTACAGCAACAGCTTCTGCCTTAGCATTAGCGGAGCCGCGAGTAGGCTTAGGAAGGTGGATAACATCACCCTTGTTGCCAGACATTGTCATTGTCTTAACAAGAGGAGCCATCTTCAGAGATTTTTGATATGCAGCAATAACTTCATCAGACCATATTTCAGGTACAAAAGTTCCCGCTGCGGTTTTGTCTACAGTTGCGTTTGCAGTAAAAAACGCACCAGAAGTTTCACCAGCCATGTTTAATTTCCTTTATCTTACGCGCTTCTCTGCATATGCCCGACGAATTTCGGGTTCCATGCTTTGATAGCGCTTAGGGTCAGTCTTCATAAGTTCAATAATATCTGCCCTTCGATAAATCTTTTTGGATGGGGTTTCAGAACTACCTTTAGCCCCACCAGTAGAAGCCTTCTTAACAGCATCCTTTCTAGCATCTTTCTCGTCTTGAACAGCAGTTTGTGACATCTGCTTAATCTGTTTCCATTGAGAAAACAAATTGTCAGCAGCTCTACTGTCATACTGTTGGTCAGCACGAGTTAGAAGCTCAATGCGAATATCATCACTCTTTACCCAGTTAATAAAATCTGGGCTTTGAATAATCTCTTGCGCGTCTGGATGTTTGTTAATCAACTCCTGCTTAGCTTGGTCCTGTCTAATCCGTAGGGTATTTTCTTGAGCCTCCTTAATAGCAGGATGGTTCGCAATCTTACTTTCTACAGCTTTGTCAGGGTCAGCAAAAAAATCTATCTCTTCAGCAGGTTCAGGTGCTTTTGTTTCCGACTGTTTAAGAATGAAGTTATCTACTACCTTTCGTAATTCTCCAACTTCAGCGCCTTGACTTCCCAATCGGCTTTCAGCTTCTTGGTGCATCTTAGCTACTTCAGCTATTGTCTTGCCTTGGTACATTGGTGCAAGCTCTGCTTCCCCTTCCGAAGTATTTACTTCTTCTTGGACAGGTTCTTCCACGCTATTTACTTCATCTACCTCTACTGGGTCAATTAGTGTTGCCATTATTAAACTCCGTTAAGACCGACTCTAGCTACCCTTCTGGACTATTGTTCGGCTGCCTTACGTTCTAATGCCATCTTCTGCTCTCTGGAACGAACCCACTTATCTGTTGCACCTGGAAAATGTCCAGAAGCGGGGTCGAGACTACACCTGACAGCAGGGATGACTCGCGTTGCTACCTCATCACATTGAGGACAATCAATCTGTTTAGTTTCACGTGAAACAAGTTTTTCATTTACATGACCACACTTGCACACAAAATCAAACAGAATCATTGCTATCCTCTATATAATGTTCAACGGTAGACTCCATATTAAGCATGAAGGCAAGGATATTTAATTGTCCTTTACGGAAATGTAAGTCCTCGTTGTCCTTCGTTACTTCTACAGAATTTATTTGGATGGCATTATTCCTAAGCTCATCCATCAATACTTTCCAGCCCTCTGTACGAAACATATCTTTAAGAGCTTGGTAATGCTTTTCTTCCTCTCTTTCCACCCTTTGACTCCTTATTAGCTTCCTCTAGCTTTTGGATTCTTTCTTCTAAACCTTTAACGATTCCATTAATTTGATTTAGAATGTTTTGCATTTCTGTGTTAGTAATCATTGTGTCAAAGTCTTAGCTGTTTCCAAGTTAAGCCTTCTTTCCTCCAGTAGTTTGTCAGTTACTTTCATTCGCCTTTCAAACTCTTTGTCGTCCTCATTGCCAGCTTTTAAGTTAGTGGCAATAGCCTTAATCCTATCGTTCTCAAGCTCAACAGGAATAGCTTTAGTTTCTTGAGCAATCTTCTCAGCTCTGGCTGTAGATTCAGCCGCCTGCCCGTTAAGGGCGTTAGTCTGAGACTGCTGGAACTGCAATTGTACTTGTTGTGCTATTTGAGCTGCTTCCTGTGCTTCAGGATTAGGCTGTGAGGCTTGTTGGATAACCTGAATCAATTGCTCCCTATTGGAGATGTTCATGTTATCTATAATGGATTGTATTAAAACTGGGTACAGAGGAGAGTCTGAACCCATAGTTTGTAACAGTTGTACCAATTGAGTTACTTCGTATTCCCTAGCAATAATCCCCAGAGAGGACACGACTTCAAACTTATAATCGTTAACAGGGTAGATTTCAGGCTCAAACTGCATGTACCTGTGTGCCACTTTTGTTACGAATGGTATCAGAAAAGACTCTTGGAAGTTGATAAGAGTCCTTTTGTGCCTCTTAATAATCGCCCCAAGGGACATAGAAATCCCCGCAGCGGTAGCTTCACCGTTAATAGAGCCAGGTATTCCAGCAGAATCTATAGCTCCGGTAGCTGTTTGTACCATCTTTTGCAGTTGGTCAGCTTGAGCGAAGGTAATTTGAGAGACTTGTCCGAAGTTAAACGGCTGTAATACTTCTCTGGGGTCGCCGTTAGTTAATAATATCTTACCAGGACGGACTTCTGGCCTTGCACCCCTTGGTAATCGAGTGGCATCCATAGCCATCATAGGGTGTACAGTTAATGCTAGGGCATCTATTCTGGCCCTCAATTCAGCATCTAAAGCTTTTTGTGAGTTATATCCTTTCTCACATACACCTCTACCCCAGAATCTTCCTGGAACTATATCCCAAGGGAAGGCCACGACAGGTCTATCACCCATCATGTAAGGATTTCGTTCTACTTTAAGTAAAGTTCCACCGTTAGCAATAACGATAATACATTCAATGTAATGACCATCTTCCTCTTCAATCTCAAAGTCTTCTTCATCTTCTACGAGATATTTAGGGACTAGACCGTAGTATTTAGTAAGACGAACCTTATTATCAGGCTGGTCAATCAACTCAGGGTCAGGGTCAAGGTCGGTATCGTTATAAGCTAGGGTGATGTCAACGTCCTTGTAAACACCACTTTCCTGTAGGAGTTCTACTTGGTGGTACGGGACAAATTCATCAACAGCAACACCAATAGCCTCCTCAATAGAAGTTGCTACGGGGTCAATTAAGAAGTTTTGTGGAAGGATTGGACGGAGCTTACAGACTGTTCTGTCTGCTATGTTTACTCCTACTGCCTGCATCTGCCCTTCCATTATTGGTTGGGAGGCTGGCTTCATTTCTTTTTCTTCTTGCAGCACTATTTCTGCAACGCCAGTCCCATAGACGGCGGCGTTTATCAGACACTCAGCAACACCCTTTCTTGCTTTGTTTTGCTGAAAATCTCTATAAAGTTGTTCTCTAAGGAATACAACATCTTGAGGCTCACCATCCCTCAAATCATCCTTAATGTCAAAGAATCTTCCTCTTCCGAATGTAGCTTCTTCAATCTCAGCTACTGAGGATTCAACAGCCTGTTGTAAGGCTGGGGATATAATCTGACTTCTTTCTGAGTCACGGGTCTTATCTTCTGCGGAAAACTGTCCTCTCCACAGACGATTATACTCTTCAAACTTATCTTGGTAGTTATTATCAAAGTGGTCACGCCATGAGTTACACTGCTCCATAACCCAGTCTTCAACGCTTTGTAGAATTCCAAACTCTTCTTTATCAAGCATATTAGTAACCAGCTACCATATCGACCACATCAAAGTGGTCTTCTTCAAAGTCGTATGAGTAGGAGACGTTAGCCAGTTGGTCTATGTAGGCTAGAGCGTCCACCATGTCATCATGTGTTAGGGCATCAGGGAATTGAAATAATTCATCCATGAATTGAACATTCCATTCACCTTTGTTAAGGTTAATGAGGCCGTTCTCAAATCTTCCTTGTAACGCCCACATAACCCTATCTGTTTTCTTCTTGTTTCCGTGGGTTAGTTCTTCAACCCTAAAGAAACGAGAATACTTCTTCATCAAGTCAGTTAATGGAGACATGACAGCTTGACGGGCTATACCTTTTTCTATACCCACAGAAATAGGTTGATAGTCCCTAACAGCCTGAAATATCTTCTGGGCAGTCTGGTCTAAAGACCACCTACCCGTAATTATATCCTTAACCCACCACCCTTGGCTACCCACCTTTACCACGGCGATAGAGGTGTTGTCAAGATTTTTGCTTTTGTTTTTCTTCCCAACCTCCTCAAAGCCAGCTAAGTCAATGGCTATGTAGTAATCACCATCAGGCTCTTCCTCTGAAAATCTAACCCAGGACTCCTTAAACATCTCGGAACCACGGGCTTCAAAGGATGCCATGAACTCCTGCCTAAAAGCGTAGGAGGACATAGATATCTTAGCTTGGTCAATCTCATTTTTTTCTAAGAGATTGTTGTCGTAGCTAGTGTAATGCCATGCTTTGAAGTTGGGGTCGCCACCTAACTCGGCTTGTTTGTAGAGGTCATAAAAATGGTTTCTACCCATTGGTGTCCCAATGAACAAAGCACTTGCCTTCAAGTCTGACAGGGCTGGGCGTAAAATCAACTCCCATACGTCAGGCTTCATGTCTGCGTATTCATCCAATACTAAATAGGCTAGGGAGACACCCCGCATAGTCTCTGGTCTGTCGGCCCCCTTCAGAGAAATAGTAATCCCGTTAATTAACTTAATTTGTAAGTTGTTAACGTGGGAGCCTTCAACCATATCCCCTCCTAGTTCTAATAGGAGGTTCCACATAATATCTCTAGCTTGACCTTGAGTAGGGGCTACATAGAAAACGTGGCCTCTAGTAGCTTGCAAGGCATTTACCAGAAGCAAGTAAGCCGCAAGACGGGATTTCCCTGTCCTACGGCCTGCTGCGACAACTTTAAACCTAGTGGGGTCGTTCCAGACTTCTTGTTGCCAATTTAATAAATTGATGTCTAAGT
>Ga0222718_10001574_pt1 | contig 21450 bp, 20 predicted proteins | sample C33_27DmetaG_FD_165045 | JGI IMG/M metagenome (GOLD analysis project Ga0222718, IMG submission 165045) | Estuarine water microbial communities from San Francisco Bay, California, United States - C33_27D | ecosystem: Environmental > Aquatic > Marine > Unclassified | place: USA: California...
CGAGACCCGCCTGGTCGACTCCAAAGAGCTCCATCGCCTGAATAACAACGTCTCTGCTAATCACGCCATGCTCCCCAACCGATGCGAAGTCTCTTGTCCGCCTTAGTAGTCGGTTCGCGATTCTGGGTGTGCCTCGAGATCTCTTGGCAAGCTCGCTGAGGGCCTCGCCCTCGATCTCGACTCCCAGCTTCCTTGAACTTGTTTGGATAACCTGCTCCAGGTCCGCAGGCTCGTAGTACTCAAGGAATGCTGTGAAGCCGAAGCGGTCCCTCAGGGGATTGGGCAGCATTCCACTTCTAGTTGTGGCTCCAACCAGTGTGAAGGGAGCGATGTCAAGCGAGATGGATGAGGCTCCAGGCCCCTTACCAACCATTACATCTACGCGGAAATCCTCCATGGCTAAATAGAGCATCTCCTCTGCACTTCTAGAGAGCCTATGTATTTCATCAATGAAGAGAACGTCAGATGGTTCAAGTGCGGAGAGGATTGATGCTAGATCGCCCGCTGACTGGATTGCTGGACCGCTTGAGAGCTTGAGAGTTCGTTCCGATTCCGCGGCAACAATCATGGCAAGTGTCGTCTTACCAAGGCCAGGGGGCCCAGCTAGCAGGATGTGGTCGGCGCTCCGGTTGTCCTTTGTAGCTGCTGCAATGACCAGGGACAACTGGTCTACGACTCTTTGTTGCCCAATAAATTCGCTTAGGTCTTTAGGCCTTAAGGCAGCCTCGAGCTCGAGATCCTCACGCTCCAATTCGCTCATTTGAGCTTGCCTTTGCCAAGCTCGGCAAGAGCTGCTCTCAGGGCCTCCGACTCACCCAGTGAGCCATCAATTTCCGAGAGCACCTTTCGTGCCTGAGACTCCTCAGTTCCAAGTTGAAGTAGCGCTTGCAGAACCCTTTCCTTCTCAGGCGTTGCGGCGCTAAGCCCGACCTTGCCGCCAAGCGAAATCAGGATCAGCTTCGCGGTTTTCGGCCCAATCCCAGGGATAGCACGAAAAGCCGCTTCGTCCTGATTGTTGACCGCATTTGCGATTCCAGTTGCATCCATTCCGGCAAGGGTGGTCATGGCAAGCTTTGGACCAATTCCGCTGACTGAGCAAAGCAGGTCAAACTGCTCTCTCTCCTGTGAAGACTGGAAGCCAAAGAGGCTTAGCTCGTCCTCACGAACGACCAGTCTGGTGTCGATGGAGGTCTTGTCGCCGGTTCTAAGTTTGAGTATGTGGCGGGGTGTTAGGTGGACATGGAGTCCAACCCCACCTACCTCAATCACGCAAGAATCGACCCCTAGTGAGGCGATTGTGCCGCTGAGAGTCGATATCACAGCCCTAACCTAATTGCCTGTTAGCCGCTTTCGATGCTGCGACCCACTTGCGCTGTGCCTCAGTGGTTGCCTTGGTTGATCGCTTTTGGGCGCACACGGCAACTGCGAGCGCATCCGCCACATCAGCAGGTTTAGGAATCTCGTTCAGTTGCAGGATCGCCTTCACCATTAGACCAACCTGGTCCTTTGTCGCCCTCCCATTACCGGTAACGGCAGCCTTCACTTCGCTGGGAGTAAAGAATTCAACGGGTATACCGCGGCTGTGAGCAGTAGCCATGAGAGCCCCAGAAATCTGAGCAACACCCATTACGGAGCGAAGGTTAGCCTGTGCAAAAACCCGCTCTAGCGCGACCAACTCTGGATTGTGCTTGTCAATAAGTCTTTCCAGCTTGAGCGCAATCTCTCCAACCCTAGTAGCGGGATCGCCTTTGGCGTCAGTTTGAAAGACTCCGAAATCAATTGCCTTCTTGCCGTCGACTAGGCCGAATCCGCACCGGGTAAGTCCGGGGTCAACACCTAAGATCTTGGCCATTAGTCTGCGAGCTGCGAGAGCACCTCGTTGGAGACGTCCATGTTGGTATAGACCTCTTGCACATCGTCTAGGTCCTCTAGCGTTTCAACTAGACGCACTATCTTGCCCGCAGTCTCAGCGTCTGCATCAACCTTTATGGATGAAACAAACTCCACGTCGGCCGACTCGTAGTCGATGCCGGCATCCTGCAGAGCCTGGCGAACGGCGACCATAGAGCTGGCCTCGCAAGTGAGAACAGCGCTATCTGGCCCGGATTCGATGTCCTCAATGTTGTGCTCAATGGTTGCCTCGAGAACCGCGTCTTCGGAGACATCTCCTGGCAGAACAATCACACCCTTGCGAGAGAATTGGTAGCTGACCGAGCCTGGGTCAGCAAGGTTACCGCCGCCTTTCGTAAAGGCCAATCGGACCTCGGCAGCTGCTCGGTTTTTGTTGTCAGTAAGACACTCAATAAGAATCGCTACTCCCCCGGGACCATAGCCCTCATAAAGAATGTTCTGGTAGTCAACGCCATCGCCTAGGTCACCCGAACCACGTTTGACCGCCCGGTCAATGTTGTCACCGGGAACCGAACTCTTCTTCGCCTTGTAGATGGCGTCGTAGAGGGTTGGATTACCCTCGGGGTCTGGTCCGCCCGTGCGCGCCGCAACCTCGATGTTTCTAATCAGCTTCGCCCAAAGCTTTGCTCGCTTTGCATCGTTGGCGGCTTTCTTGTGCTTAGTGGTCGCCCACTTGGAATGTCCTGACATGGTTACCTAAGTTACAGCCTCAAACGCTCTCGACCGCGCTTAGAAACTGCCTGTGGAGTTCTTTTGCTCCCGTTAGCTCTGGGTGAAAGGACGCACCAAAGAGATTTCCAAGCCTTATGGCCACCGGCTCATCGCCCAAGGTCGCAATTACCTCACAACCATGGACATCGACGATCTTAGGGGCTCGAATGAATGCCACGGTCTCGGAAACTCCCGAGAAATCAACCTCCGCTTCAAAACTGTGGGTCTGGCCGCCATAGGCATTGCGCTGAACAGTTACCGGAAGGCCTCCAATCAACTGCTGGTCGGGGAGCCTTCCCACGACCTCTTTACTCAGCAGGATAAGCCCAGCGCAGGTTCCTAGAACTGGCTTGGAGGAGGCAAACTCTTTGACTGGTTCCAGCATCCCGAAGTTCACTAGAAGCTTCGAGATTGTGGTGCTCTCTCCTCCTGGGATGACAAGTCCATCGCAAGTCGCAAGCTGCTCAACGGTTCGAACCTCGACCGCCGTGCTGCCTAACTCGGTTAGTCGATGTATGTGCTCTCTGACGTCACCCTGGAGAGCCAGGACTCCGATTGGCAATTACCAGCCACGCTCCGCGAGACGGTGTGGAGCTGGCAGGTCAGCCACGTTGATGCCGACCATTGCCTCTCCTAGACCACGTGATGCATCGGCTACCTGCTTGGCATCTGAATAGAAGGTCGTGGCCTTGACAATTGCCTTGGCCCGCTCGGCAGGGTTTCCAGACTTGAAAATACCGCTACCCACAAAAACCCCATCAGCACCAAGCTGCATCATCAGCGCAGCGTCAGCGGGGGTGGCAATGCCACCTGCTACAAACAGAACAACAGGCAACTTGCCAGTCTCGGCCACCTCTTTGACTAGCTGGTAAGGAGCCTGCAACTCCTTCGCCGCAACGTAAAGTTCGTCTGGGCTTTTCGCAGATAGCGACGCAATCTCGCCACGAATGGTTCGAATGTGTTTCATCGCCTCTGAAACGTCTCCGGTTCCGGCCTCACCCTTAGAACGGATCATGGCCGCACCCTCGGTGATGCGACGCAGTGCCTCACCAAGATTGGTTGCACCACAAACGAACGGAACGTTGAACTGCCACTTGTCGATGTGGTTGACATAGTCAGCAGGTGAGAGCACCTCTGACTCATCGATGTAGTCCACCTCAAGGGCCTCAAGAATTTGAGCCTCAACGAAGTGACCGATTCTTGCCTTAGCCATTACCGGGATTGACACGGTGTCGATGATTTGGTCAATCAGGTCAGGGTCGCTCATGCGCGCGACACCACCTTCGGCACGGATGTCCGCGGGTACGCGCTCTAGAGCCATGACAGCAACAGCGCCGGCGTCTTCGGCAATCTTGGCCTGCTCGGGGGTTACGACGTCCATGATGACGCCGCCCTTGAGCATCTCAGCCAAACCGCGCTTAACTAGATCAGTACCTTCGTTTTTGTTCTGGGACATGTGACAATCCTAAGCTTCGTTGACCCAGTTGTTAGCAATTGTTTCTCTAACCTCACCGAGCAGTCTGGGCATTGCTTTTGTTTGGGCGATGATTGGGAAGAAATTGGAGTCATTTCTCCAGCGAGGGACTATGTGCTGGTGAAGGTGTGAGGCGATACCCGCTCCGGCGACCTCTCCCTGATTCATCCCGATGTTAAACCCGTGGGTCCCGCTTACATTCCTAAGAGTCTGCATAGCCTGCTGTGTGAGTAGAGCCATCTCGGCGACCTCATCCTCTGTTGCGAGGTCGTAGGTGTCTACGTGCCGGTATGGGCATACAAGCATGTGCCCTGGGTTGTATGGAAAAAGATTGAGCAGTACAAAGCAGGTCTCACCCTTTTTCACTACTAGGCCATCCTCCGGATCCTTGTCAGGAGCCGCGCAGAAGGGGCAATCCTCATCTGCGGGCTGTTGAAGATCCTGAAGATAGACAAGCCGGTGGGGTGTCCAAAGTCGCTCGAAGCCGTCCTTCATGGCTCCAAAACTGTCGAGTGGATCGGTCACTAGACCTGCCTCCGCTCACTAATTGCATCGAGAATGATCTTCTTAGCCTCTTCGAGTCCAACATCGTTGACCTGCTCACCGGAGCGGTAGCGGAAGCTAACTGTCTTTGCACCAGCATCGCGTTCTCCGGCAAGTAGCAGGAACGGAACGCGGTCAAGAGTGTGATCGCGAATCTTCTTCTGCATCCTGGAATCGCTGCGGTCCACGAAACCCCTAACCCCAGAGGCCTTGAGCTCAGCCATGAGATCTTCTAGGTACTCGGCAAAGTCATCTGCGACTGGAATACCAACTACTTGCACCGGAGCAAGCCATGGAGGGAAATGTCCCGCGTAGTGCTCAGTTAGCACGCCAAAGAAGCGCTCTATTGAGCCAAAAAGGGCACGGTGGATCATGATCGGGCGATGACGTTCTCCGTCGCTGGCAACGTACTCGAGGTCAAAGCGATCAGGCAGATTGAAATCAAGCTGGATGGTTGACATCTGCCACGTCCGACCGATGGCATCTCTAGCCTGCACTGAGATTTTTGGCCCGTAGAAAGCTGCACCGCCTGGATCTGGCACAAGCTCGAGGCCACTCGCCTTGGCAACCTTCTCGAGGGTTGCGGTGGCACTTGTCCAAATGGCGTCGTCACCTACGAACTTCGGGTTTCCCTCTTCCTTAGTAGATAGCTCCAGGTAGAAATCATCCAGGCCGTAATCGCGCAGTAGGTCAAGCACAAAATTCAGGACACTTGTCAGTTCAGACTCGAGCTGCTCGGGTGTTACAAACAGGTGAGCATCATCCTGGGTCATGCCGCGCACACGGGTCAGGCCGTGAAGCACCCCGGACTTTTCATACCTGTACACCGACCCGAACTCAAACATTCGGAGTGGCAGCTCTCGGTAGCTTCTGGATCTTGACTTAAAAATCAAGATGTGAAATGGGCAGTTCATTGGCTTGAGGTAGTAGTCCTGCCCCTGCTTCTTGACCTTGCCATCTGCATCCACCTCGGCGTCGAGCTTTAGTGCCGGGAACATACCCTCGGAGTACCACTGAAGATGGCCGCTGGTCTCAAAGAGATTCGACTTGGTGATGTGGGGTGAGTAGACAAACTCATAGCCTGCTTCTTCGTGGCGCTGTCGGCTGTAGTCCTCCATGACACGTCTGATGACCCCACCCTTGGGGTGAAACACGGCTAATCCGGAGCCAATCTCGTCTGGGAAGCTAAATAGGTCTAGCTCCGTACCGAGCTTGCGGTGGTCTCGACGCTGAGCTTCCTGAAGGCGCTCAAGGTAGGCCTCCTTGGCCTCAACGGTGGGCCAGGCTGTGCCGTAAATTCTCTGAAGCTGCTTGTTGTTTTCGTTACCGCGCCAGTAGGCGGCGGCCACCCTCGTAAGAGCAAAGCCCTTGCCAATCATTCGGCTGTTTGGGACATGTGGTCCGCGGCAGAGGTCAAACCAAGCAACTGAACCGTCTGGATTTGCGTTTTCATAGATCGACAGGCCGCCTGCACCGACCTCTACGGAGCCCTCTCCAACATCTGCGCTCTTTAGGCCAATGAGCTCGAGCTTGTAGGGCTCGTGCGCGAGTCTCTTTTTTGCCTCATCGTCACTTACTTCTACCCGAACAAACTTCTGGCTCTTTCCAACCAGTTCCTTCATGCGTTTCTCTAAACGCTTCAGGTCCTCAGGGTTGAAAGGCTCGGGGACATCAAAGTCGTAGTAGAAACCATCCGTGATGGGAGGGCCAATACCCAACTTTGCCTCATCAAAGAGCTCCTGCACGGCTTGTGCAAGAAGGTGGGCAGTTGAGTGTCGAAGAATGGAAAGACCGGCGTCGCTATCGATTGAAATACCCTCAACGGAATCGCCCCGTTGCACGGCGTAGGCAAGGTCTTTTTGCTCACCATTGACAAGTAGGGCTATCACGGATCGATCCTCGAAGAGATCGAATCCGGTGGCTCCCCCACTTACCTGGTGAGTCTTCCCCGCGAGTTCTATTTCCAACTGCGCTCCTAACCCGCCCAGTCTAGCCATCAAGTAAGGCTTGCCTTGCTAGAGATATGTCCTGAATTAGGCAATAGTGTGCCCATGAGCGAAGCAAATGACAGAGCCCTCGAGAAGAAACTCAACTGGCTGAGAGCCGCTGTTCTGGGGGCAAACGACGGAATTGTTTCGGTCGCCGGAATGGTCATGGGGGTCGCGGGTGCCGGAGCTAACAGGCCCACAGTTTTGCTTGCTGGAATTGCGGCACTAGTTGCAGGCTCAATTTCAATGGGTGGTGGGGAGTACGTCTCCGTTAGCGCTCAGCGCGATACTGAAATCTCCTACGGAAGAACTGCCGAGGAAGTGAATGCCCACCCATGGGGTGCCGCATGGAGCTCATTTGTCGCATTCGCTGCGGGAGCTGTGTTACCACTTATCGCAATTACTGGACCCTGGGAGGCATATCGCGAACTAGCTACGGTAGTAGCCGTGGTTGTGGCCCTGTCAATTACCGGTTGGTGGGCAGCCTGGGCAGGAAAATCCTCCCCCGCTAAATCAATAATTAGAAACGTGATCATCAGCCTTCTAACCATGGGAATCTCTTACGCAATTGGCACTTTGCTAGGCGTGACAGTCCTCTAACCGGCTACCCTTATTTCATGCCCGAGCTACAAAGATATGACGTCGCGCTTGTTGGTGGCGGAATCATGTCCGCGACGCTGGGCGTTCTACTAAAGCTCGCTGATCCAAAACTAAAGATCGTGATGTACGAGCGTCTTGAAGAGGTAGCTGCAGAATCTTCCGATGCCTGGAACAATGCCGGCACAGGTCACGCAGCCCTCTGTGAACTCAACTACATGCCCGACAGCAAAGACGGCAGCCTTCCAGATCCTGCCAAGGCAATCTCGATCAACGAGCAGTTTCAGGTCTCCAGACAGTTTTGGGCCTACTGCGTCGAACGTGGAATTTTAGACGCCCCTGAGACCTTCATTCGTACAGTGCCCCACATGACATTTGTCAGAGGCGCCAAGGACGTTGACTACCTTCGCAGGCGCTTCGAGGTATTGAAGGAACAGCCACTTTTTGCAGCGATGAAGTTCTCCGACGACCCCGCAGACATAGCTAAATGGATTCCTTTGATGATGGCGGATAGAACAAAGGAGCAGGTGGCAGCGACCTGGATTGAGCAGGGCACTGATGTGGACTATGGCGCCATGACCAGACAAATGGTCTCATGGCTGACCAAGAACGGCATGGAGCTATACAAATCCACTGAGGTCAAGAATCTTTACCAGTACAGAGATGGCTCATGGCAGATCTGGCTCGGATCAACTGGGGACGATTTCATAGCTGCAGACAAAGTTTTTGTTGGTTCAGGCGGTTACTCTCTCAAGCTCTTGCAGAAATCAGGTATCCCAGAGATTCAGGGCTACGGCACCTTCCCAGTCTCTGGTCACTTTCTGAGAACCGACAATCCCCAGCTTGTGAAGCAGCACAGCGCGAAGGTCTATTCTCAGGCTGCCGTTGGAGCTCCCCCAATGAGCGTCCCACACCTCGACACCAGGATCGTCGACGGTAGGCCATCGCTACTCTTCGGTCCCTTTGCTGGGATAAACCCAAAGTTCCTCAAGAAGGGGTCAGTTCTAGACCTCCCCTTATCTGTAAGGCCTAAGAATCTCCTTCCCTACATTTCTGTGGCGCTTAGGAACTTTGACCTACTTCGCTACCTCATCAAAGAGGTTACAAAATCCAGGAAGGCGAAGTTTGAGATGCTCAGGGAGTTTGTACCGAGTGCACAAGAATCTGATTGGACCTACTACGAGGCCGGACAACGAGCTCAGATCATCAAGCCGGAGGGCCGATTAGGAAGTCTTCAGTTTGGAACTGAAGTTATTTCTTCGGCAGATGGAACGATGGCGGGCTTGCTGGGAGCGAGCCCTGGAGCTTCGGTCTCGGTCTCCGCGATGCTGGATGTGTTGGAGACGCTTGCCCCTGAGCAGTTTGCGGTGTTCCATGAGGGCCCTCTCTCCGAAAGTGTTGAGGGTTTTAGGGCAGACATCAATTCAAAGCCAACGGTTGCCCGGAGACTTTTAGCTGCCTCGGCCAGAGTTCTTAGGCTCAAGAAATAGAGAGGCCCCCAGTGCAGTGCACCGGGGGCCTCTGCTATCTATTTAGTAACCGATGAGAGTTACTCGCCCGTCGGTACCTGCGTAAATAGAGGAAGCAGGTATTTCAGGATATCCACTTGCACCTACAGGAAAGCTCTGAAGGTATCGCTTCAGTGCGTCAGCGTAGTCCGGCCCAATCTGGACTGGGGTGTACTTTGCGAAGATTGGATAACCATCGCCACCAGCTCCGATGAAGCCATTGGTCGTAACAGTGATGTCTGGTGCACCGCTGACAATTGCTCCGTTCTTGATGATCTCGGTTCCGTCAGCAAGAGTGAAGGTACGAACCCTGCTGCCCTCGGTGGCTATTGAATCCTCGTCATCCGCGAGCACCTGAGCGGTGTAGCTAGCGTCAAAGGTCACCTTTGCCCCTGCAATTTGCAAAAAGGCACCGTTGCTCGACTGAGCAACAGCGGCGCTGCGCTCTAGAATCGAGCGAACATCCTCCGGAGACATCTCTACAAAAACAACTTCCTTGTTAGAGAACGGCATGAAGTTGTAAACGTCCTCCATGGAGATGTTGTCTGTGCCGGCCTTAGGGAAGTCATCCCCGCCGTTCTGACGCAGTCCACCACCGTTTTGCACGGCAATCACATTTTCAGTCGGTAGGGAAAGCTCCTCCGCAACAAGGTTGTATGAGTAGAGCTGAGAGTCGGTTGCCAGGTTTCCCATTGCAGACTCTCCGTTTCTCATGGCAGGCCTCGAACGGTCTAGGTCCAGAGTTGTGGAAGCGATGATCGTTGTTGCCAGCGCATCGGTGCAGGTAGCGACAGGAGTCGTCGCTGCTGCCTTGATTGCTGCATCCTCTACTACCGCATCGGTTGCTCCAACGGCCTCAGAAACGGCATCCCTAACGATTACCCTTCTTGGGTAGGAGTCAGCATCCCAACCCTTTACATGTCCGTCAGCGTCAAATCTCACGTCAAGTCGCCCAAGGTAGTTGTAGTTACCCTTTGCGGTAACCATCGGGACAATCATGCCGGACTTATTTCTAGCGATGAGAGGGTATGTACCCTCTACATCCTCACGGTCTCCAGGAAGCATCTTCCACTTGGCGTAGCGGCCCAGCGGAGCCTGAAGCAGCTCATCACCGCCTCCGGCAACAGCGACATCAACATCTTCCAACAGAGAAACAAGCTCGCGATCGTTAGCGGAGTTTTGCAGGTGGCTAACGAGAATGATCTTGTTTACTCCAGCTGCAGTCAAGGCGTCTATTTCAGCCTGAACAACAACAGCGGTGTCTGCAATATTTCGAGTCGTCACCGTCGCGGTGCCTGGGCTAGAAACAGTGGGAAGATCGGGGTACATCGCGCTTACTACCCCAAATACCGCACCCGTTACTGGGTCAGTGTGGGTGTAGCTTTTACCCAAATTCCCCGCGGTGGCAAGACCGGAAAGATCTGCGTTTTCACTGAAGTCCATGTTGCCGGAGATAAACGTGTGATCCGACTTACGAGTCTGAGCTGTAACAGTCTGTATGAAGCGCTTCAAGAAGTTAGTACCGAAGTCAAACTCATGGTTCCCAAGTATGTGAACGTCGTACTCCATTAGCCCTTGGGCTACGCCATCGTAGACCGTCTGAGAGCTGTCCTTGGTCGAGGGCGCAGAGCAATTCAGCGCTGGACTTGCCAGGAAGCTATCGCCTGCATAAACGGTGAGGACGCTGTTGCCTTGTGATCGTGCGTCGGCAATCTCTCTATCCATTACTGAAGCAAAAGCTGCGATGCCGCCTATTGTCAGATTGGAACCTGAGGGCAGTTCGTACTCATCTGATGAAAGAGCCGATTCACCATCATTGTTGTGAAGAAGAGTGAGTGAGACCTCACCGTCTTCATGGCCAGCTGAAAGAGCTGCTGCCGGCGCTAGAGCAATTGCAACGATGGCTGCAAGGCCAGCGGCCATCGCCCTTTTGATTTTTATATTCATAGTTTGAACACTCCTGAACATTGCTGTTGAGGGAACCGATTCGTCGGTGAATCGGACCTACCCTCAATGTAGTGGTGACCAGACCCGGAAAATAACTCGGTTAAAACTCAATTCAACTATTAGGTGAAGGTTGCGCTACCCCCGTGAGGCAACAGGCTCATGCTTCGGCCTTGCTCTTCTTGAATAGGGTCAGAATTGCGTGACTCATGGATGTTCATCATGTCTTCGCGGTTAGCCTCTTCCAGCTTTTCGCGTGCGACCTTGTCCGCATTCCCTCTTGGTTTCTCTGCCAAATCCTCGCTCTGAAGCTCTGCTTTTCTGCCGTCGTCCCTGCCCATGCTTTCCCCATAGTCCTAGAGCGAGCTTTGTCCCTGGAATGGGCCTAGTCGCTGGCGAAGAGTTGAGTTCAGGGGTTGTTCGACGGATGTCTATGGTGGGCGATACTGGGTTCGAACCAGTGACCTCTTCCGTGTCAGGGAAGCGCGCTACCACTGCGCCAATCGCCCGGGTGTAACTAAGAGGTGAAGACGGGATTCGAACCCGTGTATACGGCTTTGCAGGCCGCTGCCTCGCCTCTCGGCCACTCCACCGTTTCAGGGTGAAACCTCTTTAGAGCGGATGACGAGACTCGAACTCGCGACCCCAACCTTGGCAAGGTTGTGCGCTACCAACTGCGCCACATCCGCACATTCCCAATGGAACTTGTTGAATTATGCCACAAAAGAATCTTTCATGGGCAATGCAAAAGGGGGCGAGATCACTCCCGCCCCTTTTGCTCTTTGCGGCTTAGTTAGGACTTGGACTCGCTGTTCTGGCCGAAGCTGTAAGCAGCCTCGCCGTGGACCACAAGGTCAACTCCCGCGATCTCGTCCTCGCTCTTGACCCTGAAGCCAATGGTCTTCTCGATTGCGAAGCCAATGACGAGGGCTAGAACGAAGCTGTAGATGAGAACTCCGAAGGCGGCAACTGTCTGAACCAGCAGCTGTCCTGCATCTCCACCGGTGAACAGACCAGTGTCGATGGCAAAGAAGCCGAGGTAAAGAGTTCCAACCAGACCTGCGGCGAGGTGGATACCGACCACATCGAGCGAGTCGTCATAGCCGAGCTTGAACTTCAGGTCGACTGCCAGGGCGGAAAGAACACCAGCCAGCACTCCAAGCACCAGTGCCCAGAATGGGGTCACGTTGGCACATGCCGGGGTGATCGCTACAAGACCTGCGACAGCACCTGAGGCGGCACCGATGGAAGTTGCTTTGCCTTCCTTGACCTTCTCAATTGCTAGCCAGCCCAAGATTGCGGCCGCGGTAGCTCCAAGAGTGTTGACGGTGATGAGACCGACGTTCTCCATGTTGTTAAGGAACTCTGCACCCACGTTAAATCCGAACCAACCGAACCAGAGCAGGGCTGCTCCCAGAAGAACCAGAGGAACGTTGTGAGGCTGCATGATGCCCTTGGCAAAGCCAAAGCGCTTACCTAGAACGATTGCAAGAGCGAGGGCTGCTGCACCCGCATTAATGTGCACGGCGGTTCCACCTGCGTAGTCGATCACGTCAGCTGTGCCGAACCACGTGCCAAGCTCCATGATCCAGCCGCCACCCCAGACCCAAGAGGCAACGGGGAAATAGACAAGGGTTGACCAGATTCCGGCGAACACGAGCCAAGGACCGAACTTGGCACGGTCTGCAATGGAACCTGAGATAAGAGCGACAGTGATGATGGCAAATGTTGCGCCGAAGGCCGCACCAATAAGGTCATCGTTTCCGAGTCCCTCAAGTGCGAAGGTGGCGAATGGGTTGCCAGAGAAGTCAGTCGGGCTCTCAACGGCAGACATGCTGAAACCGTAGAGAATCCAGAGCACCCCGATGAGTGCGAGCGAGCCGAAGCTCATCATCATCATGCTCACGACGCTCTTTGCCTTTACTAGTCCCCCGTAGAAAAAGGCCAGACCTGGCGTCATAAGTAAGACGAAGGCGGTGGCAGTTACCGCCCAGCTAAGTGAACCTGTGTCCAACATTTGAATACCCTCCTTGAATATGACCACGTGGCCAATGAGGAAATGATTGAGCTCGCATGTTTCGAAAGCTGTCACGTTTTGTTAAATTCGCGTTACACGATTTTGGACGGGTTGTGGCCGGCGGAAATCAACGCGAGCAAATATCTCTTATCCTTTATTGATACCTAAGGAGTGCAATGAAGAGCGACAGATCTGCGGCCCTGCTGCTTATGGGAGCCGCGATTCTCGGGCTCGTCATCGCAAACAGCCCGTTCGGCCCGGCTTTTCTAGACTTCAAGTTTTCCTACATCGGGTTTGAGGAGCTTGGCCTGAAGCTCAGCGTGGAGCACTGGGTGTCAGACCTGTTGCTCGCAACCTTCTTTTTGGTTGCCGGGCTGGAGCTCAAATACGAGCTGACGGTAGGGGTGCTATCTAAGCCATCTACTGCGCTCGTGCCTATCTTGGCTGGCGTAGGAGGCGTGGTCCTGCCCGCTCTGATCTACACCGCCTTCAACTGGGGCACCGATTACATGGTGGGATGGCCGATACCCACGGCTACAGACATCGCCTTTGCTCTTGGCATCTTGGCAATCTTTGGACGAGGCATGCCGAAGTCAGCGAGGGTATTCCTGCTTGCGCTGGCGATCTTTGATGACCTGGTTGCAATTCTCATCATCGCGATTTTTTACACCGAAGGCGTGAAGATCGAGTGGCTCTTGGCTGCGGCGGTTGTGCTCGGTGGCCACTCGCTAGCCGAGCGGTTCAATAAGCTGCCTATTAATTACGTGAGGGTTCTCACATTCATTCTTGTTTGGTATGCCGTTTACCAGTCAGGTGTTCACGCGACCATCGCTGGTGTTGCCCTGGGGCTAATCATTCCCGCAAAAAAGACGCACTCACTAGTTGGAAAGATTCAACCCTGGACCAACACAGTGTCCCTTCCGGTCTTTGCCTTCTTTGCGGTTGCAATAGCTCTCCCCACATTTGACGGGAGCTTTTCGAGCGTCTTCACCGGAATCACCCTCGCCCTGCCAATAGGCAAGATAGTCGGCATCACATTACTTGCCTATGTCGCCAACAGGATCGCGAGTGAGGAAGCAAGGCTCGCGTTGCAGTTACCCGACTTTGCTGCGATCGCTGGACTCGCCGGTGTTGGCTTCACGGTTTCGCTGCTGATGGCGAACCTGGCGTTCTTCGACAACACTCAGATCCTTGCCGAGGCCACTCTTGCAGTCATCGTTGGGTCCCTACTCTCAATGGCATTCGGAGCCTGGCTCTCCCAAAAGCGGGGTCGCTACTACATCCAAAAGCACCGCGAGGAAAACTCCAACTAGAGCTCGGAAAGTGCCCCCAGGCGACTCACAGCCCTTAGATACTTTTTGCGGTAGCCACCAGCAATCATGGCCTGCGAGAAGACCTCCGTTATTGCGACTGTTCCCGAACTCCGTAGTGGGATTTGGAGCTCGTAGAGGCGATCAACGAAAACCACAAACCGAAGTGCTGGAACCTGGTCAGTTAGCTCGAAAGCGCCACTAATTGCTAGGGCTGAAGTCTTAGAGAGGAGCTTGCGATATTTTGTCGGGTGCAGCGTCGCCAGGTGATTTAGAAGTGATTGAAAATCGTCAAGGTAGGCGTTTTCTTTTGAAGCCAGCCAATTAGCTAGCTCAGTATCACTTAGAACCGGGGCGTGAGAGTCTGGGTCTCGATGACGATAGTCCTCGCCGTCTATGCGGAGAACTTGGAAACGTTGCCCTAACCCGGCGATCTCACGAGCGAAGTCCTCGGCCGCGAATCTTCCGGCTCCGAGTGCATTGGGAGGAGTGTTAGAGGTTGCAGCAAACTTGACTCCCTTGGCCGACAGTTCCTTTAGCAGCCTCGAGAGGATCATCGTGTCGCCCGGATCGTCCAGTTCAAACTCATCAATGCAGATCAGGGAGAACTCCCCGAACCTGCGGACGGCCTCTTGGAAGCCAAGGAAACCAACTATTGAGGTGTACTCAAGGAATGTCCCAAAAGCTTTCCTGCCTTTGAATTGGTGCCAGATGCTCGCTAAAAGATGTGTCTTACCTACACCGAAACCACCGTCTAAATAGACTCCGGGTGGCGTCTCTCCCCTACCGAAGAGCTTTCCGGACCCGCCTGTTGCAAATTGTTTCGCAGCCTTGGTTGCCGCCTCTTGACTGGGAAATAGCGGATCCGGCCGGTAACTATCAAAGGTTGCGCTCTCAAACTCTGGAGGAGGCACCAACTGTCGCATAAGCTCTTCAGCAGAGATGCTAGGTGAATAGCTACATAGGGAATCAGGCCCCGAAGACCGCTGTTCACCCAAAAGACATCACCACAAGACCGCTAGTTTATGGAGATAAATACCACCAATGAGTGAACAAGAGAAGATTTCTAAGTATGCAAGCCCAGAGGCCTTGGTCACGACCGAATGGCTGGCTGAGAATCTAGACGCGGTCACGGTTGTAGAGTCCAACGAAGACATCCTCCTCTATGACACCGGACACATACCCGGTGCTGTGAAGCTTGACTGGCACACCGAACTAAACGATCAGGTAAGGCGCGACTATCTCGATGGTGAGCACTTCGCAAAATTGATGCGCTCCAAGGGCATTTCTCGAGAAGACACCATTGTCCTCTACGGAGACAAGTCAAACTGGTGGGCAGCCTACGCGTTTTGGGTCTTCAAGCTCTTTGGACACCAGGACGTGAGACTACTCGACGGCGGCAGGATGAAGTGGATTGCCGAGGGACGAGAGCTAACAACTGACAAGCCTTCTAGAGCTGAAGGTAACTACCCAGAAGTAGTTCGTAAGGATGACGAGATTCGAGCCTTCAGAGACGACATCGCAAAGCACCAGCCCTCCCCCATTATCGACATTCGCTCTCCTCAGGAGTACACCGGTGAGCGCCTGCACATGCCCGACTACCCGAATGAGGGTGCAGCAAGGGCTGGTCACATTCCAAGTGCAAAGAACGTCCCATGGGGCAAGTTGGTTCAAGAGGACGGTTCATTCAAACCGCTCGATGAGCTCCAGACGATTCTCTTTGAGGAGACTGGCTCAAGCCCTCAGGACAAGTTCATTACCTATTGCCGAATTGGCGAGAGATCCTCGCTCACCTGGTTCGCGCTCAAGTACCTAGTTGGTGTCAAGGACGTTCGGAACTATGACGGATCATGGACTGAGTGGGGAAACCTTGTCGGTGTTCCCATTGCCCAGGGTGAGGCTCCAGGAGTATTTGCTTGAGCGCTAGCGACATTGTCGAGGAGTTTGGGCTGATGCCAGACTCGGAAAAGCTTCAGCTGCTTCTCGAGTACAGCGAGAATTTGCCGGATGTCCCGAGTAAGTATGGCGAAAACCCCGAGCTCATGGAACGTGTCGAAGAGTGTCAAGCGCCGGTCTTCATAGCCGTTGAGGGTAATGCGGATGCAGTTGAGCTCTTTTTCTCGGCGCCGCGAGAGGCTCCGACCACCAGAGGGTTTGCCTCTGTGCTTCACGCCGCACTAGACGGCAAAACCGCCCGAGAGATTACAGACTTAGATGACGACTTCCCAGGACAGCTCGGACTCGAAAAGCTCATCTCACCGCTTCGAGTAAGGGGAATGCGGGGCATGCTGTTCCGAATCAAGCGAAAAACAAAAGAGCTTCTTGATTCCTAGTGCTCTGAACCTGGGTCCCATTACCGCAACACTTGTTGTAGGGCCAGAAGGCGAGCACGTTGGGCCAGACGGAACAAGTAAGTCCCTTGGAGGTCAGGCGGATTTGAACTGGTTCGTCTCGGTACGAAGGCGGGCAGAGGTAGTCCTCACCTCCGGCAAGAGCTACGTGGACGAGACCTACCGCGCTCCAGTCAATGCTGAACTAGCAGTACTCTCACGGACTCTCACAGCGTCAGATCTTACTCCTGGGGTCATGCTCATCTCAGAGAACCAGGCAGCCAATTTCAGAGAGGCAGTCAAATATCTGCAATCGCTCGGGTTTGAGAGGATTCAATGCGAGTTTGGACCGACAGGCTTCCTCGCACTAAGCGCTGTGCCCTCGGTTGAGGCATACCTGAGCTCAGAGAAGCTCAGCGGCATTGAGATCTTCACATCAAGGCATGGAGTCGAATTCGAGTTGGTTTCATCCGCCGAGCTATTTATTGCCCGCATCGGCAGCGTGGCTGTCCACTAAATGGGTGAAGTCGGGGTAATTTTCGACTGTGAAGCTCGACCTAACAGACATTTCTGAGACATTTCAGGGAATGCTGTCAGGTATCAGTGAGGTGGAGTCTCGAGACGAAATCGTCCTGACTCAAATTCCCTCTCCTAAAGGCATCGCCCCAGAGGCAATAGCTATTAGTGCTGAGGTTGCTCACGAAACCGCTTCAGACCACGGGGTAAGCCGTCTGGTCTACTGCAGAGACCCCGAAATGCCTGAGGGCTGGAACTCTGAGTTCAGAATCATCGGTTACGCAAAGAGTCCTATTGAGCTTGAGATGGCAAAGGACGATTACACAGCCGCCATGCCCTGGGAGTGGCTCAAGGACTGCTTGAAAGCATCTGGCGCACAATTCGCGCACGAGGCGGGCACCACAACAACCGTTATTTCGACCGGGCATGGCTCACTTGTTGCTCAACCCCAACATGGTGAGCTTGAGATTCGTGCTAGCTGGGCACCGCTCGACTTTGATCTTTCCAATCACCTGCGAGGTTGGATCGAACTGGTGGCACTAATCTCGGGCCTTCCGCCGAAAGACGGCAAGGTCGTGAGGCTGGATTGAAGTTAGACAACCCCCGTCTCGAGGTTAGATATGTAGATGACCCCGAGTCGCTAAAGGCCCTTATCGAAGCACTGGGCTCAGTCGCAGTCATCGGGTTAGATGCAGAGCGAGCCAGTGGTTTCCGCTATTCCCACAGGGCTTATCTCATCCAGATTGCAATCAAGGATGTAGCTATCTACCTGATAGACCCCGAAGGTTTCGAAGGTGACCAGTGGGCCAAGGAGCTTGGAAGTGCCATGGCTAAAACCACCTGGATACTCCACGCTGCCACCCAGGATTTACCGTGTCTTGCAGAGCTGGGCATCAGGCCAACTTCACTAATTGATACAGAGCTTGCGGCGCGTTTGGCCGGTCTTGAGCGGTTTGGTCTGGCCTCGCTGGCAGAGGTCCTGCTAGAAATGGAACTAGCTAAGGAGCACTCCGCCGCCGACTGGTCCCAAAGGCCCTTACCCGAGAGCATGCTCACCTATGCCGCCCTAGATGTCGATGTGCTGTTCGAGCTCTGGGGCGCTCTTGAACAAACGCTCAGCGAGCAAGGGAAGCTGGACTGGGCTACGCAGGAGTTTCAGCACCTTGTTGGCTTCAAGGCTAAGGAGCCGGCAGCTGAGCCCTGGCGACAGCTCCCTGGCATGAGCAAAATCAAGGACGAGAGAAAACAAAAGATTGCAGCCTCGTTGTGGCTTGCTCGTAACAAGGTTGCCATGGAGAAGGACGTTGCCCCGGGAAGACTGATTCCAGATCGTTCCATTGCTGCGGTAGTAGCAGAGCCTCCAAAATCTAAATCGCAACTTGCGTCGAACAAGCAGTTCCAAGGCAGGGCTTCAAGAACGATGCTGGATCTTTGGTGGCGCTCAATTTCAGAGTCCGAAGCAGTTGAGCTTGGCGAAGAGGAACGCAGCACCGACTTCATTCCAAATCACAGGTCCTGGGAGAAACGTTTCCCTGAGGCTCACGCGAGGCTAACTGCAACGAGACCGCTAATTGTTGAAAAGGCGTCAGAGCTTGCTATGCCGGTAGAGAACCTACTGACCCCTGATATCCTCAGGAGAGTGTGTTTTGAGCCTGCAGAGGATGTTGCAGCGCAGATGGTGCTCCTTGGAGCCAGGCACTGGCAAGTCGAGATCTGTGCTCCGCTTATTGGTGCTGGTCTTGATCTTGCGCTAGCTCCTCCGATAGCTGAGGCTTAGCCTTCGGCACTCTGGTCCCGACAACCTGCTCCACTACCTCCATGGCAATCTGCTTGTCGGTAAGTCCCAACCTCGCAAGAATCCCATCCCGTTCAGCGTGCTCAAGGAACTCAGCCGGAATGCCAACCTCGTGCAAACCAGTGTCTATCTGAGCCTCCCTTAGGCTCTGTCGGAGTCTTGAGCCAAAGCCGCCGACCCTAACGCCGTCCTCAAGGGTGACAACGAGCCTGTGCTGTGCTGAGAGCTCAACAAGGTCTTCGCTAACCGGCAGAATCCATCTCGGATCAACCACAGTGGCACCGATTCCCTGCTGCGCAAGAAGGCCTGCAACCCTGACAGCTAGGTGGGCGAAGGGTCCGATACCGACAATCAACACATCCCTTGCTTCGCTCTCTGCGAGCAGATCCGCACCGTGTGCGAGTCTCTTGAGGGCCGGTAGCGGCTTAGCAACGCTTCCCTTTGGGAATCGAATTACGGTCGGGGCGTTGTCAACCGCAACTGCCTCGCGGAGACTTTCCCTGAGAGATGCCTCGTCTCTGGGCGCGGCAATCTGGATGCCCGGCACGACCTGAAGAATTGACATGTCCCACATTCCGTGATGAGACGCGCCATCTGGTCCTGTGACGCCAGCCCTATCCAGCACGAAGGTCACGCCCGCTTTATGGAGCGCAACGTCCATCAAAACCTGATCAAACGCGCGATTTAAAAAGGTTGAGTAGACGGCAACTACTGGGTGTAGGCCACCAAAAGCCATTCCCGCAGCCGCTGTTACCGCATGCTGCTCAGCGATACCAACATCGAAGACCCTACCCGGGTACTTCTCCGCCATGGCGTCCATGCCAACGGGAATCAGCATGGCTCCTGTGATTCCTACTATCTTGTCGTCCGCGTCAGCTGCTGCTACTAGCTCATCCCCAAACACGGAAGTCCAGCTTGGTTCGCTGGATGCCTTGATAGGTAGCCCGCTCTCCGGGTTTATCTTTCCCACGGCATGGAACTGGTCTGCTTCGTCCTCCAGTGCAGGCGAATAACCCCGGCCCTTCTGAGTTATTACGTGCAAGATAACCGGCTGACCTAGGTTCTTAGCCTGCTGTAGGACTCTTTCGAGAGACACGAGGTCGTGGCCGTCAACTGGTCCAAGGTGTTTTATGTCTAGGTTGGGGAAGATTCCCTTGTGAACTCCAAAACCAAGTAGCGAATCTATGAAGGCGTGCGTGGCATTGAAGAGAACCCTTCCCAGCGGACCGAAAACGGAAAATACTCGCTTGGAGATTCGATAGCCCTCTCTGTACCAAGGCTCGGTTCTAATCTTCGAAAGACCCCTTGCTAGGCCACCAATGGTCGGAGCATAGGAGCGGCCGTTGTCGTTGACGATTACCACTAGGTTGCGATCGTTGTCGTCTGTGATGTTGTTTAGGGCTTCCCAGGCCATGCCACCAGTGAGCGCGCCATCACCAATCACAGCTACCACGTGACGGTCAGCCTGACCGGTTGCCTTGAACGCTCTAGAAATGCCATCAGCCCAGGACACTGAGGTCGAAGCATGGGAGTTTTCAACAATGTCATGCTCCGATTCGGAGCGCTGGGGGTAACCCGCGATGCCACCAGATTGCCTGAGACCCGAAAAATCCTGCCTGCCAGTTAGCAGCTTGTGGACATAAGACTGATGACCGGTATCGAAGACCATGGCATCGGTTGGCGAATTGAACACTCTGTGCATAGCGATAGTGATCTCGACTACGCCCAGGTTGGGTCCCAGGTGGCCGCCAGTCTTCGAGACGGTTTCAATCAGGAAAGAGCGGATTTCCTCGGCCAGCTCCTTGAGCTCGCGTTCGCTAAGACCTTCCAGGTCATTGGGCGACCTAATTTGCTCAAGCATGCTGGGTTCAACCCCTCTTCAGCTGTTCCTATGCCCTAGGCCACCAGCGAACGAAGCACGTACTGCAGAATTCCACCATTGCGGTAGTAGTCAGCCTCGCCCGGTGTGTCAATTCGCACCACAGCATCGAAGCGAACCTCTTGTTTTCCTTCAGGCGAGTGAGATGTCGGTGTAGCGACAACTGAAATTGTCTTGGGCGTAACTCCCTGGTTTAGCTGCTCAATCCCAGTGAAGCTGTAGCTTTCAGTCCCGTCGAGACCGAGACTCGTTGCGTTCTGGCCCTCTGGGAACTGAAGCGGCAAAACACCCATGCCGATCAGGTTGCTGCGGTGAATGCGTTCGAAGCTCTCTGCGATTACAACCTTCACCCCAAGGAGAGAAGTGCCCTTGGCCGCCCAGTCTCGTGAAGAACCTGAGCCATACTCTTTGCCTGCCAGGACGACCAGCGGGACTCCTGCTGCCTTGTAGTTCTCGGAGGCGTCAAAGATGAAGCTCTGGCTGCCATCTGGGCTTGTGAAGTCGCGCGTGTAGGTGCCCTCGACATCATCGAGAAGCTGGTTGCGGAGCCTAATGTTGGCAAAGGTTCCACGAATCATTACTTCGTGGTTTCCGCGTCTGGAGCCGTAGGAGTTGAAGTCAACTCTTGATACCCCTCTGTCGCTGAGGTACTTTCCAGCTGGAGAGTCAACCTTGATAGATCCAGCAGGTGAGATGTGATCGGTTGTTACCGAGTCTCCGAGCTTTACAAGGACCCTCGCATTTTCAACATCAGTCACTGGAGCTGGCTTGAGCTGCATGCCTTCAAAATATGGGGGCTTCTTCACATAGGTCGACTTATCCTCCCACTCAAAGAGCGCACCCTCCGGGGTTGGAAGTGAACGCCAGCGCTCATCACCATCGAACACCGATGCGTACTGACTGGTGAACATCTCACTATTGATGGAG
>Ga0222718_10001576_pt1 | contig 21431 bp, 39 predicted proteins | sample C33_27DmetaG_FD_165045 | JGI IMG/M metagenome (GOLD analysis project Ga0222718, IMG submission 165045) | Estuarine water microbial communities from San Francisco Bay, California, United States - C33_27D | ecosystem: Environmental > Aquatic > Marine > Unclassified | place: USA: California...
GGAGGCAGCGTAATGGCTATGAATGCTTATCCAGAACTTCGATTTCACTGTCCATACTACGGCAGTTTGGAATATCAGTACAACACGTATCTGAACAAACACGCTGACAAACAGAATAAGGGATCCGGCGGTTCTCGTGATTCTGAGCGTGGAAAGACCTATAAGGCTGAGTGGGCTTACCAACGTGAAATGGGTTCTGAAATTCCTGAATTCAAGAATATCGAAGAAGCGCAGAAGTTCGCCAAGAAGATTTACAAGTCAAAGACTTGGCAGAAGTTGTGGGATCGAAACCGTGTATCAACTTCTGTCAATCCTCGTGAACCAATGGTTGTGATGAAGCAACGTAACTCTGGACGTGGAACCGCTGGTTTCACTAACGGACATACCGTAACACTAGATAGTCGTGTAGGACTTGATGTGTACACTCTGATTCACGAGTTGACTCATTGCCTTGGACATATGCATCATGGTCGATCATTCCGAAAAACTGTATTGGATATGGTCGGAGTATTTCTTGGAGCAGAACACAAGAAGGTTCTCAAGAAAGAATTTAAGGATCGCAAGTTGTCTTGTGGAGAAGCACGAAAACCAATGTCCTTTGATCAGTGGAAGACTTCAAAGGAGCGGATGGGGAAAATTAGAAGTTGTTTGACTTAGAAAAAACTAAAGATAATGTATCAAGTTTGGAATTTGGTAGTGTTGTTATAGACGAGGAGACAGCTAACATCGTGCAAACTTCTATGAAGGTGCCTAGAGGTTGGACGTTTTCCGGTGTTTATGGAAAAAACATGGATTGTGTCGTATACAACGGAATTCCTATACTTCTAGTGATTTATGAAAAGGAAAACCTTGAAATAAAAGAAGGGGAAAAATGGTTAGAAGTTTCCGTCTTAGGAAATTTTGTTAACTTTGTGAGAAAGACCAGACATTACCTTGATAAAGAAGAAAGGAACGCCATAAAACTTATGGCTCACTACAAAGCAGCAGATAAAGTTTTCAGTGAGTACGATGGAATCTATGGTATAATTAATGAAGATAATACTGCTGTGCAAACCTTTATCAAAAAGGGATTGGGAGCAGAGGAACTGGCAGAGTTTAACACTGAACCTGTAGAAACACATAGAAGGAACACACCAAGAAACAGGTGTTTGTTTTCTAGGGAACAATGGAATAAAGGATACCTTAGAAAAAAGGTTTTGGAATTATATGAATGAATATAAAATATATAAATCCGATTTGATTGTTAACAACAAAGAAAAATTTGTTGAGATATGTGAATATGCAGGTGAAGTGATAAAAGATGAAATTGTAGATCCATCTGGCAGAACTGCTACGAATATACATCCAAATGAAGAGTATAATAGATTTACATCTTTGTCAACAACCGCTGGTTTCAAACATTATAATATTTTTTCTTATCATACAGAGAGTGATTTGTTTTACGACTTGTATAAAGAACTAAAACAGGTTATCAGGGATTATGTAGGAGATGACCGAAGAATATGGTTTCAATCTTGGTTAAACATTTTAACGTATGAAGAACTTGAGAAAGTTCTAGCTATGCATAAACACGTCTTTGATGTTCATGGATTTATCTCTATTGATCCGAAGAAAACTGTTACTGAATTTTTAACCTATGAAATTGAAAATGAAGTAGGCAACATCTACATTGGCCCTTGTGGTGATGACTATTACCACAGAGTTAGAAATGTGGATGTGTGGGATGGGAATAGAATTACAATAGCTTTTGATTGCAAGTTTAATTCTGATTATAGACAACCAAATAAATTTTTTCCATTGCTATGAATAACCATACAATGTTTTGGTGGATCTTTCCTAGACGTGATGGTGACTATCAGTGGTGGTGGGGATATCGTAAGGTGACCATGATTAGTTTGCCTGAATCAGAGAAACAAAGGTATCTTGAAAAAATGAGAGGTTTAAAATGTCATACAGAGTTCACAACGACAACACCGGAACATATCAGGACGTAGAGGGCTATGATGAACTCATACGTCTACAGTGGGAGGCCAAGGGCTCATATGTTCCCAGAGTAACATATACACCACCCCATGATTGTGACATTTGGGGTTATGTTAACCCGCATACTATGAATAACGATTTTGCCACATCAACTGATGATGTGATAATGGGGTAATTAAAATGACGCCAAGAGAAGGTAGAGGCGATCCGATGGTTCGTGCAGATGGTCGAACAAAACCAGACCGCAAGTGGTATCCCGAAGACTTTGACTGGTACTTGAAGTGGGTCGCTTCTATTTTGGTCATGACTTCACTTGCAATGCGATCAGCAGGGCCAGATTATCGAATGTATGATTTGTGTATTGGTTTTGTGGGTATTCTGTTGTGGACATGGGTATCGATTATCTGGAAAGACCGAGCACTCATTATGTTGAATGCTGTTTCGGGGTTCCTACTTGCTTCTACAATATTAAGGGAAATGTAATGGGAACTACCAAAGAAAATGTCAAGACTATCGATGCAGATGACCTACTTGCATTCTTAATAAATATTGCAAATGAGGCGAAAAAAGGGTATTATGAAGATGACGCTCTTCATACCGATTGGATATATGGTTATTGTGCCGCAGTCGAAGACATTAAAATTAGGTTTATTGTAGATGAATAAAGTATTTGTACATGCTCCTGTTGAATTGACAGAGATGCAAACAGTCAACAAAGATGGTGGAAGAAAGTATATCACACCTGAAGATGTTGCCCTTCCTTCTATCACAACCGTGTTGTCGATACTCTCTCGTGATGGTATCGCTGCATGGCGTAAACGTGTAGGTGAAGAAGAAGCAAACCGCATCTCTCGTGTTGCGTCTCAACGTGGAACTGCTGTACACTCTTGCATGGAAGACTTCATTAATAATGTTCCTATGGAAGAGTTAAAACAGAAGTACATGCCCAACATCATCGAAGACTTTCTTCCTATTGCTCAGATAGCGGCAGATAAGATCGGTACAGTTTATGCACAAGAAGCTCCTTTGTATTCCAAACACTTGGGTGTTGCGGGTCGAGTGGACTGTGTAGCAGAGTATGATGGTCGAATATCAATCATTGACTTTAAGACTTCACGTAAAAAGAAGTATCCGTCTATGATCAAAAACTACTTCATGCAAGAATCTGCGTATGCGATCATGTGGGAAGAACGTACAGGCCAACCTATCACACAACTAGTGACCATTATTGCGGTGGACGAATATTCGCCACAGGTGTTTATCGAACATCGTGATAATTGGGTGCGGCCTCTCAAAGAAACTATTGCACAATGGAATGACGAAAACTCTACTTCCCTTTTCGTATAAATAGTGGTATAGTTGTTTTAAATCCACCGTTTAGGAAAGTATCTGTGCTAAACTTTATTAACTATTTGAACGAATCTTCTTTGACTTTTGGAGAACTCACTCGTGATGACAGAGAGTTTCGTGTAGATCTGTTTCTTCGAAAGTACAAGACAGGCGAACCGTTTGTATTAACTACGGGTAAAGAAGTAGTACTCAAGTACAATCCTGAAATCGAAAAGGCAATTAAGTCAAAGGACTCTAAACTTGCACAATCGATTGGTCTAGAAACCCAAGACGGTGATAAACTCGCCTTTGGCAAACTTGCAAAGACCAAAGAGTTTGGCGGTGGACGTGGATCTGGCGGTGGTTCAGACTCTACTCGTGCAACCGAATCTGCTCAGTGTGTTTATCTCACTGCTATCTGGAAAGATGCGAACACTGATTTTTCCCCTTCTGCCATTCAGGATGCGTTTCGACAAACTCCTACTGATGCTTCTGCAGATGAAGTTATGTCAATACCCGATGAATGGATTGAGTCTTCTATCGCTACTGCAAAAATCCTAAAGAAGGCTTTGGGCAAGAAAGAGTATAGTTTTCATCGTGGATCCGCTTGGGTTGATGTTTTAGAAAATAAGTTTAAGGCACTGAACAAGGTCGAAAAAACTTTTTCTAATGTCAACAAGTGGACTCCCGCTGATATCTACATGGTCGCAAAGGGAGCGGAGAATAAGTACGATATTGAAGGTGCGGAGTCTATTCAGTATCTAAACAATGAACTACTGAAGGCGTATACTGCACGTGATATCATTGGAGTATCACTTAAAAAGGTAAGTGGTAAACCACGTGTATCTCAGGTTAACTACAAGAAACCATTCAAGTCTCCTAAGTTCACATCTGTATCCTACGGTAAGAGAGACTTCTTCAAAGCAAAAGACGGTTATATATTCGGGTCTGGCGGGTTTCAAATGCAGTTTCGAACCTACCCGACTTTTCAGTGTGAGATTATCGGAAACAAAGCAAAACACGGTAAGGTCTCACACGGTGGTATTGACGCTGCACTTTATGCGGTGACTCGTGATAAGACCGAAAATAGAAAACAATTAGAAGCTTTCATCAAGAAGGATCGTGATGCTTTCCTTGATAAGTTTTATGGGTTCTATGACGGTGCAGTTGATAATCCAGTAGACAAAGAAACCTTCAAGTCAAATCTTGAGAAAAAGAATGTTGATTGGTTAGTTTCAAAGTATTACATAACATCTATCTTTGTGATGATAAAGGGACGTGAACAAGAGTTTATGTCTCACCTAACAAGAGTGGCGAAATCACAATCGCCTATGTCAGCAGTTCATCTAAAGGTATATTAAAATGGCACAATATTCTGTAAACAGACAAAATCATTTTAACCCGAGCAACTCAGACCTGCATGAAGTGATGATGCTTGCTGATAAAGACGGCAACATTATCAACTCGTTTGGTTCTGCTTCCAATATTCCTATTGCTGCTGGTGTGGTGGATGGATATGGACACATCAACAAATTCGGATTTACCGGAACCGATGTTAACGGAACAGCAACTATCTGGGATGGAAACGGCACCACTGCCCTATATCCTTATCCTGCTGCGGGTACGGTTTCTGTTTCTGGTGCGACATCTGCTGATGACGGCGAGACGATTGAGATTCAAGGTCTGGACGCTTCTTACAATCCTCAGACCGTGACAACTACGGTTGGTGGTACTACGACTGAAACTTTTTCTCGTATTTTCAGAGCAAGAATGATCTCTGCAACAAACACTGTAGTGATCACTATAAATCAGGGCGGGTCGCTCGCAGCGAGGATTGGTGCTGGTAACGGTCAAACCCTAATGGCGGTATACACGATTCCAGCTGGAAAGACTGGATATCTTTTGAAGATTCAGGGTAGTTCTGATAAATCAGCCGCAGTAAAATTTAAATTGTTTGCTCGTGCTTTTGGTGAGGCATTTAATCTGAAGGGTCAATGGGGTATCGGCGGAGGTAATGCTGTTGACTATGACTATCCAGTTCCTTTAAGATTTACGGAAAAGACTGATCTCAAGGTTGATGTTACTACGGGCAGCACTTCAGGTTGCGGTGCAATCTTTGATATTATACTAGTGGATAACTCATAAGTGCGAGACTGGATTGCAAAATCGCAAACGAACTTCTTTCGGTTCTTTGCAGACACTTTCTTTCGTAATCGTTATGGTCATCGTGCGCTTGTTTTAGAAACGGTTGCGGGTGTTCCAGGCATGGTGGGCGGTATGTTGACTCACCTAAAAAGTTTACGTAGACTTCAGAAGGGTAATGGTACAAAGATTCACGAGTTACTTGCAGAGGCAGAAAACGAAAGAAAACATTTGATGTTCTTTATGGAAGTAGTACATCCTTCTGCGTTGGAACGTTTAATTATTATAGTTGCACAATTTTTGTTTTGGCACTACTATCTAGTACTCTATTTGATATGGCCAAGTCTTGCACACAAGATGGTAGGATACTTTGAAGAGGAAGCGGTACGTAGTTACACTAATTATCTTGAGTTGATTGAGTTAGGAGAGATTGAGAATGTGCCTGCTCCACAAATTGCGATTGAATACTATGATTTGCTTGACGATGCAAAACTTTCTGATATGATACAATGTATACGTAAAGATGAAGAGCATCACGCAAAGGTAAACCACGGATATGCAGATGGAATTTAAAGATTTTATCACAGAACAGAAGAACACCCATATGACTCACATCGAAGATAAGGTCATTTATGGGGGTGTGAACGGTACACGTCAAGCAATCCTTGCTCTGCGTGAACTGCGTGATCTGTTGTCTGGTAAACATAAAGGAAAGGTCTCTGTGAAGTGGGACGGTGCTCCTGCTATCTTTGCGGGACAAGATCCACGAGACGGTAAGTTTTTCGTGGCGAAGAAAGGAATCTTCAATAAGAACCCAAAGGTCTATAAGACTAATGAAGAAATTGATGAAGACACTACGGGGGATCTCGCATCCAAACTAAAGGATGCACTTCAGTATCTACCCGAACTTGGTATCAAAGGTGTGATCCAAGGCGACTTTCTATTTGGTAGGGGAGATTTATCCACAAAGAAAATAGATGGAGTCGAATATGTTACGTTTCATCCTAATACTATTGTCTATGCTATTCCCAAGGAGATGGCTAGGTCTGTAAGATCTGCAAAAATCGGTATAGTGTGGCATACTACATATAAAGGTAAGACATTTGAAACTATGAAGGCATCTTATGGTGTTGACGTGAGTAAGTTCAAAAAGTCTTCTAACGTATGGTCACAAGACGCTATGTTACGTGATCTTTCTAATGCAACTATGTCCCAAAGTGACACGGAGGAAGTAAATGAACATCTTAAAGAAGCTGGTAAACTTTTTAACCAAATTGCTGGGAGTACCCTCAGAACCCTCGAAGGAAATCCCGCCCTCGCCCAAACCATCGAAACCTACAACAACACCTTCGTCCGAAAAGGACAAGTCATCCCCAGCTCCAAAGCGCACGTCAAAGGGCTCATCAAGTACATCCAAGACAAGTACCAAAAAGAAATCGACAAGCGCAGCACCGAAAAAGGCAAGAAAACCCAGAGCGAAAAAAGAGACGAAATCCTAAGTTTCTTTTCTTCTGCAAATCGGGCATCTCTCGAAAAGATGTTCGATTTGCAAAAAAGTATCGTACTTGCGAAACTAAAACTTATAAATAAACTTAACAGTTTAAAGAAGATTGATACCTTTGTAAAAACTCCACAAGGGTATAAAGTAACTGGAGAAGAAGGTTACGTAGCAATCGATAAACTTGGTGGTGACGCAGTGAAACTTGTTGATAGACTGGAATTCAGTTATAACAACTTTTCACCCGATATTTTGAAAGGATGGGACAAACCAACGAGGAAGTAAAGGTGGCAAAGAAACCACTTGGATTCAAACAGTTTATCAACGTAGATTACACTCAGACGGGTGATGATCAAGTTGCATATAACGCCAAGAAGCGTAAAAAGCACATACCCACAGGCAATACTGGAGAGTCGGTAAAGTCCGAAGCTCTTACTGTTCAACAGCGACTCAAAAAAGCAAGACAGATGAAGAAACTTGCTCCTAAGATCGCATTGGGTCGCAAACGTGCCGCAAAGAAAATTGCGAACATTGAAACGTTAAAGAAGCGTGCTAAGAAACAAGCTCGTAATGTTGTCCTAAAGAAACTCACCAAAGATATTCCAAAAGACGAACTCTCTTTTGCTCGCCGTCAAGAGCTTGAAAAGAAGTTGGATCAGAAGAAAGGTGTAGTAGATCGTATCGCAAAGAAATTGCTTCCTCAAGTAAGAAAGCAGGAACTAGAACGAAAAAAGGGCAAGTCTAGTGATGATTAAGAATTTTTCTCAATACCTGATCGAAGAGGAACGTGAGGTTTACTTCACGTTTGGTCGTATGAATCCTCCTACGATTGGTCACGGTAAAGTGATGGACACTCTTGCCTCTAAGTCTGGTAAGTCTGACTACAAGGTTTATTTGTCTCAGGTGTCTAATCCAAAGAAGGATCCTCTTTCGTACACTGACAAGATAAAGCACGTGCGAAAGATGTTTCCAAAACATGCACGTCAAGTCATCATGGACAAAGACGTAAAGAATGTGTTTGATGTTGCAGCCAAACTTTATGACCAAGGATATACCAAAGTCAATATGGTTGTTGGTGCAGACCGCATTCGTGAGTTTGAAGTACTTCTGAACAAGTACAACGGTAAGAAAGCACGTCACGGATTCTACAACTTTAAGTCTATCAATGTTATTTCTGCAGGCGAACGTGATCCCGATGCTACAGGTGTTGAGGGTATGTCTGCGTCCAAACAACGTGCAAACGCTTCCGCAAATGACTTTGTGACTTTCTCACAAGGTGTACCAAAGTCCATGTCAAACAAAGACGCACGTAAGTTGTTCAATGATGTGCGTAAAGGCATGGGACTCAAAGAAGAAACTCAGTTTAAAAATCACATCGAATTGTCTCCTGTTTCAGAAACAAGAGAACAGTATGTACAGGGAGAACTGTATGCAGTTGGAGATACGGTTGTTGTTAAAGAAAGCGAAGAACTGGTTAGTGTCTCTGTACTCGGCGCAAACTACGTTATCGTTGAGCGCCAAGATGGCACTCGACTTCGCAAATGGCTCGATGCAGTCGAACTCGTTGAACGACAAGATCCCGACATCAAAGATCGTGAAGGAACGCAACCTGCCCGATATCACGCTGGATTGAAAAAGTCAACCAAAGCAAAGCGTGACGCACACTTCAAGAAACACGGTAAGAAAGCAGACGATGATGCCTCTGCATACAAACCTGCGCCAGGCGATAAGTCTGCTGAGACCAAACCTTCTAAGTACACCAAACAGTTCAAAGACATGTTTGGTGAGGACTTGGATGAAAGGTCATGGGCACATGACTTGGGGTTGATCAAGTCTAAGACCGTAGGAAAAGACAAGTACAAGAAAGTTGCTCAAATGGTTTTGAAGAAGAAGGGTGACGACAAGAGAAGCAATGACTTCTGGGCAGCAAAGATCATTCGTCAAGCGAATATCAAGGGTATGGATTCCAAAGCACTTGCCGATGTAATGTCTGGACTGACCGAAGATCCTGTACAGAATGCACGTGATGCAATCGAACGTGAAAAAGAATCAGACAAAAAGAAACATGATCGTTTATTAGATCGTGCACGACTTGCACGTGCCAAACAAAAGAACAGGGAAACGAAATGATAGGGTTCAAAAAATACCTTGACGAAGGTCGGTACTCCATGTATGATAGTCTTGGTGGACTTGAAGAAGGCCCAGATGGTCTTGCCGCTAAGTCAAAGAAGTCGGGTATTTCTGTGGACACACTAAAGAAAGTATATAATCGGGGTGTTGCAGCATGGAAGACGGGTCACCGCCCAGGCACGACACCACAACAATGGGGAATGGCGAGAGTAAACGCATTCATCGTTAAGAAGAAAAAAGGAAACCTTAATCACGATAAGGATTTAGCGTAAATGAAAACTTTTAAAGAAATTAGAGAAAACAAGAATCTCATTAAAGACTACGAAACATACATGGCAAAAGGTGACAAGAAAACTCACAATGCTATTGATTTCTTAATGTCTATGTCAAAGTACAAACGCTATAACCGTGATCAAATGGCAAAGATCATCGGTAATCATTTAAGGAAGAATCGATAATGAAAACTTTTAAAGAACTGAGAAAAGACAAAGAGTCTCCGGTATACCACATTGTAACTCAGGGTGAAGGAGACAACAAACAAAAAGTTGTTGGTGTTTATGACGATGTTAAGAAAGCGACAGCAGCACGTGATGCATGGAACAAGAAAAATAATCCCGCAAAACCTTCTCATCGTGCAAGGGTTTACTCACAAAAACCTTATTGGAATAACAAAAAACCCAAAGTCGGTTCTGCAATTTCTTGGTCTACATATTCCAACAAGGATAACTATACCAAGATTAAAGAATCAGTTGAACTTGATGAAGCACGTGCGCCACAACTTGGTAAGAAGGGTATGGTTCGTGCTAAAGACGGAAAGAACTATAAAATTCAAATGATTCAAAGTGCCAGCAAGATTGAGTTTAAAGTGACCAACGAATTTGGTGACTTTAAAACAGTCTCGGTTGGTCAACTTGCGAGGATGTTTGGATGATAGACTTTTTCCAACTTCGTGAGAAGGCTGTCTCACAAGCACAACAAAAGATGATGGGTATGGCACTCGCATACAAGCGTGGTGAGATGGATGATGCATCCCCCGAAGTCAAGAAGATGGCAGACTCTATGTCTATGAAGGATCTTGAAGACTTCGCAAAGACCAAACACAAAGGTCTTCCTGTCAAGAAAGAAGAAGTCGAACAGGTTGATGAATCACGTATGTCAAGTGATGCATATATCGTTGCTGTCAAAGATCCTAAAGGTTGGAAGGTTGTTTTTTCTGGAAGCAAAAAAGACCAATCCAAAGAAATCAAAAAGATGAAGGCAGACGGAAAGGTTATCGGTAAAGACTTTCGGGGATACATGTCTCCCCGTAGTAAGGTTGGGGACATTATCAAAGAATACGGTGGCCCTAAGATCTCTCGTGATGAGTATATCAAGAAGGGTAAAGAATATCACAAAGAAGAACAAGACCCTTTACTCGCAGATGAGAACCCTGTGACAGAGAACGGACAGGACTTCTTTCAGTTGAGAGAGAAACTTTCAGAAAAGAACAAGATCACCGAAGAACTTTTGCATGAAAAGAAGGACTCGTATCCTCTCTACCACAAAACCTATTCGGATGCGATGGCTGCGGCATATGCGTATGCGAAGAAACAGGGTTATGAAGTAGACATGGACGATGTTGATCGTAAGGTCGCAAGTGGGCCTCGTAAACCGTCCAATGGCAAGACCAACAGTTTTACTCTTAAACTGAAGGGCGAAAAAAGAAAAATGCTTGCAGTACAGGTGACCAATCTGGACAACAAGCGGTACGAACTCAATACATATATCACATGAAATCATTTAACGAACATTGTGACTGCGGTAAGGAATCTACTCTCGTGGAGAGTAATCCTTATCGTGTAGGGTCGGAAGCATACTTTGAGTATTGGAGAAAGACTCGTGAAAAGTATGAGAATGGCGAATTAGAAATTGATCCGCATGAAAAGGATATCTTAGATTCGGATCTTGGTTATTTTGCACAGTATGAAGGTAATAATGTTGCTTTGGATTGCATATTTGAAGCTGCAGAAAAAGACGTTGAACTTAACAAACCTAAAAAGGGTGGCCCTAAAAAGTACTATGTGTACGTAAAGGATCCTTCTACGGGAAATGTTAAGAAGGTGTCTTGGGGTGATACAACTGGACTCAAGGTCAAGTTGAATGATCCAAAGGCACGTAAGTCTTTTGCAGCTCGTCACAAGTGTGACCAACAAAACGACAAAACAACAGCCGCATACTGGGCGTGTAGACTACCCCGTTATGCCAAACAACTAGGACTTAGCGGTGGCGGAAACTTCTTCTGGTAAACCTTGGAAAGAATTTGATCTCGTGAATGGTGATGTTCTTCGTGTTTTTACGAAGGATATTCCAGATGAGGATTTGGTGTGGCATAGAGACCACGAAGATCGAAGGATTTATGTGGTACAAAACTCTGGATGGCAGTTACAGTTAGATGATGAACTACCAAAACACATGTTCATAAATTCAATAGTGGACATTAAAAAGGATGAGTATCATCGTTTAATTAAAGGAAGCGGAAATTTAGTTATCAGAATAAAGACACTTTGATATGAAATCACAAAAAACTCTCACAGAAGAATTTAAAAAAGGGTCGGAAGGGGAAGTAGAAAGAGAACAATTTAATCACTATCTCAGATGGTTGATAGGACATGATGTATTTCGTGATTGTGAAAACAAGACTGTATTGGAAATGGGCCCACACATGGGAGATATATCTAACGTAATACAGAGATATTCTCCAAATCGTCATCTGCTTGTGGAGCCAAATCCTGATATGAAGGATTATCTAAAAGACCACGAACTTTTTACAGGAACTTATAATCAGTACATAGAACAACATAAAGAAAAATTTGATGTCGTAGTTTCTTGTGGCGTTATCTACCATTTGCACAGCCCTTTGGATATGATCGAAAAGGTAATTGCAATAAACCAACCAGAAACATTTATTTTAGAAACAAAAGTGGTTAACGCTCCAGAGGTGTGGAACGAACCTTTAAACACTTGGGGACACGCATATAATACAGAGATACCCTATGTCATTATGTTGCCTTTATCTTACTACAAAGACGTTATGATGACGTTGGGATACTCTCTAAAGAAAGAAATTTGTTGGAACGATCTTGATGTTGTACACTGGATGAAACGTAATATGCAAATGATGGTGTTTAAAAAAGATTAACATATAAATAGTACTAAACCTTTATCAAATGGGACAACCATGGCAGAACGAGAAACACAAGCAAAGCGACTAGACCGCATCGAAGAGAAGATAGATAAACTCGCTGATGCAATGGTCTCTTTGGCTAGAACAGAAGAAAAGATTCTGTCTATGGAAAAACAGAGTCATAATCATTTCGAAAGAATGAATAAGTTTTCTGTGAAGTTGGACGCTATTGAAGATAAGGTTAACGAAAATGCTCTTACTGTGAGCATAATAAATAAAGTAGCATGGGTTGCAACAACAGCAATGATTGCCGCCACTGTTAAATTCTTTTGGATGTAATAACGGAGACTAACAATGTCAGATAAAAAAATCATGGAGGCATACTTGCAAATGGTCTCCGAAGCATCTTGCGGTAAAGATCGCATGAAGAAAGAAGAACGTGAGGAATGTCCTAAGTGTGAAGGCGAAGGATGTGACCATTGCGATGGCAAAGGTTATCACGAAGTCGAAGAAGCAAAGAAACTTGATCCAGTAGACGACAAAGAGAACGACAAGAAGTTCAAAGATCGCAAGGACAAGGACATCGATAACGATGGAGATGTAGACGATTCTGACGAATATCTTCACAATCGCCGTGCTAAGGTCGATAACGAAATCGATGGTGGTGAGAAGCCTGCTGATAATGCTGGTGACGAAAAGGACGACAAGAAGAAGAAGGATAAGAATCCTCGCACTTCTGACAAGACCGCAGAGATCTCTAAGATCGGCGAAAAGGTCACTACCAAAGAAGACTTCGATGCATTGTGGTCTGCAATGGAAGAAGCAGTAAACCAAAAGAAAGGTGCAACTCCCCCCGAAGGTATGGACGACAAAGAGTCCAAGTCTGGTAAGGACTTCAAGGCAATGCACAAGGTTGATGCAAAAGACCATGACGAACTGGAAAAGGTTGAAGAACCCAAAGAGCGTAAGGTCAAAAAAGAGATGAAAGAGTTCGAAGTAATTCGTGCCCTTCTGTCTGGTAAACCTTTAGAAGATTGATATGTGGGAAAAACCTACTTATCTTGATTTGAGATTGGGGTTTGAAGTAACCCTTTATGTTAGTATAAGATAGGAGATTAATTATGATCAAACCGCCTAACTGGTGTCTATATGCCGTTCCCAGTCCAAGGGGATGGCATCACCCTAGAAATGGTGAACTGTTAGTTTCGCAACGATTTACTCAAGATCAGATTGATGAGTTTAATGGTGTAGTTGCAGAACCCGAACCTGTAGTCGAAGAGGTTGTTTACGAAGCTCCGCAAATGCTTCACGAGGCTCCAGTTGGTAACAAGTCACTTGAAGACATGACAAAGAACGAACTACTTGCTCTTGCAGAACAATCTGGAATCAAAGTAAGTCGATACTCTAGTAAGAAAACTTTAGTAGAGAAATTGTCATAATCCATCCAGTCCCGTTTTCCCGAACGGGACTTTTTTCTTTATTCCCTATATACAATGAGTAGAATTACCCGAGCGGGAATATGGAACTAACACACAAGACCTTGACATTGTACGCAGCTAAACATTATCATAACCCTACGTGTATTGATAGTGAAGAGTTCTTTGATGACCTAAAAAGATTTAAGTATGTCAAGCGACTACTCAATAGATATCGTGATACCGGCGAGTTGTCAGAACGATTGTTATTGAATCACCTTATAGTAATATTTAACTGTTGGGGATTTGAGTCTGGTATTGAAATGCTTGCTTTAAAAATAAATCCAGAACATTGGAGTGCGTTAAAACCATTCCTTATTTTTTTAAAAGGCATTGAACCAGATGAACTTACTGGTATTGAAATGGATAAATACGTAATAGACAAACTGAGAGAAATACGATGGGAATCTTAAAATCTGCAGCCGATCTCGTATACACAATACGATTTCTTAAACTACTCGTGACTCCATTTGAGGATACTGAAGCTTTCAAGGCAGGTATCATCGATAAAGACGGAGCAAAGAACAAAGACTTTAACCTTAACTCTACGGATGACCGTGAGGCATACCGTAGTCACTACACTACGTTTCATCGTCTTGTTTTCAATCTAAAACGCATCATGGCAAAAGCGCCAGGTGGTCAGTCAGTGGTTGCACGTTATGGAGCAGCACTTGCCTTAATCAAAGAACACGGTGAACTCTCAAACAAGAACCTTGATAAGATTCATAATGAAACAGGAATCGATATACTAGACTGTCTCAACGAACAATCACAATGGTTTATGTTGGACGGTTATCAAATATCGCCTGGCGTTTATAAGATGTCAAACGAATCCGTCACCTATGAAGGAGAACAACTCATTCGTAAGGGTGATCAGATTCGTATTTCCGAAGAAAATTCTTTTCCGATTGATGAAGTTTTTGGTATGCAAATCTACGAAGCAGTACATTTGAAATCTCAACAAAGACTATATATTACTACGGCAGAAATAACCAAGTAGGAAAGTCATGAAAAGATTTAGAGACTTTGAAGAAGACACTACTACTGCATCTGTTGCAGGAGCTGGTGATGATTCTTCCACTGTAGTAGTAAAAAAGAAACCCAAAGTTACTCAACGGTGGTCTAAAAAGTACAAAGACTCTATCGACTGTTCCAATCCCAAAGGGTTTTCTCAAAAGGCACATTGTGCTGGCAAAAAGAAATAACACTTGACTAATCCATAAAAGAATATAGAATGAAATATTTACTACTGGGTATCTGTGCTCTAGTACTCTCCTGCACTGCGTTCGCAGAAACCCAAAACGAATACAATTATAAAGTAAAAGCCCAAGACGATTGGGAGTTTACCTATCGCCACAGAGAAGGCAACTGGCACACAGAAATAGGTAATCGCATAAACGGAATAGAGTGGATGTATCGCTATGCTGATCTTAACAGCACCAAAGAACACAGAATCAAATTCACAGGAGAGATTTGGTCTAAGCAAAGTTCTTGGGGTGATCTAACAGTGGAAGGCAGAATGGAATATCGCTATTTCACTAACAAAGAAAGCCACTGGCGCTGGCGTTTTATCACAGAATATCAAAAACACATTGCTGGCCCTGCACACTTATGGGTCAAGTGGCAACCTAGATGGGCATTCAAAGATGACCGCACAAAATTTGATGCCAGAGATCAGTTGGGCATCAAATTCAAATATCCAAAGTTTTGTATAACACCTTTTGTTGAACGCACCAGCACAGAAGGATATGAACGCAAAATGACTGTCACGGGGGTACATGCAGAATGGAAATTATGACTTTATTATGGACAGTGCTGGCAAAAAGAAATAACACTTGACTAATCCATAGTCTTTTGTTAGAATTTTAAATCAATACAAATCTAGGAGTCGATGTGGAACAAGACGTTATCACATATCGTGGAATTCTTATCGCCATTTTTAATGGTACCGAAGAAAATCTTGAATGGTTGTACGAACTTCAAGAAACTTCCAATCTAAACAAAACCGATTTGATACTAGTTGCATGGGAAGGCAGTGACGATCCCAATCTTGACTCTGATAAATTCATAATAGAGAACCGTGAAGCGTCTCTAACAAATCATTTCATGTGGGAAGATCTCTGGACTGAAGAGGAACAAAAAGTCCGTCTGTTTGAAATGATAGATAACTTTATCGACAACAAAGAACAAGTTCTGATTGAAAACTATGAATTTGTAGAGGATGAACCATTTTATGACTACAGCGGCGGCAGAGATGAAAATAGATAAGAAACGTGATGAACTACTGGCAGACTATGCAGTAGGAATGCTAAAAGACTTTTACCTAAATGACCATGAAGACAGTCCCCAAGAGGGATACGCCCGAGCGGCAAAGGCTTGGTCTGGTGGTGATGATGAACTCGCTCAAAGACTCTATGACGCTGTTAGTAAGAAGTGGTTTATGTTTGCATCACCTGTACTCTCTAATGCGCCTAATGGTCATGGAAAGGGTAAGGGAATGCCTATTTCATGTTTCTTAACCTATGTACCTGATACCCTAGAGGGACTAATAGAACATTCCTCAGAACTCCGTTGGCTCTCTGTAATGGGGGGTGGCGTAGGGGGTCACTGGAGAGACGTGCGAACGGTATCTGATATTGCGCCAGGCCCCATTCCTTTCCTTCACACTGTAGATGCAGATATGATTGCGTATCGTCAAGGAAAAACACGGAAGGGTTCTTATGCCGCTTACCTAGATGTGTCTCACCCTGATATTATTGAATTTCTTAATATTCGTATACCTACAGGGGACGTACAACGTAAGGCGCTCAATTTGCATAACGCTATAAATATAACAGATGAGTTTATGCAGGCAGTGATAGATAATAAGAACTTTGATTTGAAAGATCCAAAGGACGGTTCAGTCAAAGAAAGTATCTCTGCTCGCAAGTTGTGGGAACGCATTATTGAAATTCGTTTTCGCACCGGCGAACCCTACTTAAACTTTATCGATACGGCTAATGACGCACTACCACAACCACTAAAAGATCTAGGTCTTCGAATTAATGGTAGTAATCTTTGTAATGAGATTCACTTACCAACCAGTGCGGATCGAACTGCAGTATGTTGTCTTTCCTCACTCAATTTGGAGTACTATGATGACTGGAAGGAAACTACTCTTGTGCGGGATCTTATTAGGATGCTCGATAACGTACTTGACTACTTTATTGACAATGCGCCAGATTCAATCTCTAGAGCAAGATACTCTGCACAACGTGAACGTTCCATTGGGCTGGGAGCAATGGGATTTCACTCACTCCTACAAAAACACGGAGTTGCCTGGGAATCAGACAAAGCACGTGAAATCAATAGTGTTGTTTTTGAACACATCAAATCTGAAGCAGTACAAGAAACAGAATTGCTTGCACAAGAGAGAGGTGAGTACCCTGATGGCGTGGGTTCTGGAAGACGGAACGCCCATCTCTTGGCGATTGCCCCTAACGCTTCCTCGGGAGTTATCTTGTCAACTAGCCCGTCAATCGAACCCGCAAAAGCAAATGCATACACCCACAGAACTAGATCTGGCAGCTTTCTAGTAAAGAACAAGTATCTTGAGGAACTACTAGAAACCAGAGGGGAAAACAACAAGTCCACGTGGTCTTCGATTATCACCAACAAAGGGTCGGTGCAACATCTACCTTTCCTTACCGAAGGTGAAAAGGCAGTATTCAAGACTGCACAAGAACTAGATCAAGAGTGGTTGATTACTCATGCCGCTGAACGACAGAAGTATATCTGTCAAGGTCAGTCTGTTAACTTATTCTTTCCGGCAGGTGCACAGAAATCTTATGTAAACAAGGTGCACATCAAGGCATGGAAAGAGGGTCTTAAAGGTTTATACTACCTACGCACAGAAGCGAAGTCTCGTGCCGAGAATGTCAGTGAGAAAGTAGAACGTGTTGCTTTACAAGAGGACAACCGATCTATTGTCTATTCTAAGAAGAACTGCCCTTGGTGTGCAATGGCAATGGAAGAACTGAAGTTGCGTGGCATACCTTTTGACAAGATTGATCTTGAAGAGATCGGAAAAACTGCCGCAGAGGTCACAGGTCGAAAGGTAAATACTGTACCACAGATTTATATCGAAGGCGTATATATCGGCGGATATCAAGAATTGATCGCAAAACTAAATGACACTCAAGTTGAAGAGACAGAAGAGTGCCGTGCTTGCGAGGGTTAAGCCACCAATAAAAGAGGAAAATTAATGTCACTACTAGACTTCTCAACCACCTACAAACCATTCAAGTATCCTTGGGCAGTAGAACTGTCTAAGAAACATGAAGAGATTCATTGGATCGAAGACGAAGCGGAACTGTCCGAAGACGTGCAGGACTGGCGAACCAAACTAACCGAAGATGAAAAAGAGTTTATTACTCAGGTGTTGCGTTTGTTCACACAGTCAGACGTACAGGTTGGTGAGAACTATCATGAACTTTTGATTCCCAAGTTCAAGAACAATGAAGTCCGTAACATGTTGTCATCGTTTGCAGGCCGAGAAGCAGTACACCAACGTGCGTATGCACTGTTGAACGATACGCTTGGTCTACCAGACGAAGAGTATCACAAGTTCCTTGAGTACAAGGAGATGGCTGACAAGGTTGACTTCATGAAGGAAGGTGATACCCATACACATACGGGTCTCGCACTTGCCCTTGCACAGTCGGTATTCAACGAGGGTATGAGTCTGTTCTCTTCGTTCGTGATGCTTCTCAACTTCCAACGTTTTGGTAAGATGAAGGGAATGGGTACAATCGTTGAATGGTCTATCCGTGACGAATCTCTACACGTACAAGGTAATGCAAAACTTTTCCGTACCTTCTGCGAAGAACATCCTCGTATCGTCAATGACGAACTCAAGTCTAAGATTTACGAGATGGCAAAGACTGCAGTTGATCTGGAAGATAAATTCATCAATCTGGCATTTAAAGGCAATGAAGTACAAGGACTTACTAAAGAAGAAGTTAGACGTTATATTCGTCATATTGCTGATCGCCGTCTTCTTCAACTTGGTCTCAAAACAAAATTCAGACAAAAAGACAATCCACTACCATGGCTGGATTGGGTGCTCAATGGAGCATCACACGACAACTTCTTCGAAAAGCGAGTCACCGAATACTCAGTAGTGGGTATGGAAGGTGACTGGGGTTGGGATGAATCCGAACCAGAAGTATGTGGTTTAGACGGACAAGGATGTGCGGCGTAATGTATACCATCGAATGTCCAATCTGTGATATCAAAACCACAGTTGAGGTTCATTATGATGAAGACAGACCACAACACTGCCCTATGTGTGGTAGTGATGTGGATCCAGAGATAGAAGATGATACCGAATACGAGTAAAATATTATCAGACGAAGAAATCGAAACGTTCTTAGAGATTTACTATTCTTCGCCTATGTTACCTGAAAAAGAAAGACAAAATCTTAAAAATTGTTTTAATGCTCTTTTTCGTCCTTTAGACCACGATTTTCTAAAAAAGTTGTGTCCACGAGGATGTGATCCACTTCAGTCATATTTTGTTGAGTATACACAAGGAGCCTTTTGTACACCACATATAGATATTAATAATAATTTAAAAACAAAAGAGAACTTAGGAGTATATACAACCACGACATACTTGAGCGCTCCAGATGAGTACGAAGGCGGCGAAAGTGTTTTATATAGTAAAGACATGAAAAGTGAAAAATGTTTCAAACCGAATAAAGGGGAAACCCTTCTCATTAACCCTCTTCAAAATCACAGCGTTAAAATGGTGACCAAAGGAAGTAGAATAGTGCACATTGGTTGGTATTTGTCTCAAACTGAAAAATACTTAGTTGAGGATGGTGTGATACTTGTCTAAAACCTAAATACCCTTATGTGGTATTACAGAAATCATCCATTTGATCCCTCAGAAGACGAACTCAGCGAATATGTTGGGTTTGTCTACTTGATTACTGAGCGATTTAGTGGTAAAATGTATGTTGGTAAGAAGTTCTTTTGGTCGAAAAGGAGACTTCCGCCTCTGAAGGGGAAGACCAGAAAACGCACCAAAATAGTGCAGTCTGACTGGAAGGACTACTATGGTTCCAATGAGGAACTTAAACTGTTGGTTGAACAGTCTGGTGGAGACGCCTATCACCGTGAGATCCTAAGACTGTGCAAAACCAAGGGTGAGTGTTCATATTATGAGGCCAAGGAACAGTTTGATCGGAATGTCCTGTTCTCAGACGACTATTATAACGAGTTTATTGGATGCAAAATCCATTCGAAGCATATACGAAAAAGTTCTTAAAAACTCGTTTTTATTCCAAAAAAGTCTAAAAAAACGCTTGCAATCTGAACCCAGCTATGACATAATGTGTATGTTGTTTGGGATTGGAGAGAAAGTTATGGATTTGATTGGTCGAAAGGTTCACGTGGTTTCTGGTGCGATGCATCCAGTCAAAGAAGGTCGGGTCTATTTACAGGACGCTGACAGATGTTGGGTGGATTTCTCTGAGTCTGGTGAACTTCCCTACGTCTTTGCGAAGTACCGACTGTTGTGTAGTGAGGTTCCTGAGTTTGAGGTTCCTGACGCTTGTGGTGTTTATTTGATTGCTGAATGATGGAGATTGGTTTTGTGAAAGATTGTGTGTACTATTTGAGCGAAAACGGAGAGTTTCTTCCAGAACTAGTTTTCGAAAGTGAAGAAGAGGCGATAGAATACGCCGAAGCGAACGCTTTAAACAATTATGAAATCATTGAATGGGATGTTGCGTAATGAGTCAGTTTTTACAGTTAGTTGAGTCACGTGGTAAGTTGGCTGGGTCAAGTGCTCTTATGAAGGGGTTGTTGGAAGCCATTGATTCAAAAAACAGTTGGCGTGTAGAGATTCTTCGTGGACTGATCGAAAAAGATATGGTTGAGATCAAAGAACTGTTATCAAAAAAAATTGAAGACGATTGAGGTTTAGTTATGAAAAATCGTTATGGTGATGAGTATCACTACGAGAAAATCGGTGAGAACCAATACAAGTTCGTCATGGAAGGCGACTCCATGAAGTATTGTCGCTTTGGTGGTAAAAAAGGTCAAGAAGGCATTGACTACCATGACCTTGGTATGTTTGATCCAAGCGGTGGCCCGTATGTTGCAGTTGGTTCTAAGATTTACTTTGATGAGATTCAGGGTGGTCAGAAGGGTGATGAACCTTTAATTGTTAAACGAATTCGTAGCACTGATGAAGGTGTTATTGTAGAGGTGAGTGATGAAGATTGAAAGAGTCGAAGAAAAGCTTAAGGCGATTCAGACTGCTGAGAGTTGTATCAACAGTATTCTGAGTGTAAATCCTTCAGCAGTAGATCAAAGTGTTTTTGGTATACTCGCCGAGTTGAAGATGGATCTGATTGATGCGAAAGATGAAGAGTGGTTCCAAAAGAACCTATCTTCAGCGCAAAGAACTCATGGTGTAGTGTGATGGAAACCTTTTTTATTTTGTTGGTGATGGGTCTTATTCTAGTCTCTGGTATTGCAAACTCTATTGAGTGTGCAGAGAGAAAGAGAAACTTTCATGCAGGAACGCATGACTACTACGGGAACAAGTTATGATTCGTTTTACGGTTGGAATTTTAATTACGCTGGGCGCAGTAGGCGCACAAGACTATGCAATGGTCAGTGGAGTTGAACCGCCTAGTGTCTCTGTCTTCTTGCTTTC
>Ga0222718_10001578_pt1 | contig 21399 bp, 17 predicted proteins | sample C33_27DmetaG_FD_165045 | JGI IMG/M metagenome (GOLD analysis project Ga0222718, IMG submission 165045) | Estuarine water microbial communities from San Francisco Bay, California, United States - C33_27D | ecosystem: Environmental > Aquatic > Marine > Unclassified | place: USA: California...
GACATGATCGCAATATTGCGAAACAAATCAACCCGCCAACAGCCGTAGAAACCGCCCCTTGGGCAACCTCAAACCCTTAATTTAGGAGATACACAAATGGCTGAGAAAAAAACAACGCCTATCGTGATCGACGATAAAGAATACACTTACGAAGACATGACTGCCGAACAGCAGGAAATGGTGAACCACGTTGCAGACTTGGATCGCAAGCTGCAATCAGCACGGTTTAATACAACCCAGCTAGAAGGTGGTCGTAAGTTCTTCATTGATATGTTGAAACAATCTCTGGAAAATACTCCAGAAGATGCTCAGACAGCAGCAGAGTAAATGAAACATGAGTCGCACCGTTCAAGATGCCCATCGTCGTATAGACGATTTAGAGCCAAGAGTAACTAAACTGGAGACCGAAGTGCACATTCAATTCAAAGAAGTGTTCACTCGGATCAAGCGTTTAGAAGCTATTTTGATCGGTGCGGCTGGTACCATCATCGCTATGCTTGTAGCGATTCTAACAAAGATGGGTTGACGCTTTACGTCCTCATCCTTGTCACGCATACCCACCTTTGGCTTGGGGGTGTAAACACGTTTGTCAAAGTATGCTATTACGTTGATCCTAAATGGTCGCGCCGCGAGCGCGAGTACAAACGTAAGCGTTACGTTGTCGATCCTGACGCGTACTGCCCTCCGCATTATTACGCACCATCCGGTAAAAAATAATAACTGTACACATAATAACTTCTTATGGTATAAGATAAACACGCCATAGTGCTGCGACAGTTAACTTTATTTGAGGGTTTTCATGCTCGCAGAACTTGCCGCGTTCAATGCTGGCTTTGCCGTAGTAAAGCAATTCGTTGCTAACGGACGAGATTTGTCTGGAGCAATGGGCGCTATCGCTAAGATGGTAGGTGCCAAGGAAGACCTCAACCGCAGGCACGAGAAGCAAAAAAGAAGCATTTGGTCCTCAATAGCTGGCAAAGATTCCAATGATTTTGAAGAGTTTATGGCTCTCGAACGTATTCGTGAGGCCGAAAAAGAACTCACCTCTATGATGAGACTCTATGGACGGCCCGGATTACACGATGACTGGGTGCGTTATCTGGCTGAAGCACGCCGAGAACGACGCGAAGCAGAGGCTCAACGTAAGAAAGACATAGAAAAACTGTGGGAATATGTGGCGTGGGGCGTTGCAGGGGTCGTATGTATCGGTGGGTGTATAGGGTTAATAGTGTGGGTAAAGTTTCTAAGAGACGGTGGTTTATAGATTAGAAGAAGGAAAGCGGCGTAAAGGGCTTATCCATTACATAGTTTACGACGAAGACGGCAAAATTGTCATCATGTCTACTAACAAGCAGATTTGTCTTTCTATGGTAAAAAGGAGTAAGGATGGCGACAAAGAAGTTTCAACGGGACACTAGCTATGCTGAGTATGATTTGGACGGAGATGGTACAATTACTGACCAAGAACTTGAAGCCGCACGCCAAATCAAAGAGGAAGAAGCGGAATTGCGAAAGATGCGGGCACAGCGTCGGATGGCAACCGCTACACTCATTGCAATGGGAGCGTTCACACTTGCGATGTTTTTTGTGCCGATAGAGCGTGTTGAAGCTCTTTCAGGTATTTCTGACCTCTTCTTTCTAAGTGCTGCTGGCATAGTTGGCGCTTACATGGGGATGTCTGCGTGGATGAGCCGTAAGTAATCTTTGCAAAACATGCAGTAATCTATTAAGGTGAGGTAGGTAGTATTAGTGGAGGTTACAATGCTACAAGCACTCATTGGTCCTGTTACTGGCTTGCTGGATAAGTTTGTAGAGGACAAAGATCAAAAAGCTCAGTTGGCGCATGAGATTGCGACCATGGCTGAGAAGCAGGCGCAGGAACTTGCACTTGCTCAAATCGAAGTAAATAAGGCCGAAGCGGCTTCAGGAAGCATATTCAAGGGCGGGTGGCGACCCTTCATTGGATGGGTGTGCGGTGTGGCGTTTGGCTACCATTTTGTTATTCAGCCCCTGCTTGTGTTCCTTGTTGCGCTTATGGGCTGGAGTATCCCCACTCTTCCCGAGTTCGATATGGCGTCTCTTATGACTGTCCTTGGTGGACTTTTAGGGCTTGGCTCATTACGCACGTTCGAGAAGTATAAAGGGGTCACAAAATAGTGGATTTGGACAACATAACCAAAGGCATTGGTGCTGTAACTGCTACCCTTGCATTAGTCGGTGGGGGTTATACCCTGTCCGATAAAATTGGTTTGTTTGATAAGCCTATCCTTGAATGGGCACCAGAACACTTTGAAATATCAGATGGGCCTGTGAATGGCCCATTTCGTGTAATTGTGGCACGGGAAAAGATACGTAATGATTGTGATGTGGTAGGGTTCACCCTAGAGATTCGTGACAGCGAATACGTTGTGCATCCTGCTACCCCTAGCGTGACTAAGTTTTCTGGGCCTGCAAACGATAAGGTCGATAAGTTTGGTTTTAACATGTATGTACGTGAAGGGCACTATGATCGCGTAGCACTAGGAGAAGCTACGCTGCTTGCCACTATCAATTATGAGTGCCCTGAAGGGCCAGTTGTTGTGCACTATCCCGACCACGAGAACCTAAGATTCAACATAGAAAGGGCTTCTAATGGCTTATAAGTTAGGAAAAGGCAGTTTAGCAAAGTTGGAGGGTGTTGATGAACGGTTAGTCGCCGTAGTTAAGTACGCTATTACCGTGACAAAACAAGACTTTTCAGTGATTTGCGGGCTACGAACTATCGAAGAGCAACGCGAACTTGTAGATAAAGGCGCGTCCAAAACTATGAAATCCAAACATATCGACGGTCAAGCTGTTGATTTGATGGCATACTGTTCGGGGGATCGTTGGGAGTTAAAACTTTATGATGAGATCGCAGACGCTATGAAAGAAGGGGCGCAAGCTGCTGACGTAAAAATATGTTGGGGGGCTTCATGGGCAGTCGAGGGGCACCCCTACCCATATAACATAGCTAACTGGGAAGGCTCGATGGAGGACGCAATGATGTCTTATACCGACCTTCGTCGCGCTCAAGGTAAGCGTCCGTTTATTGATGCCCCACATTTTGAATTGATGGTGTAACTATGAGAAAAACAATACAGGCAAGGAACGTAGGTGGTGTAGATGAACCTACACATACAATAGAAGTTGTTTGTCATAACTGTGGATATGACCTTGATGAAGCCGAACTTGAAGCAGATACTTGCTCTGATTGCGGTGAAACGCTAAATTTAAAACAAAGCGTGTCCATTGAGGTCACAACACTTCCACCAGTCTTTGGTGAAACTATGTAGGTGATCCCATGCCCCTGAAAAAACTTATATTCAAACCCGGAATTAACCGCGAAGTAACACGCTACACCAACGAAGGTGGTTGGTACGAGTGCGACAAAGTGCGTTTTAGGCAGGGGTTTCCTGAGAAGATCGGGGGCTGGAACCAAATATCTGGCACTACTTTTCTAGGGGTGTGCCGATCCCTGTGGAATTGGGTAACACTGGGTAGCATTAACCTCATCGGAGTGGGCACCCATCTAAAGTTTTATCTGGAGCAAGGGGGTGGATATAATGACATCACACCAATCAGAGAAACCACAGCGGCGGGGGATGTCACGTTCGCCGCTACAAATGGGGATGCTACGCTCGTTGTTACTGATGCAGGCCACGGCGCTCGGGTTAACGATTTTGTTACTTTTAGCGGTGCGGTATCTCTTGGGGGCAATATAACCGCTGGTGTCCTTAATCAGGAATATCAAATCACTGTCGTTGTCGATGCTGACAATTACGAAGTAGAGGCCAAAGACCCCACTACGGGCGCGGCTGTACTAGCTAATGCCTCTGATACAGGTAATGGTGGCGCGGCTGTTGTTGGCGCGTACCAAATCCGTACTGGTGAGCCTTACGCAGTTCCTCTTACTGGTTGGGGCGGCGGCACATGGGGTGCAGGTGTTTGGGGTACAGGTGGTGTATCTAGCGAAGAAATTCGCCTTTGGAGTCAGTCTAACTTTGGTGAAGACCTTGTGTTCGGTCCCCGTGGCGGGGATATTTTCTACTGGGATGCAACAAATGGTGTAGCCAGTAGAGCAGTGTATCTTAACACGTTATCAGGTGCTTCTGACGTTCCTGAATCACAAAACCTTATTCTCGTATCTGACATCAATCGGTTTGTTTTCTGTATGGGTACTAACGATGTTGGTACAGCTACAGTAGACCCGATGCTTATTCGCTGGTCCGATCAGGAAGACCCTGCCAACTGGACTCCAGCGTCAACAAACCAAGCGGGTTCCTTGAGGTTATCTCGAGGGACTGAGATCGTTGCTGCTAAGCAAGCTCGCCAAGAGGTGCTCGTTTGGACCAACTCTTCCCTGTATTCGTTGCAATATCAGGGCGCACCCGCTGTATGGGGTGCTCAGCTAGTCGGGGATAACATTTCGATTGCCTCACAAAACGCGGTGGCATTTGCCAGCGGACAGGCGTTCTGGATGGGTAAAGATAAGTTCTATATGTATGATGGTCGTAGCCAACCATTACAGTGCAACGTGCGACGGTATGTGTTTGAAGACTTCAACCTTTTGCAATACGACCAAGTATTTGCGGGTACAAACGAAGCGTTCCACGAAGTTTGGTGGTTCTACTGTTCTTCAACCAGCGATAATGTAGACCGTTATGTAGTGTATAATTATCTTGAGCAAACTTGGTATTATGGCACCATGATGCGTACCGCATGGCTTGATTCAGGACTACGTGATTATCCTCTTGCTGCTACATATAGTTACAATCTGGTAAACCACGAACAGGGTACTGACGACAACGAAACAGGCACTCCTGTACCGATTACTGCGACTATTACGTCAGGGCAGTTTGATCTTGATGATGGGGATCGGTTTGCCTTTATCTGGCGTATTATGCCTGATGTGACGTTTGACGGCTCTACCGCGAGTAGCCCTGCGGCTACTATGAGCCTATTACCTTTAGCTAATTCTGGGTCTGGCTATAACAATCCACTATCGGAGAGTGGGAATAACGGCGGTGCAGTAACACGCACAGCCACCGTACCGATTGAGCAGTTTACAGGGCAAGTCAACACACGCGTTCGTGGTAGACAGATTTCACTTAAAATGGAGTCTACTGACCTTGGAGTTAAGTGGCAGCTAGGTTCACCCCGAGTAGACATGCGCCCTGATGGGAGGCGGTAATGGCTAACAAGATTGAGAGAGCAGAGCCGCCTGCTCTGCCACTGGCCCCTGAAGAATACAGACGCCCGTATATGGATCAGAACAGCAACGTTCTGCGGCTATTCTTCAATCGTATCGTGAACTCTCTCAACACGTTGCTCAGCACCGACGATGGTGGCAAGTTCCTGTACATGCCACGGGGTCTCTTTTATAGCACCGTTGACCAGACAGCCGCTCTTGCTAACACGGGCTATCCCGTTGAGTTCGAGAATACCTATATTGGTAACGGTGTTTCGATTGGCGGAACAGATAACACCCGCATTACTGTTACTGATGATGGTGTTTATAACTTCCAAGTGACCTTGCAGTTAGAGCATAACAACTCGTCAGCCGCTATATTATGGACGTGGATTAACAAAAACGGCACTGACCAACCGTATGGTGGGCAGAAAAACATTATCAAAGGTAATGATGATATAGCTGTGCATTGGAACTTCTCGATTGATCTAACAGCGGGTCAATACATTGAGATGTACTGGGCGACTGACGACATACAGCTTAACTTGCATACAGAAGCTGCTACAGCACCTCACCCGGGCCTACCATCTGCTGTCGCTGCGGTATCATTTGTTAGCAACTTATAGTGTGTGGTTGTCCCCTGTACTCAAATGTGTATAATCAGGGTACCCTATAACAGGAGCGACAAATGGCCTTTGATTTCTTAGAATTGTTTAACGCTGTCGGCGCAGCGCAAAAAGTCATCACTGATGATTTTATCCCTGCCGAATCTCTTGACACCGCAATAAGCGAAGACTCTATGGGCTTGGATAGCCTTGATATTACGTTAGTTTTTGTAATTTTGGGGGAAGCATACGGTATTGACGAGGAGCTAGACGCTGAGTGGCCCGTATCCAGCATTAGTGCGTTACATACATTTTTGTTGGAGAAAAAGACAAAAGACCCCGAAGACGACTACGAAACTATTAAAGACTTAGTGAAGGATTTGGCATGATTTACATGACACAGTGCCGAACCGCGTGCACAACTGAGAAGAAGTTGATAGCCGATATACCGTTTCCTCAACATGCGCATATCATACAAGACACGTTTCGCCGCGCAAAAACAGGGTTAAAGTACCCTCCACACATACTGCTCGAGAGTTTGATTGACGAAGAACTACGCAGTTATGTTACCAATAATCCTGTGCAAGGTAAGACTGGATTTATCTTTGCAGCGGGTAACCAAGGCTGGATGGGTAACAACGGACGGTACGATAAGAATCCTGAAGCTGAACTGCATTACAAAGTAAAAGTACCGTTTATCGTACTAACCAACATTTATGCAGGGCGTATTGCAAGTATGTTTGGGGTACATGACCATGTGTCAACAGACGCCAGTGCTTGTGCTTCTAGCTTACATGTGCTTATGAATATGCAGAACTTGATGACAAACTACGGGTTTGATCGAGTTATTGTGTTTAGTGGTGAGGACAGTGTGAACAACCTTGTCCTTGAGTTTTTTGGGGAAGCAGGGGCTAGTCTCCAGTATAAAGACGAAGGAGAGCGTCAGCCTTCTGCGTTCGATACGCATAACCAAGGATTCAACATTGGGCAGGGGGCAGTTATATCTATATTCGAGAAAGAACACGCTGGTATGGCTGACCCAATAGCTAAGTTTCTGGGCGCATACAGCTCTGCCGAGGACAATACGAACCCGCTAGGGCAACGAGATGACGGGTCTGGCTTTACAAAAGCCATCGAGGGTGCATTATTTGTAGCCAAAGCCCACAAAAATAGTGTAAGGTTAGTTAAAACGCATGGAACTGGCACGCCAGTCAACAATGCTGCGGAAAAATCGGCACTTTTAAGCTCCCTTAACGAGTTTGTAGCAACGTCCTATAAACCACGTATCGGACATACCATGGGTGCCAGCGGATTATTGGAGACTGGTTTGCTGCTTAATGACATCAAATCTGGCTTTGTGCCCAAGATTCTAAACAGGACACAGGAGGACTCCGTGTTCCTGTCTTCTGACGCCCCTGTACCCGATGGACTTATTCTTAGCCTTGCCGCTGGGATGGGTAATATTTATTCGGCTGCATTATTTTCGCGGGAGGTGTGAAATGAATCTTACTGATAGCAACGAGAAGCTCTTACCCGGACCCGAGATTGTCGCACAATCCGTGTATAACCAACCACAAGTAAAATACTCCCCCGACGTAGTGATGAACGCGATTGCGGCAGAGACTACTTTGCCAAATACTGACATCATACAAGTTGGAAACACGGTGTTTATGGGACATACAGGGACTGGAAAGAATAAACACAAGATGGTGGGGCGTGCATTTAATGCAGATACAGGGTTAAACTTTGTAAAAAATGCGTTTAAGTACACTAGATACCTACAAGAAAAAGGTATTACGCACTACTCGACTACTTTTACTGGGCCTGTATTTCTTAACGCTTTCAAAGTGTTTCAACGCCGTGCACGAGGTACGGATACTGAAATTGGCATAGGTAGACTTAAAAAAGACCCTAATCAGTTTGTCGTGTATATGCGGATTGGCAAAGAGCCGATAGCAAAAGGGGTATGACGTGGGTGTAATTCTTGATGTTGCTGAAGACATACTTGACACAGTAGGTGACGCCATTGAATGGGTTGGCGACGCAATAAGCGATGTTGTTGATTTCGTTGCAGACGAGATTATCAGTCCTGTTGTTGATTTTGTTGGAGACACTATTCAAGGATTACTAGACGATCCTCTTGTAACGATTGCTAAAGTAGCCGCAGTAGCCACAGGTAACGCGTGGGCTATACCACTAATTGATGGGGCAAATGTAGCCGCAAATGGTGGTGACATAGGCGACGTTCTTAAAGCCACAGCCGTATCTTATGTTGCAGGTCAGGTTGGCGGTGAAGTTGGTTCCTATGCGGGTGATTATGTTGCCGAAGCAGTTGGTAGCGAACTTGTTGGCGGGATTGTAGGTGAAGCCTCAACGTCAGCAATTAGCGCAGTTCTCTACGGCGAAGACCCAATGGAAGCCTTTTTGCGTGGGGGTATCAGCGCAGGTGTAGCAGCAGGTATAGGTAAAATTCAGGAGTCCATGGGCTTCGAGGTACAGGTCAAAGACCCTGACACGGGTAGAGTTACTACCAAGCCGATTCCAAATACCGTATCAAATATTGTTGCCGCAGGGATTACCGCCCAGCTCCAAGGACAAAAGATTACGCCTGAGTTAATGGCAGGTGCCGTTACTCGCGGGTTGATGACAACTGAACTGGTTGCTGATCTAGCGTCCAAAGGCGGTGTAAGTTTTGACGACCCGTCCGCTTTAGCGTACACCACTGCTGCGGTGCAGCGTGTAACTGCTATCGCTCTTTCTGGTGGGTCAGGTGAACAAGCCGCCGCTGCATTACAGTCTACTCTTTCCGCGTATGGCGGGGCAAAGTTTAAGGAAGCGATTGATAACTCCAAAGTTGGCGACTTCATTGGTAACACGCTGGACAAAATCTCTGGCGACTATCAAAAAACTGAAGACGCAGCGACTCGAGTTAATGGTATTGGCCTACGCCGTAAAGGTGACGCAGAAGAATATGAGCGGATGCGTGTTGAACTTAATGATGAGTTTGACGCTATTGAAGCTGAGAAAGCCCGTATTGCGGGGCTACCAACGAATACAGAAGCACAGCAGACCGAGTATAACAAAGCTGTCGGAGTGCTTAACAGTAGAATTACAGACTGGGTGAGCCTGAGCAACGAATATAAGCCCAAGATGGAAACTCTTATCAGTAATATTGAACGTGACACTGGGTTACTAGAGACAGCCGAAGCTGATTTGCTTGAAGCCCAAAGTAGTATGAATGTGTCGATTGAGCGTTTGGATGATGAACTCAAACCGCTGAACGACGAGTTACTAAAAGCTGTCACCATAACAATGGACCCAGCCTTCAACGAAGCCGAATACCGTGCGTTGAACAACCTCGGTAATGACGTGGATGTGTACCAGCACTTCCTAGAGAACGGTCAATACGAGGGCGTATATACAAACTTTGAGCAGTTTAACGCTGCGCAGTCTCGTAACACGTCCGCGATGATGAACCGTGTGTTTAACGAAGCAGGTATTGACCCGAGTAGTTTGTCCGCCAACCAGCTACAAGCTGTCTACAACGCGATTTCGACAACTTATGATAATCCTGCTGACTTAGAAGCGGCGCTAAGCAACGATTCTGTAGTGCAGAGCCTTGCGAACCAAGTGCAATCCGGCCTTGCAAGTAATGCTAATAACCCCTATCGGGACGCTACTCTTAACGCTGAAACCCGTGCTCGTTTGGAAGCACTTGGGTTTGATACGTCTGGTGGCATGGACGGTGAGGCTCTACTCGACTCAGAAAAAACGGCCCTTTATTCTCAAGATAATCAAGGAAACTCCACCGCAGGGCTTGCGTCAGGTACTACGTGGCAAGACGTTGCTTCGGGTAAAGCCTCTGTTGAATACGACGAAGACGGCAACCGTGTATGGCGTAACGTGCGCGTTACCGAGCAAAGATACGACCCAGAATACGGACGTATTACAGTAGAAACGTCTTACGACGACAAAGGCCGACCCTACGCGGTTACCCAAAAGGATATGGATGGCAACACCGTAGCACCGCTGCGCATCACTATTTACGAAGGCAACAGCACCGCAACCTTTGGCGACACAATAAACGGTCTTGTACAAGGTAACGCTACCGACCAACAAATTTCTGACGCACTTACTGGCAACGCAGTGGTTCAAAAGGCAGGTGAGCAGCTTGGTGGTGTAGACAACGCCATTAACTTCGTGTCGAACATCATTAACCTTGCCGAAAGCACTGGTAATGACGCTCTTGTAAACACTGCCGCAAACGTCATGAAGGCAGGTGGCGGTATCCTTAAAGCCTTCAACGGTGTCGTTGCTCTTGCTGGTGTGGTGCCTTCCGAAACTGCGCTTGGTCAGTTCGCAGACAAACTTGTTAAGTTGGGTGAAGCGTCTAACACTGAAGAATATAAAGAAAACCTACAAGAACTTAACAACCTGATGAACCGCCCATCAGAGTTACCCGCTGATGCACCATGGTATGATCGTGCGTTTGAGAAAGTCGCTAACATTTCAGGCGCTATTTACCAACAGCCTAGCGCGTTTATTGCCGAATACATCGGTGTTGAGGCGATGCAGGAGCTTGTGCCCCTTGCCGTTGGTGGTGTTGCTACCCTTGGTGCTAGAGGCGCAGCAATGGCTGTGGGTAAGACCCTATCCGCACGGATGGCGGCTAGGACAGGTCTAAGTGCAGCGGCAGCGACTGATATTGCTGAAAGTTTTGGTGGTACCGCAGCAGAAACATATGATCGTGCTTATGAAGTAGCTACTGGGTCAGGTATGTCTGACGCTGAAGCGCAAGAATACGCGCTGAATCTGGCGGTTGAGACAGGCACCGTTGCGGCAACTATGACTGCTGTAACCCTTGGTGCAGGTGGTCTAGCCCTTGAAAAAGCCATCCTTGGTAGAGATGAAGTTGGTGGGTTCCTCGCACGCGGTATTGATGAACTTGGTACTCGCATCGGCAACGGTGTAAAAATTACCATCAAAGAAGGCGTAACCGAAGGTATTGAAGAAGGCGGGGCAACAGCTTACCGCGAAGGTCACCTTGCACAACTAGACCCAAGCATTAACGTGTCTGGTGAAGTTGCGGGTGCAGCGTTTATGGGCTTCTTGATCGGTGGTCCGATTGCAGGTGGCGCATACGGTGTAAGTCAGACTGGTGACATGTACACCAACTTGGTGTCTTCCCTAAATCCTGAAGTTAACTCGATCATTACAAGTACGCCGAATACTACGCAGGGTATCCAGAACGCAACGAACTCGTTGAACGAGCTGGGCATCACTGGCACTGCACAGACTAACATCTTAAATAATATCAACGATAGCGGTTACACCAGCACGCAAGAAGTTCAATCTGCGTTCCAATCAACCAACCCTGACTACACGTTTGGTCAAAGTGAAATGGAAGAGTTTGTTGGTGCGGGCGCTGAGTCTCAGACTATAGCCAATATTGCGAGTCATATCGACACGCGTTACTTCGACACTCAAGAAGTTATTGCTGCCGCTGCACAAGAAGGTATTACGCTTACTGAAGAACAAGCACAGCAGTATGTGCAGCAAACAAACGAGGCGGATGCAACCACTGCCTTACGCACGGAACTCGACCCACAGTTTACTACATATGATGAGGCTAAGCAGTTCTTCAATGACCTTGGATTTACTCCTACTAGGGAGCAGATTCAGCAGTTTGAAGGAGCAACATCTGAAGCCGATCAACAAGCGGCTATCGCAGAGTTTGTAGACCCACTTTACACCGATGCAGATGAAGCACGAGCCTTACTTGAGGGCTTTGGATACACTCCGACTGACCAAGAGGTCGCTAGTTTTACAGGGCAGATTCGAGAATCGCAGCAAGAAACCGCAATCCAAGAATACACTGATCCCCGTGTTGTTGATGCAGAAGAAGTTGCCGCTGCCTATGAAGCCCTCGGCCTTACACGTCCTACCGATGCCGACATTCAAGAGCTTGTAGGTCAGTACGCTGAAGCAGAGCTTGCAGGGCGTGCCGAAGAGTACCTACCGACTGCACGGTACAACTCAATCATGAATATCCTTGAGAACTTCTCAGGGGAAGCGGGCATGTCCGACGAGATGCAAGATGCGTTGGATGTCGTTAAAGCCGACATGATTAACGCACTGGGTGATCTTGGCTTAGAAGTTGCCGCAATAGACCAGACAGTAGATAATCTGACCGAAGCAGTTGGTGCCGTAGCAAGCGGTGATGTAGAAGCAACAGGTCTATATGGTTACATCGACACAGCTATCCAAGAACTAAAAGAAGCTGGCCTAACAAACGAAGAGGTTGAGGCTACTATCGGCTCCGTAGTCGGTAGCCCTACCACAGTAGACGCAGATGGCAACGAAGTCGCCGCTACAGGTATCTACGCGACCATAGCTGATATAGGCGAAACCGTTGATAACCTTAACGATCTAAGCACAGACGACGTTGAGAATATTGTTACCGAAGCTATCGGTGAACTTGAGAATATTAGCGCTGAAGACGTTGGTACGATTGTTGACGAAATTGTTGGTGCGCCTGCTACTGACGATGCAGAAGCGACTGGGCTATACGCAACAATCGGTGATCTGAACAATATCAGCACTGAAGATGTAACGAGCATTGTTACCGAAGCTATCGGTGAGCTTGAAAACATCAGCGCCGAAGACGTAGAGAACGTTGTAAACGGTATCGTTGGTGTCCCTGCTACTGACGATGCAGAAGCTACTGGGTTGTACGCTACGTTAGATAGTAGCACCAACGAAATACTAGACATTTTGGGCAATCCTGCTACTGATGATGTAGATGCTACTGGTCTTTACGGATACATCGACAACGCTGTTGAAAACCTTGGACTTTCTCTGCAAGACCTCATTGGTAACGTCGGTACCGCTGCCGAGTACGATGCAGAGGGCAACCTTGTAACTGCACCGACAGGTATTTACGCAGAGATTGCGGGCCTTGAAGCGCAGGGCTTGTCTAACGCTGAAGCCATTGCGCAGATTGCAGTTGATCTAGGCGTTGCAGTTACAGATATTACGGGTGCGTTGGAAGAAACCGAAACCGCACTTTCTGGCGAGATCGGTGAAGTTGCAGGCGATGTTAGTGATATTGCACTAACTCTTGGTCAACCAGCTATATCTGATAATCCGTTTACAGATGAAGACGAATCAACCGACGCTACCGGACTGTTTGGGCTTATTGATAAGTATGAAACAGCGGGACAAGAACGTGACGAGGCTATATCCAGTGCGATTGATGAGCTTTCTACCGATCTTGGCGTAGCTAAAGATGACATCCTCGACCAGCTTGGACTGACCGAAACCAACCTAACCAACCAGATTGACCTTCTGGAAACGAACTTTACTGAGCAACTTGGCGCTACTGAGACCGCTCTTGGTGAGCAGATTACTGGAGTCGAAGAGTCTCTCGGTGAGCAGATTACTGGAGTCGAAGAGTCTCTCGGTGAGCAGATTACTGGAGTCGAAGAGTCTCTCGGTGCAGACATTCAAGGCGTTGCTGATCTTGTTGGTAAGCCTGCACAGGACGTTACTCAGACTGACATCGACTTTGTTGCTGACGTTATTGCGCAAAACCAAGTGCTTAATGAACAGCAAATTGCTCAGTATGACGTTACAGGTGATGGTATCGTTGACATCAACGACCAAACACTACTGGAACAGGTACTTGCAGGGGATCAGGTAAACATTGCTGACACTTCTCTGTTTGCACCGACAGGTGTATATGGCACCGTGCAGGATGTTCAGACTGATCTGACGCAGCAAATGGAACAAAACCAAGACCAAACACTGGATACTATTCAGCAAATGGAGCAAAACATCGTCACTAATATCGAGGATGAAGCAATGCGCGAAGGCGCACGTAACTTCCTGCAAATGGCATTACAAGCTCCTGATGCCGCAGGGCAACAAGTTACCGTTAAAACACCCGATCCGCTACAGTTACGCTATCTTTACGACTTTAGCAGCATATTTGCTAACCCTTCACAACAGGCTTTATTCCCTAGTCCGTATGCAAAGGGTGGACAAGTAGAGGATACAACTGATAAGTTGTTAAATATAATTGGAGGCAAATAATGTCATGGCTAGATGAGACCCTAGACGCGTTCGGCAAAGGATTAAGTTCGGCTGGGAGCAACGCGCTCGACTATTTATCCACCCCAGAAGGTGTATTACGCCTTGGTTCTATGGGTCTTAGCTACCTTGGAAACAAATCAGGTGTTGGTGAGGCGCAAATCCCCCCGTCAGGGTATCAAGGTGGTATTCCTGCATTAACTGCAATGCGGCGTCAAGCCCCCGTTGCACGCGGTGCGGAGTTGGAAGGCGGTGCTATTCGCCCTATGGGCACCCCAGCACCTACTGGAGTTGAGGCTTTATATGCACGGCAACCAACAGGTCGCATGATGCCTATGGCTTATGACCCTAACCGCCGCCCCGGAAGTGGTGGGCGTCGTTACTTTACTGATGTTGAGTATGTGGCGGAAGATGCGGATATGGAAGCCGCACAGGGACGCCAAGATGAACAAGTTGCGGCTCTTATGGAGCAGAATGTTCAGAACCTAGCCCGAGAAGCACGCGGTGGACCTCCAGCCCCCGTGCGTGAAAAGATGGCACAGGGTGGACTAGCCTCCATTGGGATGAAAAAGGGAAAGTATCTAAACGGGGATACTGATGGTATGGCTGATGAAGTCCCCGCCGAAATTGAAGGAAGACAGCCAGCCGCGCTTAGCGATGGTGAGTTTGTAATCCCTGCTGATGTTGTAAGCCATCTTGGTAATGGCAACTCAGATGCAGGTGCTAAAGTCCTTGAAAGTATGATGGCACGAGTTCGTAAAGCTCGTACTGGATCAGAGAAACAAGGCAAAGAGATTGACTCTAAGAAATTTTTACCAGCGTGAGGTGAGACATGGCAGATGACATAGTAGGCCAACAAACGGGCACTGAATCTTCGCTCTCTAATTGGGCTGGTCCATATGTAACGACGATGCTTGGTAAGGGCGCTGCTCTAGCCAATGAACCGTATTATGCGTACACAGGGCCACTCACAGCGGGGGCTTCTGGATTACAAGAACAAGCGATACAGGGTGTTGCGAGCCTTGCTATGCCGACTACAGAGCAAACGATGGGGTACCAACCACAGACGTTTACATCCCAAAGTGCGCAACAGTATATGAATCCGTATGTGAACGCAGCGTTGCAGCCACAGCTTGATGAATTACGGCGACAAGCCGAAATCAGTCGGACACAGCAGGCAGGTCGCCTTACCCGTGCTGGAGCTTACGGTGGCTCACGTCAGGCATTGGCTGATGCTGAGTTAACACGCGGCATGTTAGCTAACATGGCTAACGTCACAGGTCAGGGCTATGCTACAGCGTTCGACAAAGCGATGCAGCAGTTCAACACCGAAGAGCAAGCGCAGAAAGCCGCTCAAGATGCCAACCGTGCATACGGACTAGCTGGGCTACAGCGTCAAGCTGAGATGGGTCAGATAGAGCGTGGCATTGAGCAAGAAGGCATTACAGCAGATCGCCTACAGTTTGAAGAAGAGCGGGACTTCCCATACAAGCAGGTGCAGTACATGCAGTCATTGCTTCAGGGTCTGCCGATTGCAGCGCAATCTTATAGTTACGCTGCACCTAGCCAGTTGTCCGAGTTCTTGTCGGGATCAGGTGGTGTGTACGATCTGTTGTCTAAAGTGTTCCTACCTCCCGATAAAAAAACAGCTACGACTACAGATACCAGTGGTACGAACACATAGGGGTTAATAGATGGCTATAGATCAAGAAATTCAACGTAAAGTAGACGCTTATCGTAGTAACCCTGCCGCCCTGCAACAACGGTATCAGCAGAACCAGCAGCTTATTGACCTGTTGGCGCTTCAAAAGTTGAAGTCCGAAAAGGATGCCGCTGCAAAAGAAATGCAGATGCAGATGGCGTCAGACCCGCAGACTATTAAACAACAGCGGGAACGGGAGTTACTCGACCGTACCAAACAAGATATGGTGCAGCAGCAAGCAGGCATCATGCAGATGGCGCAGCAGCGTCAGCAAAAGAATATGCAGCAGGTAGCTAAACAAGGTGCAGCCAGCCCCCAACAAGTACAGCAGGTACAACGTGGTCTTGGCTCACTAGCGGGACAGGTTCGTCCTCAAATCGCTCGCATGGCAGCGGGCGGCATTGTTGCGTTCCAAGAAGGGGGTGGCATAACTCAAGAGATGATTGAAGCCTACCGTCGTCAAGGTGGTCAGGGTCGCCGTGCTCGTGCCAGCATGACTGATGATGAGATCAGAGCCGTGCTTCAGGCGCGTATGGGTGGTGGTGAGGTTCCTGAAGGCTACGAACAAGTGCTTACCCGTCGTGGTACAAGAACTCGCCCTATTCAAACAGCCGAGTTAGAAGCCACTCTATCCGACCAAGCAGCGGGGCAGGACGGCACTACAGGACCGTTGGGTGCCACACAAGAAGGAACACCCCCTGTAACAGAGCAAAGAGTAGAAACTGATACAGCCGTAGTAGATACTGAAGGCGGTGTAGCTGATGGTGTTCCCGTAACCAATACAGAAATGGAAGCGGTAGAAACTACTACTGATACTACTACCGAAACTCCTACTGAAGGCGGCGGTCTACCTACAATATCTACACCAACTATTAGAACTCCAAACGCACAAGGCGGTGGAGCGGATGGTATCCTCAATCGCTTTGGTATCGGCGGGGCAAACGCAGGTGGAGCACGTGGAGCACTCACTAGCGCAAGAGATGATGCAGCGGCCTTTATGGGGCGCGATGCGAAGCAAGAACGCTTTGACAAACTTATTGGGCGTCTTGAAGAGTTTGACCAACGCTACTCCGATCCCAAACGTGAACGTGACGATCAAATCTCCGCGTTCCTACGTGGTACTGCGGGTGGTGGTAGCTTCGGCACAACCATGGCAGGTGGTTCTGCGGGCATGGCGGCAGAAAAAGAGAAGCAATACACCAATGCACGTCAACGTCTGCAAGACATCATTGGTCTTAACGAAACTGCGATTAACGTAGATACGACGATTGCAGGGCAGGCACAGCGTTCTGGTGATGCAGCGGCTAACCGTGCCGCAGCTAACGCACGTCAAGCAGCGCAAATCGCAGCTACTATGACTCAAGCCGAGATGAACCAAGCCTATCGCCAAGCAGATTTACAACTTCGTGCAGAGCAAGGGAATCTAAACGCAACAATCCAACAAGCAGAGATTGACGCGAATAGAGACTTGAAACTAGCCATCGAAGCGCAAGGCAATGAACAGGCAACGATGACCTTGCTTGAACGTAACACTTCACGTCAGGCTGAGATCATGGACCGCGTTATGAATGACGTAGAGTATCTGGGGCTAATGCGTAAAGCACAAGATTCCGGCGACCCTGCGGATGTTGCCGCAGCGCAGCGTAAACAAGATCAGCTTATTCTTACTGCGAATATTATTATGAACCGTGCAGGTCTGTTTGACGTGGAAAAGATGCTCTACGAACGCCTCGATATGCCGTACAGCCGACCTTCAGGCGCAAGTGCAGGTGTTGACGGTGGTAATTTGGATGCAGAGACACAGGCATTACTAGAACGCTACGGTAGTTAAGGAGTGGTAAATGGCTACAATTCAGCAGCTTGGGACCGCCCTTAAAAATGCACACGCAGCAGGAGACGTAGAAGCTGCACAACGATTAGCCGCTGCCATTAGAGAAATGCAGTCACGTCCTCGTGGAGAGGACTTATCATCGTTCTTTACCGACCAAGAAGCACGATACGGACGCCCAGAACGCCAAGAAGAAGCAGGGTTCTTTGAAAACGTAGGCACAGGTTTCTTATCTGGTCTTGTCGGTACAGGCGAGATGGCATCCTTGGGTGCCGCTACTTTGCTTGAAGAAGACAACGAACTCGCTGCGCGTGAGCGGATCAAAGCTGTAGCAGACGTACTGCGCCCCGAAGGTGGTGACCCTGATTCTATTTCATACCTTGTCTCGTCAGGACTTGGCTCTCTTGTGGGTGCCTTGGCTCCCGCTGCACTTGCCGCGACCGCACCTGTATCGGCCCCTATTGCCGCAGGTATTGGCCTTGGTGGTGCCGCAGCTATCGGCATCGGTGCTGGTGCTGGTGAAGCAAGTGAACGTGCTCGTGCCGCAGGTGCTACTGAGGAAGAACGCGCAGCCGCCACACGTCGTGGTGCCGCTATTGGTTCGCTTGAAATCCTACCACTAGGCCGAATCCTCCGTATTCCGGGGGTAACTGAGCTTGCACAGAAGATTGGCGGTAAAGCTGTCGAAGAAGGCGGTAGCCGTATCCGTAGTGCGTTTACAACTGGTGGTGTTGAAGCAGCGCAAGAAGCCGCAGCGGGATTCTTACAAAACCTTAACGAGCGTGGCTACAATGCAGAGCGCGAACTCCTTGACGCTGGCTTAATTGACGAGGCCATTGCTGGCGGCGGTGCAGGTGCAATCCTCCAAGCCGTTGTTGATACCTTTACTAAAGGCCGTGCGGGACGAGGTACTACCGAAGTTGTTGCGGGCGAACCTACCGAGATTGGTGAAGTTACCGCCGAAGAAGCCCTACCAAAACTAGAAGAAGGACAAGTGCAGGGTGAGTTGTTTGCACGTCCTATCACACCAACTGTAGAAGCGGGCACGGGTGAAGCACTTACTGACTTCAATGCAGATCAGATTAACTCTGCCGTAGAGCGCCTTACCGCACGCGGTATTGCCCCTGCTTCAATCACAGAAGAAGCAGTATTCGACGAAATCTTAGCAGCCGAGCAGCCTCAAGCAGCACCAGAACAGCTTACTATCGAAGACGCGATTGACCAGTCGGAAACTCGTGAGATCGAATCTCTATTTCAAAAAGAAGTAGATGACGCAGAGCTTGCTGAAATAGAAGCATTTATCCGTGCGGAAGAAGATGTAGCAGCCGAAAACGAGCGGGTGCGCTTGGATTCTGAACGGGAAACGGAAGCCGCCGTTGCTAGACAAGAAGGACGTGAAGAGAAAGACGCACCTCGTGTAGCCGTTTTGGAAGACGTAATCGGCCAGCCTACAACAGGCAGTTACGTTAATCTTGAACGTAGGTTCTCCGAAGAACTGGCCCGCCGCAACATTGCAAGCGGTGAACGTGCGATGCCAACTCCTCGTGAGAAAGCGCGTATCAAACGTGCCGCCGATGCGTTTGCGGGGGTGCGTCCACAAGAACCGAAGAAGCCACAGCTACAAGAACCACTTGAAGTTATGGAGACAGCACCGGAGGCTACGCAGCTTACCGAAATGGAGCAGCGTATTCCAGAACGCCGTGCTGAGCCTGACCGCGAACCCACTCAACAGTCGTTCCCGGGGATGGGCCGACGTAAGGGTAAGCGTACTGATGAGTTAACAGAAGAAGCCCCAGCACCAAAACCTATCACCAAAGAATATTTGGACGGCCTTGGCATTGCACCCAAAGCCCCCATTCGTAAACGCACCGAGGGTAAAGACCTTAATGATCCCGACGTGCGTAAGCAGTTTGTTGACTTTGCAAACAATACAAAAGTTGCACAACAGACCCGACTTAACATTGCACGAGAGTTGGAAGGAGTGCCAGAAGCACAGTTAGAATTGTTTCAACCTCGTGGACGGAAAGGAGGCAAAGATGCGCAGCCTAAACCATCTGAGCAAAGACCAAGTGGAGCAGGCGTTCAAGATACTGCACCGACTTTGGACTTCGGAGCGCCTCTACCTGAAGGAGGACGAACTCCCGAAGCAGCTCCAACACCTAGAGGAAGAGGAGTGGATCGTACTGGGGGCGGCACTGGAGCAGCTCCTAGACGAGCAGCAGGAGAGCAGCTTACATTAGATTTGACGCCCGTTGATCGCCAGCGTTTGAAACAGCCGCTAGAAGAGCGGATCACTGGACGTGCCGAAGTCACGCAAGAAGTCGTGCGCGAAGCCGAGAAGAGACGCGCCGCTACCGAGTCCCAGCAAGAAAGTGAAGTGCGCAAAGTGATGCCGACATTCCCTGAAGCAGGGGCAAAAGTCACCAAAGACCTCAAGAAAACAAAGCTGAAGCGGACCAGAGCAGCGGCACCTGCGCCCACGACTCCTAAACGCCGGGCACCTGTTGAGGATAATGCGTCTAAAGAACTTAACACACGTTTTGAACAGTTAGATTCTGAAACGAAGGACATTGCGAATACACTAAGCACTGATTACTCAGACACGCTTGGCGCGGATGTCACCACAATGGATGATCGTCTGAAGATTCTTAGCCTGCTTACCAACGGTGCGACGGCCCGCGATAAAGTCGGCAATGCTGCCATAACTTATTTGGGTAAGGTTAAACGTCCGATGGATGGCCTGTATCTGGCTATCTTTGATGTGGCAAACCAAACACCACAGTATCGCCCGCAGGCTAACGCATCTCAGGCAGACCGTAACTTCTATGGCGGTATGGGGCAGAAACCTGCACAGCGTACCCTTGATTGGGCGAAGGCCAACCTATCCGACAAGACAAACAAGTGGATCGAAGAAACACTCAAGAAAGAGGTGCGTGAGTTTAACCGCATCGAGAACACTGACTATGTTGAGTTGTTTCGGGAGCGCGAGGCCAAACTAGCCGCCAACGAAGCAGAACTTCAGTCGCAGATCGAAGCCGAAATGCGCGAGGATGTACAAGCAAGCCTAGACGAACTGGCGAAGATGTTCTCCAAGAAACTGGAGCGTAGTGCAGTAGTCGGCCTCGACATCCCGCTGCATCCGTTTGTACGCACTATGCTAGGCAAGGGTGATCTAAGAGGTGCACTACTAAATCTAGCGTCATGGTCACCAAGTAGCCGTGTAGCACAAGTGGCTAAGAAACTAGCCGAAGTAACCAATGATCGTGCGAGATTGGCGGAAGCAAAACGTGCAACGCAGGGGTCTAAAGTAAAAGGCATCGTTTACCACGGTAGTCCTAAAACAGACATTACTGAGTTCAAAGGTGGGGAAGTTACCAAAGGACTGTACTTCAGCCCCAAACGTAGCTTGGCTGAGCAGTATATGGATGGACCCAAAGGGCGCGTGTACGAGGTGATGGTGGACATCAAAAAACCACTCGTCATTAAAGGTACAAGTGATACTTCGTTATTAGACAGAATCGACGTTGCGCTGGGCCGCAAGACAGCAAAGGATGTGCGTAGAGAACAGCGTAAGGCGCGTTCTTCCTCTTTCACTCTATCTGAAGAGCGTATCGCTGAACTTAAACGTCAAGGCTACGACGGTATCATGAACGAAGACGCGAATGAATATATCGCGTTTGACGCATCTCAGGTGCATATGGTCGATAGTCCTCAAGGTGGCACTCAAATCGAAATCGTTAAAAACCTCAAAGGCGAAGACGGTAAGCCTGTCGCAGGTCTGTTTGATCCTAAAACCAACACTATCAAGTTGGACGCAGAAACAGGCATGAACCCTCATGTTCTTCTGCACGAAGTTACGCACGCGGCAGTTAGCGCGACACTGGCGAACAAGAACCACCCACTTACCAAGCAGTTAACCAAACTGTTTGAAGACGTGAAGCCGATGCTCGACTCCGCATACGGT
>Ga0222718_10001589_pt1 | contig 21301 bp, 20 predicted proteins | sample C33_27DmetaG_FD_165045 | JGI IMG/M metagenome (GOLD analysis project Ga0222718, IMG submission 165045) | Estuarine water microbial communities from San Francisco Bay, California, United States - C33_27D | ecosystem: Environmental > Aquatic > Marine > Unclassified | place: USA: California...
ATGGGTTGTGCATGAACCTCTGAGAACAATCCTAAAAGCAAAATGAGGAAGCGGGTTTTTCTCATTTTGCTACGACCTTGAAATCAAGTTTGTCAAAGTGAAAATCTTGGTTCGGAAGGTCAATAGCAAACCCTTTAATTTCATCTTTTTCTACCGTGAAACTAATGACCCCGTAGGTTAAAAAGGGGTCATTGTGATCAAAGCGAAACGCGTGTTTTGACCACGGGGTGAGCCTGCCCGAAAAGAGTTCTTTTGAGGGCAATAACCGAAGGTTGAGTGCGCCTTGGTCTATAAACACTTCTGCCAAGCCGAACATTTCGTCTTCATATTGACCTACGTATTCCGATGACTCAAACACAACCGGATCTTCTTCCTTTTCATTCAGTCTTGCGCTTTCTCTGTCTGACTTTCGCTTCTCACCTGCCTTCTTGTAGGCCAAGAATGTCTCAGACCATTTTTCATAATCTCGGCCTTTTAGCCAATCTAAAGCGGAATACATTGTCATAGTCGGTAGGCTGCTCATATCATTGGTGAGCACAATTACGGCAACATCATCTTTAGGGCACAACGCAACTTTGGTAATGTAGCCTGGAAGTCCGCCTCCATGATGGACAATCTTATCTCCTTGATAATCCATCAAAAACCAGCCTAGCCCATATCCCTTGAAATTGGTGCCGTTTGTGTTGTCAAAATTTCCTGTTGGCAAAGGAGTATGTATCGTCATGATACGGTCTATACTTCGCTTGGATAGCAGCGTATCTCCGTTGTGGATGCCATTGTTCAACCAGAAGCTCGTCCATTTTTGCATATCGCTGGCGCAAGAGTTAAGTGCAGCAGTAGATCCACTATTTTCATAGCTCATGGTAAAGATCTCCTCACCATCTATATGTGGCATTGCCATATTTCGATCCATGCTAAAGCGCTCAAAATCGGTTGTGGTACGATTCATTTCAAGTGGCTCCAAAAACTTGACTTTTACAAACTCATCCCAGGTCATCCCAGATACAGCCTCTACCACTTGGCCCGCTGTTATAAACATGATATTCTGATAGCCAAATTGTTCACGAAAACCGCAGCTAAGTGGTCTTTCAGCGATACGCTTTACAACCTCTTCCCGGCTATAATCCGTGCCATACCACAAAAGGTCGCCATCAAATGTGATCAAACCGCTCCTATGGCATAGAAGGTCTTCCACTGTAATGTTTTCGGTGACATAAGGGTCATGCAGCTTGAATTCTGGCAAATGCTTTTTAACTGGATCATCCCAAGCCAACTTACCTTCTTCCACCAATACCGCTATCGCTGCTACAGAAAACGCCTTTGAGAGGCTAGCAATAGCAAATAATGTTTCTTCATTTGGAGCCTCAGGCTGAGCTTTCGACTTTTTACCATAGCCTGATCGCATCACTACCTTTCCATTGTCAACAACCATGACATATGTGCCAGGAACATTAAAGTCTTGGGTTGCTTTTTCGAGAAAGCTTTCAAACTCTGATGCGTTTGGTTGCGCAAAGAGCTTAATACTAAATAAGAGCGTAGCTACGAATAAAAATGATCTCACAGCGTCAATTTAAGAAACGAAGATATGCGGCAGATGCCCTCTAATTATGATCGACTTTAACGATGTTGGCGCTGCCAATCAACTCTTCATTCTTAAATAAGCTGATAATGTATTGTCCTTCGGGCAGAGACCCTAAAGAAATTGACTCCACATTAGATGTGATTCTTTGATCTAGAACTAGCGCTCCGCTCGCATCAAATAGTTTAATGCTGTTTGCAAGATCCTGCGAACCCTGAACCTGAATGATATCTTGTGTAGGGTTTGGATAGACCTTCACTTGTTCAGGAAGGCTCTCGTTAATTCCAGCAGGAGGGACAGTCACAAAAAGATTTGACACACCAACACAGCCAAACTCATCAGTCACAGTAAGTGAATAGACCCCTGGTTTAGAAACGATAATCACATCATCTGTTTGTCCATTGCTCCACTTATATGTCTGAAAACCGCCTTCAGCAGTTACCCTTGTTCTATCTACCGGCTCAAACTCTGTGGTAATGGTTGGTGTAGGTATCGGATGAAAAAACACTTCCGCAGTATCTGTGATTATACAACCAAGGCTGTTTGTTACAGTTATGAAATATGGTCCTTTTTGATGAACCATTATCGAGGAATCAAGTCTTAAACTTGGCCAGCCCAGCCTATTCCAGAAATAGGAGTTATACGTTTCTTGCGTACCAAGCTCAAATGTATCGCCTTCACATCCGTGCGCAGGATTGTCTGGGGTAAACTGAACTGGAGGAAGTGGCACTATTTCTAACCAACCGCTATCTACACCTACGCAACCAGTGCTATTATCTGTCATGGTGACACTTACCCAACCTTCTTCGTTTACAGTTATATTGTTACTTGTGCTACCATCGTTCCATAAGAAGGTGCAAGTGTTGCAGGCGCTAATAAATGTTCTTGATTGACTTGCACATATCGTATCGTTTTCCACATTACTCACTGGTTCTGGCAATATGTCAAGGAAAATATTTGATGTGGCCCCGCACAGCGTTACGGGATCATATGCCGTAACTACATATGTACCCGCCTCTGATACAGTAATTGATGCAGTGGAGTCGCCCGTGTTCCAAACAAAATCCACTCCCGCAGAATTTGAAGATGCATTAAGTGTAAAAGTTGGTCCAAAGCAAAAGGTAGTGTCTTCTGGCAATTCGTTTATGGTTGGTTTGGTAGAACCTAGGCATCCATAAACTTGAAACATAATTGCGTCATAATCTTGATCGAGGCATGTAGGCTCATCGATATCAGTCCAAGCCGTACATCCTGCATTATATCCGCCAAAAGGGTTTTCCCACTGGGCCTTATTTTCAAATCCCACCGAATCTAAATACCAATACCAAGGGGTTTGACTGAAAACAAAATTTCGAGCAGAAGCAGCTAACCAATATGTGCCCGCGCTCAATTGAATTGGCGTGCTCCAAGATGCTGTAATGGTACCGTCTAGTCCTGGGTCTAAATCTTCAGAAATAACTTCAGCAAAAACCTGTGCACCAATAGCTCCATTATTGTCTTCATAGATTGTGATGTTCATGCCCACAGAGTCTATGGTGCCGGTGCTATTGTCATAAAATCCAAGGAGCGATACCGAATCAATGTACCAAGTCTCACCAGCTGGAACGGTAAAGTCATCCGCCAAGCGACAGTCTAATGATGTGAACAAATGGTCAACGGCCAAGACTCCATTCGTGGTTTGGCCACTCGTCTGATCAACAATGGCAAACTGTGCATTGACACTTAATGAGATAGTGATTAGAAAAAGAAAAAGGTAATGCTGTTTCATGGTATACATCTTAATTTAAACGTCCTTTAATTAGGGGTAGGCCCAGTGGCTAATTTAACTAAGATAAATCATATTCTAAGGCCTTGCTGCCCTCTATAATTTTGGGCAAAAAAATGGCCACCTAGTTAAGTGGTATTTTTCGGTTAGTTAGCTCAGTCTAATTCGCTACGACAATAGTAGAGGACTTAACACCCTCAGGAGTAGTTAATCTTACCACGTATTTACCTGATCAGAAAATGAAAGGACATCGATTGGAATCAAGTATTTCTAGAGAATCTCGTTGATCATTTAAAAATTCAATTCAGAAACTTTGAGATATAGTTTATCAGTAACAACGTGCGCAACGCTATATTCGCCATCAATCTCAATTGACCGTGTCAGAGGCTTTAATCATCATACCCACTTATAACGAGAAGGAAAATGTGGAGCGCATGATCCGAACTGTTTTCGCACTACCCACTGAATTTGACCTTTTAATTGTTGATGATGGCTCTCCAGATGGTACAGCAGATATTGTAAAGTCTCTGATTTCTGAGTTTCCCGGTCGGCTTCATATTGAGGAGAGAACTGGAAAACTCGGTTTGGGCACGGCTTATATTCACGGTTTTAAGTGGGGGCTTAAACGAGCGTTTGAGTACTTCTTTGAGATGGATTGTGATTTTTCTCATCCACCTGATGATCTATTGAAGCTATATATCGCAGTGAAAGATGGGGGTGCAGATGTGGCGATAGGGTCACGATATGTAAAAGGAGGAAAAGTGGAAAATTGGCCAATCGGCCGTATACTCATGTCATATTTTGCATCGGTTTATGTTAGAATGGTGCTCTGGATGAATGTGATGGACACAACCGCTGGGTTTAAGTGTTATCGCAGAAGCGTATTAGAAACGATTGACTTGGATTCTGTGAAGTTTGTGGGTTATGCATTTCAAATTGAAATGAAGTATCGCGCTTGGCGCAAGAAGTTTCAGCTTGTAGAAGTGCCCATCACATTTACCGATCGAGTTGCGGGTTCTTCTAAAATGAGCACAGGCATCTTCAAAGAGGCATTTTTCGGTGTATTGCAAATGCGATTTACTATTTGAAAATGAAATTGATCAAAAATCCCCGAATTATAAACGAAGGGCAGCAGTTTACGGGTTCTATATTAATCGATGGAGAGGTAATCAAGGATGTTTTTTCAGAGATAACTCCGAGTATGGAGGGTGTTGAAGTAATTGACGCAACTGGTTTAATCCTAATGCCCGGAGCAATCGATGACCAGGTACATTTTAGAGAACCAGGGCTGACACACAAGGCAGAGATTTACACAGAGGCAAAAGCAGCCGTTGCTGGTGGGGTAACCAGCTACATGGAAATGCCAAACACAAACCCGCAAACCACTGCGCAACAGGAGCTTGCTAAGAAATTCGATCGGGCCTCTGATGTGTCATTAGCCAATCACTCCTTCTTCTTTGGTGCCACAAACGATAATATCGATGAAGTTTTAGCCACCGATCCAAACAATGTTTGTGGAATCAAGATTTTCATGGGTTCTTCTACAGGAAATATGCTTGTTGATGATGAAGAAACTCTTTCGAATATTTTCTCTAGAACGAAATTGCTGATCGCTACCCATTGCGAAGACGAAGCCACCGTCCGTGCGAATGCAGCAAGAGCTAAGGCACAGTTTGGAGATAACGTGCCCATTACACAACATCCAGTTGTTCGAAGTGAAGAGGCGTGTTACTTGTCATCTAGCAGAGCCGTGCGCTTGGCAACCGAATTCGATACTCGATTACACATTTTGCATATCAGCACCGCTAAAGAATGTTCCCTTTTTCGTAATGATATTCCGCTGACCGAAAAGCGTATAACGGCTGAGGCATGCATACATCATCTATGGTTTAGTGATGAAGATTACATCGCTAAAGGTTCGCACATAAAATGGAACCCTGCGGTTAAGAAAAGCTCTGATAGAGATGAGATCTGGCGAGCAGTACTAGACAACAGAATTGACGTGATTGCCACAGATCACGCACCCCACACACTTGAGGAAAAGGCTGGAAATTATTGGTCTGCTCCGGCAGGAGGACCTTTGGTGCAACACTCGGTGCTCGCCATGATGGATGCGGTTAAGAAAGGACAGATCTCAATAGAGCGCATGGTCGAAAAGATGAGTCATGCCGTTGCCGATTGTTTTCAAATCAACCATCGGGGCTATTTAAGGCCCGGATATTTTGCCGACTTCGTGTTAATAGACCCAAACCAAACCACCACAGTTTCTAAGGATAACCTCTTCTATAAATGTGGTTGGTCGCCTTTTGAGGGGCATACGTTTAGTTCAAAAATTGTGAGCACTTATGTAAATGGTCACCGAGCGTATCATGATGGTGCTTTTGATGAAAGCATCAAGGGCCAAGCACTTACCTTCTCAAGATGAGAATTTTAGGTTTTGCTCTAATTCTTGTGGTTCTTGGCTGTTCAAATACTAAGGGGCCTACCCGAGAGCGTCCATCATATGTGATTTCTGAAGACTCCATGGCTATCCTAATTGCGGAGCATTACGTGCTCAACACCATTTCTCAAGACCGAGAGGTGCGCAAAAAGAGGCTCACCGACTTTGTCAAGATAGACCAAAAGCAACTGTATGATAGTTTCAACATCACACAGGCAAAGTTTGATACAAGCATGCAATACTATCTCGAAGACTATAGGGATATGATTAAGCTGCACCAAACAGCAATGGAATTGCTTAGTGCTCGCATGGCTGAACTAAAAGCCACTGGTGCAGATTCGGCACGCATCGAACCTAAGATCTCTCTAGAAAAGCTTGAAGCCCGAAATAAAGAAGGCTAGTGTTCATCTAAGTATTGAGTCACCGCGTTTTGCACGGCCTCTTCTATTGATTGAAATATAAACCCCGTGCCCAGAGCGCGTTCATTGCTATAAACTACTGTGCGCCTCGCTGAGCTTATATTTTCGGAGGAAAGAGAAAAAATGTTCAAGCCTAACGACTCTACAAAGTGCATGAACCCTTGTGCCATCCGAAGTAAATAATTGGGCACCTTAATCTTTGGTTGTTGTGACCCAAATTTTTTCGTGATTAATGTGAAAAGGCTTTTGAACGAAAGGCTTTCTGACACCAATAGATATTGACCGTCAAATCTTTTTTGTTCTACTGATGCTATTGCGAATTTGGCGACATCACTTGCAGACACAAAACCATTGCCACCAGGCGGATAAAAGAGCATCCCTTTTTTGCAAGAGGTAATTAAAGTTGTACTGCTCTGGCCCCAGTTTCCAGAACCAATCACCACTGCCGGATTCAAGATCACGGCATTCAAACCCTCTTCCCTTCCTCGCCACACCTGAAACTCTGCTGATCGCTTGCTGAGACTATATGCAGACCTACCTTTATCTGTAGTCCACTTGCTTTCTTCGCTCAGTTTACCATTGATTTTTTCGTCACCTATGGCCGCTGTTGAGCTTATATAGCAGAGTGTATCCACCTTGTGTTTAAGGCAACTGTCTACGATGTTTGCTGTGCCTTTTACATTGACAAACTGCATATCTATGGCCTTTTTCTGATCAAACGAGACGAGCGCAGCGCAGTGATAGACAACGCTACAACCCTCAACTGCTTTGCTTATCGAAACAGGGTCGAGCAGGTCGCCTTGAATCCATTTAATTCTGTCACGCCCAGCATTTACGTCTTTCAACACTCGATCAATCACGAGACTTGCATCCGAACGCATTAAGATTCTAACCCGCTCGCCTTGATTAAGTAATTGTTGTAAAATTTGAGAACCGACTATCCCTGAAGCCCCAGTTACTAAGATCATTTCCTCTTAGGGTAGATTCATTTCAGGAATGTCTCCATTCACGATCAATCTACCTTCAGTGGCAGCTTTTATTTCATCAACCGTAACCCCTGGAGCGCACTCTAAAAGCCTAAATCCGCCATCGGTCACCTCGAGCACCGCTAAGTTGGTTACGATTTTAGTCACGCATTTTGTTCCTGTCAATGGTAGTGTGCACTGTCGAAGAAGCTTTGACTCCCCTTTTTTATTGGTGTGCATCATAGCCACAATAATGTTTTCTGCGCTTGCAACTAAATCCATGGCCCCGCCCATGCCTTTAACCATGTAACCGGGAATCTTCCAATTCGCAATATCGCCTTGATCGCTAACCTCCATTGCGCCCAAAACCGTCAGCTGAACATGTCGTCCGCGTATCATAGCAAAGCTTGTGGAAGAATCGAAATACACTGCGCCTGCCAGAGCCGTTATTGTTTGTTTACCTGCGTTAATCAAGTCTGGATCTTCAGAACCTTCTATGGGAAAGGGCCCCATGCCGAGCATTCCATTCTCAGACTGAAACTCAACCTCAATACCCTCTGGAATATAATTGGCTACCAGCGTAGGAATGCCAATACCTAAATTCACATAATATCCATCTTTCAGCTCTTGAGCAATTCGCTGTGCTATTCCGTTTTTATCAAGACTCATGTTACTCGGCTTTTCTTACTGTTCGTTGTTCAATTCTCTTTTCAAACACCTCCCCCTGATAGATTCTTTGCACGAAAATTCCTGGGGTATGAATTTCATTGGGGTCTAGCTCACCTGCAGGCACTAGCTCTTCTACCTCAGCTACGGTTATTTTCCCCGCCATGGCCATGGCGTGATTAAAGTTTCTTGCAGTTGCGTTATAAATGAGGTTGCCCGCTGTGTCTCCTTTCCAAGCTTTTACAAAAGCAAACGATGCGTCAAAGGCATGTTCTAGAATGTGAGGCTTGTTATTAAACCATCGCACTTCCTTGCCCTCGGCTACCTCTGTGCCATATCCAGCTGGCGTAAAAAAAGCAGGAATTCCTGCTCCTGCCGCACGACATCGTTCAGCCAGCGTTCCTTGTGGAATGAGCTCAACCTGTAGTTCTCCGCTCAACATTTGTCGCTCAAACTCCTCGTTCTCACCCACATAAGATGAGATCATTTTCTTCACCTGCCTTTCTTCAAGGAGCACACCAAGACCAAATCCATCCACGCCCGCATTATTCGAAATACACGTTAGGTCTTTTACTCCCTCTGCTTTAATGGCAGCGATTGAGTTTTCGGGAATTCCACATAAACCAAACCCGCCACACATTATGGTCATGCCTGATTTTATTCCACTAATTGCGTCTTGAGCGCTCGAAACTTTTTTGTTTAATGCCATATCTAATTTGAAAATGGATCTTGTTCATCACCGCCACTGAAAGGATTGTTACCACTGGATTGATGACGGCAGTCGAAGCTAGTGTTTTTAAGGCTTTCAGGTATGTCAAAAGGCCTTGTGGTGATGTTGAGATCTTTGTTTGCCCATACCTTTTTCATGTAATAGCACCATATTGGTAATGCCGTATTTGTTCCCATACCATCGCTTGTTCTTAAAAAGCGCACGCTTCTATCTTCTGCGCCCACCCAAACTCCTGTGACCAAATCGGGCACAATACCCATGAACCAGCCGTCTGAATTGCCTTGCGTAGTGCCTGTTTTTCCAGCAATCTCTACGTTATAAGGTATGTTATCATAATCTCGATCATTGTCCCATGAGGTGCGCATTCTAATGGCCGTGCCCATATTCCAGAATTCTCCCGCATGTTTTGGCCCATATTCCCCCGAGGTCACTCCCATCATCATATCAAGCATCTGATAAGCAATTTCTTCGCTCATCACCTCTTTTTCATCTTGTTCGGCCTCATAAATGATAGCCCCGGTGTTGTCTTCAATTCGCAATAAATAAATTGGATCCATTCTTCTCCCCTTATTGGCGAAAGTGCTGTAGGCTGCTGTCATTTCATAAACGCTTAAATCGGCTACGCCCAATGCAAGCGATGGAACTGGGTCAATAAAAGATTCTATTCCACACTTATGTGCATACTCTAACGCAGCCTTTGGAGAAAACTTAGTCATTATCCATGCGGTGATGTTGTTTAGAGATTGCGCTAAGCCATATTTCAAGGTCGCTAATTCTCCAGTAAACTCATGCGAATTTCCTGGGCACCAATCCTTTTGCATTTCATAATCCTCCTTTTGAAAACAGTATTCAATGTCTGGAACCTTGTAGCACGGGTCAATGCCTGACTCCAAGGCAAGAGCGTAAACAAAGGGCTTAAATGTGGATCCCACTTGGCGTTTGGCTGTTTGCACATGGTCATAAGCAAAATAACGGTGGTTGATGCCTCCAACCCATGCTCTTACTTGGCCTGAGTATGGATCAAGGCTCATTAACCCTGATTGCAAGAAACTCTTGTAATATCGAATGGAATCATTTGGCGAAAGCACCGTATCTATTGTACCCTGCCAACTAAACACTTTCATTGACCTCGGTGTATTGAAAATGATGTCAACGGAATCTGTAGAAACAACCCGTAATTTTTCATCAAGACCGCACTCATCCGCCTTGCAAACCCAATAATCCACTCCTTCGATGGTTTGTTGAGAAACATAGCTTCCTCTCCTGTGGCAATGGTGACATTCTTTCCCCGTAAGCACTCTGTAGCGCTCTGTTCTTTTTCGAGCAGAACTCATCACGCTTTCAACTTGAGTGTCGGACAATCGAGCAAATGGAAAATTCTGACGTTTTTTAAGCTGCTTCGTGAACATGGGTTGCAGATATTCCTTCAAGTAGCGCTCTACTGCATACTCCGCATATTGCTGCATCCGACTATCAATGGTGGTATATATTTTCAATCCATCCGCGTAAATATTGTAAGGCTCACCGTTGGCTTTCGCAATTACATATTCATCCGTTTCCTCTTCCTTTTGATTGAGAATTTCACGCAGTTTCAATCTTAGTGTCTCTCTAAAATAGGGCGCTGTTCCATCGCTATGATTTACGACTTGATAGTCCAAATCCAAGGGCAGTGTCTTCAATGAATCAAATTCTTCTCGTGTGATAACTTCATTTCGTAGCATTTGGCCAAAAACCACGTTTCTGCGATGTAATACCGTATCTGGCCTTCGAACAGGGTTAAATAGAGCAGGGTTCTTGGCCATTCCAGCGAGCATGGCCGCTTGATGTATTTCAAGCGAGTCTGGGGTAGTATTAAAATAGACCGCAGCAGCGGAATTTATTCCAACGGCATTATTAACAAAGTCAAATCGATTGTAATACATCGCTAAAATCTCCTCCTTAGTGTAATACCGCTCCAGTTTAGCTGAAATCACATACTCCTTAATCTTTTGAACTACCCGCTTGAGTTTATTGGTTGACCTATGCTCTGTAAAAAGCATCTTGGCCAATTGCTGGGTAACCGTACTACCCCCGCCTTTCGAGCCTAAAAAAATCATTGCTCTGATGGTGCCCAAAAAGTCAATTCCTGGATGATCGTTGAAGCGCTCATCTTCCGTTGAAATTAAAGCGCTGATTAGATGGGGGCTGAGGTTTTCGAAACGTGCATTCGTTCGGTTCTTGTAGAAATACTTTCCTAGGACTTTACCATCGATGCTATACACTTCACTTGCCAAATCGCTTTTTGGATTCTGAAGGTCTTCGATGGTGGGTATTTTTCCCAATAGCCCATAGTTAGCAGCTATAAAAAGTGAAACAATGCTCACTATTCCTAAGAGGAATAGAAGCCAAAACCAAATGATATATTTTCTCATAAAACGCTGGTTGGCAAGTTATTCACTTGCTTCCGAAATACGTAACCCGATGTCATAAATTTCGTGAATAGTGTCGGGTCTCATTGCGTGCTGAATTTCAAATTTGTACACACCAGTCTGTGAGAACCGCTGATTAATTTTAAACAACACTTGGTTGTCTAAAATATCTCCTATTCCAGAGCCGTACCACTGACCTTCTTTAGAGGCAAGTGGGCAGTCTATCGTGTCAATTGTATAAGTGTTGTTGGGACTATAGGTCTTAAAGAATACAATAAGGTTTTGATATCTGAAGTCTCCGCCTTGCCTAACCTGAATGAAGTAGTTGTATGGAGTTTGGATGTCGGTAACCTGCTTTTGAAAAGTAGCCGTGGCGTTATACTCCCACGCTTGATTTTCCACTGGAATTGTTTCATTTAGTAAGTCCGGTTGGGCACAACCATAGAGCATTACAAACAATAAAAAGCACAGAATTCTCAACGTCACTTTTCGACTATGGTTTTAATGGTTTTGAACTTGGCTTATTCTTATCTCTTCGTTTGTTTCTTCGTTTCTTCCCTTTTGGTTTTTTACTCTTGTCCTTATCAAACCGTGTTAGATCGTCTTGTCCCACAACATTCTCGAAAACCGGTTCGGCTGTTTGTTGGGAAACGTGGCTAAAACCAAGCAAATCTTCCACTTCTTTGCCTTTCTCGTTAATCGCTATCACCTCTTTCACCCGATCAATTTTGAGAGGAATAAACTCGTTTGGGGCGGATGCGTATGAGTACCACATTAAACCCTTAAAAATGTCGCTCTTTTGATGAAACGCCACTCCTTTTTTAGTCTTCAATTTTATCTTGGAGCTTGGAAAGTGCTGCACCGCGTCCATGTACGAGTCCAGCTCATAGTTTAAACAGCACTTTAGTTTACCGCACTGACCCGCTAGTTTCATCGGGTTTATACTTAGCTGTTGGTATCGTGCGGCTGAAGTAGAAACTGTTCGAAAGTCAGTAAGCCAGGTGCTACAGCACAGCTCTCTCCCGCAAGAGCCAATTCCCCCAACGCGCCCAGCCTCCTGTCTAGAGCCGATTTGTCGCATCTCAATCCGAACCCGAAAGCGGTCGGCTAATACCTTTATCAGCTGGCGAAAATCTATCCTCTGCTCTGCGATATAGTAAAACGTGGCTCGTGTTTTGTCCGCTTGGTATTCAACATCGCTAAGCTTCATTGAAAGGTTTAATTCTCTGATCGTTTGCCTAGTTTTTACCAAGGTTTCTCTCTCTAGAAGCTGAGCTTCCTTCCAAATATTTATATCCTCTTCGGTTGCCTTACGTATGACCTTTGGCGTTGACTTTTGTGATGGGTCAATTTTATTTTTTTTCATCTGCAGCCTTACCAGCTCACCTGTCAACGAAACCATACCAACGTCATAGCCAGGCATTGTTTCCACCGCTACAACGTCACCAACAGAAAGTGAAAGTTTGTCAGAGTTTAAAAAGTATTCTTTCCGGGTGTTTTTAAACCTCACCTCTACGTATTGGTCGCCAGCCGATCGGCTCATCCCTGCTAGCCAATCAAACACCTCTAGCTTGTTGCAACCACTTGTGCCGCAATTTCCATTGTTTTTACATCCTTTTGGGGTGGTTCCACACCCTCCGCTACTGCAATTACCGCATCCCATTATTCACAAACGTAAGTTGTTTTAACCATTATTTCCATTATCCTCAATCTAGCTGTGTTCTTCGTTCTGAGCTGCGGTTTTCTTTCCAGAATGAATCAATCGAATAGCCTTAATACTTGAATCAAACCAAACAATCTTTTGATTTAAATTGCTTTGAATGTCTTTTGTGGCCTCCTCTAAAAGATGCAGAAAGCCTTGAGCATTGGCGATGTTGATGAAAGGTGAGAAGTCTCTGAAAAATTTTGCTTCATCGCCAGGTGAATTTATCTCACTGTTGAGCCATGCCATCCGATAGCAGCGGTCAATTATAATAAGCGCTTCTTCACAGAAACACTTTTGTTCATCACGTGTGTTTTTTGACATTTTATCACTCCACTTCAACAATCCTTCAAGGTCTCTAGAGTATGCCAGCCTCATCCAAACTTGAAATTCTTTAAGCCATGGTTCTTCTTCTTCAAACACATGCTTGATTGCTTTACTCACATTGCCTTCTGACCTATTCGCAGAAATTCTTGCCTGATTTTCTGAAGCATCAAACTGCCTTACTAAAAAATGAGCGAGCTCTTCTTCGGAAATTATTTCTTCTTTAAAGATCTGTACGCGCGAAACAATGGTTGGGAGCAGTAGCGCAGGGGTACTCGTAATCAGAATAAAGACCGTCTTATCTGTCGGCTCTTCCAGATTTTTGAGAATTTTATTGGCGAACGAGTGGTTTATTTTCTCAGCATGCCAAATGATGAATACACGGTGCCTCCCACCGTGCGCCCTGAGCGTCAGCTTCTTTCTTACACTTGTTACATCTTCATCGCCAATAAATCCTTGCTTTTTCTCAATATCAACGCGTTTATACCATTCTGCAAGGGTTAAAAAGGGGTGTTTGGTCAGCGCCTCTCTCCACTCTGGATAAAAGTTGTCTGAAAAACGCTGCTCTGCCCGTTTGAATCTAGAATTTGTGTTATTCGGAAAAACATAGTGCATGTCTGGGTGTGTATGTTGCATTGATTTAACGCACTGCGGACACTCATCACAAGGGTCTCCGCCTTGCCTATTTTCACACAACAGCATTCTTGCTAAGTGAATAGCAATCGCAAGGCCCGACCCTCCGGGGCGCTCGTGGATTAGTATCGAATGCGGCACACGTGACTCATCCACAAGCTGTCGAAAACTGTTGACGATTTTGGTTTGCCCCGGAATTTGATAAAAAGCCATATGATGCTTGTAATAGCCCAAAGTTGCAAATTGGAATCAACATAAGAGTGTGATTTCAATGTCGATGAAACTTTGGTTTTTTAAGTAATAATCTCAAGCGGTTCATTAGAGTTTGTTACAATGGTTTCAAACCACATTTTTGCAGCCTTATTACATACTCAAATGAAAACAGTTGAAAGTTTTGACTTTAGTGGGAAAAGAGCGTTGATTCGAGTAGATTTTAATGTTCCACTCGATGATTCATTAAATGTTAGTGATGATACGAGGATAAGGGCTGCGCTCCCTACCATCAATAAGATACTCAGTGATGGTGGATCGGTAGTGCTCATGTCTCATTTGGGTCGGCCTAAGGGCGGACCCGAAGAAAAATTCTCTCTAAACAACTTATCACAAACCATAAGCAGCTTGTTGTCGCGACCCGTGAAATTTGCAAAGGATTGTATCTCAAAGGAGGCCCAAACGATGAGTTCGGAGCTAAAGCCGGGTGAGGTGCTCCTACTTGAAAATTTAAGGTTTTATGAAGAAGAAAAGAAGGGTGATGCGTCTTTCGCTGAAGCTCTAAGCAAGCATGGAGATGTGTATGTAAACGATGCCTTTGGAACGGCCCATAGGGCACATGCCTCAACTGCAATTGTGGCGCAATATTTTCAGACTAAGCTCTTCGGTAAACTTCTCGCTGCTGAAATACAAAATGCACAAAAAGTGCTTGACAGCTCACAAAATCCATTTACAGCCATCATCGGTGGCGCTAAGGTGAGTAGCAAGATTGAAGTCGTTACCAATCTTCTTGACAAAATTGACAACCTCATTATTGGAGGTGGCATGGCATATACTTTTATTCGAGCTCAGGGCGGAGAAATTGGCAACTCGCTTGTAGAGCTTGATTTTCTTGATACTGCAAACAAAATATTGTCCCAAGCAAGAGATAAAAGTGTAGCTGTTTATTTGCCCGTTGATTCTGTTGTAGCTAACAAGTTTGACGATAATGCTGAGCGAAAAATCATACAATCAGACCAAATTACTTCCGGTTGGATGGGCCTAGATATTGGGCCTAAGGCCATTAGAGAATATGGTGAGGTGATTCAATCAAGCAAAACAATCTTGTGGAATGGTCCCGCAGGAGTATTTGAGCTATCAAATTTCGCGCAAGGAACAAAGTCTTTAGGTTTGTCGATAGCACAAGCAACCTCTAAAGGTGCATACTCATTGGTGGGCGGTGGCGATAGTGTGGCTGCGGCCAAGCAGTTTGGTGTTGCTGATAAAATGAGTTTTATAAGCACCGGTGGTGGTGCAATGCTAGAATTCCTAGAAGGAAAAACGCTTCCTGGTGTGGCTGTCTTGTCGGCATAGACAAGCTCTATTCTTCCGTAGTTTCTGTTGACGCTTCAAATAACGGAGTCATTATTTTCTCTGTTTTCTCCATCCAATTGCTTTCGGTTAGTACCGGTAGCAAGGTCGGGGCCGCCTTAAGCACGGGCTCAAATAGCAAGCTATCTTCTGGTTTTGATTTTGTCATCACCGGAACTAATTGATCAAACCACGAAACCACGTTGAGAATGATAGATAAAATCAGCGCCATTTTGATCAATCCGAAACAAGCTCCAGCCAGCTTATTTACAAGCTTTAGGGCCACTAGGTTTACCGCTCGTTCAATGATCTTGGCTAGTGCGTACACCCCAAAAACAACCGCAGCAAACGTTATAATAAATGAAACATAACCCACCCATGTGCCTTGCGCTTCAAATGCCTCAATGATATAATCAGCTATAAGCTCAGAAAAATTCGCTGCGATGTATATACCCGCAATTAAGGCCGCAATTGAAGCCAGTTCAATGATAAGGCCCTTCCTATAGCCTTTCCAACCGGCAAGCGCCAGTGGTATGAAAATTATTATATCCCAGTGATTGAAATCCACTGAGTCAAATATATATTGGTAAGTCTATGTTGAACTTAATTTTGCATCAATGAATCAACAACTCGATTTTGAACAAAGTTGGAATCAAACAGTGCAGAAATTTGAGTCTCGCTTTGGTCAAGAAGTTGACCTACAAACGATGCTTTTTTTAATCGGTCTTAATGAGTTGGGGCAAGGTCCGCGAAAACTCAACAAGGATCAGAAAATTGATGTTGTGCACATCGCTGTTTGTCACCTATTGGCGCCTTATGGATACTACAGCTACACTGGACTTGACCGGGATGGATGGCCTCACTATGAGCGAAATGAGCGCCTTCCCAACCTTAACCCTATTGAACAAGAAAAATTAATGAAAGAGGCAATAATTACCTACACTGCAGAATGGTGATGGTTTCTGAGGCAATTTCGTCATTCTCGACTTGAATAAACCCTTCGCCACAAAGTGAATCGACAGAAACCCTTCTTATCTCATTAGGAGGAAGCCCTTCTCTAGTGATAGTAGTATCGTATCGTACGGCTCGCACTCTGAGTACCACAGGAAGATCAAAGCTCTCAGTATAAATACCTAGTTCGTTTGTTTTACCCTCTCTTATCACCACACATTCGGGTTCCGTACAAAACAATCGTACATTAATTCCCGCTTGCGTGAGACCAGCGTTGTCAATCACTTTAACCTCTGCCGTTCCGGGTCCAGGAGTGTTGTCGCAAGCCACAAACCCTGCAAGCAAAAGCAATGTTATGCCTGCTGTAAAAGCTTTCTTGATCATGGTATCAAACTAATTAAGCATTCAAAAGTAAGAATATTCTAAGTCGCTATTTTCGCACACCTTTATAATTCAGACGCTCAATAAGTTTAAACGTAAAATCAGATGATTTTAAGAACACTCATTTTTATTCTTTTTCTAACCCCCGCACTAATGATCAATGCACAAGAACGCCCTCGAGTTAGGATTGAAACATCCTTAGGCACCATGATTGTGGAGCTATATAACGAGACCCCACAACATCGAGACAATTTTCTCAAACTTGCTAAGGAAGGGTTTTACGATGGAACCATATTTCACCGTGTTATTGAGGATTTTATGATTCAAGGTGGCGATCCAAACTCCAAAGAGCCGAATGCGCAAGGTTTGGGTAGTGGGGGCCCAGGGTATACTATAGAGGCCGAAATACTTCCTCAGTTTATACATAAAAAAGGTGCTTTAAGCGCAGCGCGACAAGGCGACCAAGTAAACCCAGAGCGCAGGAGTTCTGGTAGTCAGTTTTACATCGTTCAGGGTAAAGTATCTGACGAACCATCATTAATCCAGAATCAAGGTCGATGCAATCAAGCCATTGCCCAGACTATGCAGCGTGAGTTTTTCATGAACCCTGAAAACAAAGAGTATTTAGACCGAGTAAAAAAAGCTCAAAACGACCGTGATCAAGTGGCGCTTCAATCACTTTCTGAGGAAATCAATCCGATCATTGAGCAGATGATGGAAGGCAAAGCTTTTGAATATTCCCCCGAACACCTAAAGACTTACCAAGAAGTTGGTGGAACCCCTTTTCTAGACCAACAGTACACTGTGTTTGGTGAAGTCGTTGAAGGCCTCGAGGTAGTAGATAAAATTGCTGCTGTTGCTAAAAATAGCGAGCGTCCTGTGGATGACATCGCCATGTCGGTTTCTGTTATTGAATAATTTAGCTTGCCCATGAGTTTCGCAAAGCGCATTGAGACGTTAAAAAATCAGATCGAATCCGCACAGGCCACTACAGCTGAGGAGGCGGAAGAGTTTAGAATCAAATACCTCGGATCTAAAGGTGTTTTTAAGTCTCTTTTCGTTGATTTCAAACAAGTTACAAGCGAAGAAAAACGTCTTTTTGGCAAAACCCTGAACCTTTTAAAAACAAAGGCTGAGTCAAAGGTTAGTCAGTGGAAGGCTGAGCTCAACACACATCAAAAACCTGATGCTAACGTAGATCTCACTCGACCTGGCATGCTTAATGAACCAGGCGCTAAACATCCTATTTCAATAATTAAGGATGAGATTATCGACATCTTTCATGCTATTGGTTTTTCTGTAGCTGAAGGACCCGAAATAGAGGACGATTGGCATAATTTTTCTGCGCTCAATTTTCCACCTGAACACCCTGCGCGCGATATGCAGGACACTTTCTTTATAAAAGACCCAAACGGTGGCGAAGATTTTGTGTTGCGCACACACACAAGTTCTGTACAGGTGCGAACGATGGAGACTCAAAAACCACCAATTCGAATAATTGCTCCTGGAAGAGTTTTTCGCAACGAGGCGGTCAGTGCTCGCTCGCATTGTATTTTCCATCAAATCGAAGGCTTATATATTGATAAGGGTGTAACGTTTGCCGACATGAAACAAACCCTAGAGTATTTTGCCAAAGCTTTTTTCGGTAAGAGCAAAATTCGCCTCCGCCCTTCTTACTTCCCATTTACAGAACCAAGCGCAGAAATGGATGTGTATTGGGGGCTCGAAAACGAACTGGACCATCGAATCACAAAAGGTACGGGCTGGCTTGAGGTTATGGGTTGTGGAATGGTAGACCCTGCGGTTTTAGAGTCCTGCGGCATTGACTCAGAAACTTATTCTGGTTTTGCTTTTGGAATGGGTCTTGAGCGAAGCGCCATGCAACGATTTCAAATTCCTGATATCCGAATGATCTTTGAGAATGACACTCGATTTTTGAAACAGTTTCAATCTGTAATTTGAGAGCATCTCTTTTTCTCGTCACCACTCTTTTGCTCCTAGCGTTGTGCTTACAACGTTGTTCTATTCCAGAAGAAAGCCCGTCAGAAGTGCTAATTGTAGGCTTGCCCTCCCCCCAACAAATTGCTGACAGCCTCTCACGATCTGATGTCATGGTTGCAAAATGGGCAATTCAAGACAGTGAGGTAGTTTATAGCCTTCCAGAAACCATTGACTGGCAAAAAGAACTTGAGAGTTTGAAAAAAATCAATGTAAACCACCAGCGCTTTAGAGACCGATACACTGTGACGGATACCAAAATAGGAGAAACACGACAGGTAAGATTCGAAGCAAACACTTCAGGCCAAGAAGTTCAGAAAATGGTAATTCATACAATCGGCTCTCGTGTAACTTACTACCTAGTGGAAAAACATAGCTCAAGTTTTTTTTCAGGGTCCTTTATTCGGTTTGAGTTTGAACCCACATCCTACTCGCTAGAATTAAAGCAAAAGATAAACCTTGTATTCGAGAATAGAAGCTATGTAAAAGGTCTAATTCTGCCGGCAGGCGATTTGTATCAGATACGCTTTGATTTTGGAGGTGTAAAAGCACCGGTTCAAGCTATGATCAATTTTAATAAAACCTCCCCGAGCTTCTATATCCTTAATGATTCAGAAAGAGTCGGGTTTAACCAATTTCACGTTTCTGGAGATACTTTTATATACCATTCAGACCATTTCGATTCTAAGTTTCGACTAATCAATATAGGCGATGGTGCGTGGTCGGGTGAATGGGTTAATCGAAAGAATGAAACGGACCAAATCATACCTGTTACCCTTAAGAAAAACATAGCATTTCGATTTAAGCCAAGTACGGTTCCAAGTCATGATATCTCTGGTGATCATGCTCTTGTTTTTGTTCATTCAGACGGGACTATTGGTAGCCCAAAAGTTCTTAGGCTATCCCAACACTACCATTACCTAAAAGGCTCTATTCTTACAGAAACCGGAGACTATCGATACCTCGAAGGGGTGGTGCGGAATGATTCTTTTTTACTTTCTACCATGGATGGCACTCACGCTTATTTAATTGAAGGCAGAATAAGCAAAGACTCCATCAATGGCTTGTTTTACAGTGGCCCAACCAACCCTGCCAAATGGCTTATTGACCCATCTAAGAGCCCAGAAATTACCGCACCAGAAAAACTCACGAATAAAACAGGAAATGAAAGGTTCTACTTTTCATTTCCAGATACTAACAATGAAGTAATATCACTTTCCGACCCCGCGTTTCTAAACAAACCTGTGGTTGTCTCAATTATGGGAACTTGGTGCAGTAACTGTGCGGATGAGGCGCAGTTTCTAAAAGAAGCGCACCACCTTTACCACAATGATGGTTTAAGGATAGTGGCTATAGACTTTGAATTGATTGCTGACTCCAATAGAGCATTTGCAAATATCAAGCGCCATGTGAATAGTTTGAATCTTGACTATCCTGTGCTCTTAGGTGGATTGAAAAGCACTAAAGCCACCACGCACGATGTTTTTCCTACGCTATCTGCAGTGGTTAGTTATCCCACAATGATAGTCTTGGATAAGCATCATGACGTTGCTAAAATTCACACCGGCTTTAACGGCCCCGCTACAGGGCCTGAAGTCTATGATTCATTCAGAAAGGAATATCTCTCTCTTTTTGATTCTTTGCTAAAAGAGGACTAGGAAAACAGTTGATTACACTTGGGCGCCACTATCCGCCACACTGGTAACACTCAATCCAGCGATGTCGCGGTCAAAATGATACCATGCGCTCTTATCATTTCCCATAAGTTTGATCTTATCTAAAATGGTCTTTGCCGTAGCTTCTTCCTCCAATTGTTCACTCACATACCATTGCAAAAAGTTATGCGTAGTGAAATCGTTCTCCGCCAAACAAATGCCTACCAGCTTATTAATTGACTGGGTAACCGATACTTCATGCTTATATAAGTCCTGAAAAATCTCCGTGGCGTTTTTCACGCTAATGCTTGGCTTGTCATATGCTGGCACCACTGCTTCACCATCTCTTTCGATTACATATTTCATAAGCTTAAGCATGTGGAACCGCTCCTCGTCACTTTGTTGGTACATGAAATCGGCGACTCCACTAAAGCCATTTGAATCTGCCCAACACGCTAGCGCCAGGTAATAGTTGGAAGAGTTACCCTCCATTTTAACTTGATCGTTTAATGCTTTCTCAACTTTCTTTGATAACATGTCTTTTTGTTTTTTACAAATGTATAGCTATGATACAAGGTGTTAATCCTCAATGTTTTCAAATGGGCTTATCCACAACTATTCTAAATAAACTGGATATAGTAAAGAATGATTAACCTTCCCGCTTCAACCACTTTAGCAGTAATTGATTCCTTTGTATGAATAAATATGTCGAAAAAATCATTTAAGAAACTGGCGAAGCAAGTAAAGCGAACGCGAAGTTTCGTTACCCAAGTCTACAGAGACAATCCAAAAGCCCTTCTAAATCACAAGCAACTTGCGGCTCGGCTAGAAATACAAGACGCAGTTCAAAAACAAGTACTCATTGCTGTATTGGAAGCAATGGTAAAAGACGGACTCCTTAAAGAGGCAAGTCGCGGTAAATTCTGTTGGATTGGTCCTATACAAGAAACTGAAGGAATAATAATGTTCCAGCGCAGTGGGATGGCCTTTGTTGAAATTTCTGGTCAACCTCAAGATGTTCTTATTCCTGAACACGCTACTGGAATAGCTCTTCACGAGGATCGCGTGATTATACGGCTCACCAACTCAAAGAAGGGTACTAGACCCAAGGGTAAAGAGGGGGAG
>Ga0222718_10001590_pt1 | contig 21293 bp, 28 predicted proteins | sample C33_27DmetaG_FD_165045 | JGI IMG/M metagenome (GOLD analysis project Ga0222718, IMG submission 165045) | Estuarine water microbial communities from San Francisco Bay, California, United States - C33_27D | ecosystem: Environmental > Aquatic > Marine > Unclassified | place: USA: California...
TTCGAATCTAACCCTGTCCACCATATTTGGTCTGTTAGTTAAACGGTTATAATAATGGCCTGTCACGCCGTAGTCAGGGGTTCGACTCCCCTACAGACCGCCAAATAATTTTACACAAATTTACTAAGTCGATAATTACAGTATAGGAAGGTTGGCAGAGTGGTAATGCACCGGATTGCTAATCCGCCGTCCAGAAATGGGCGCACAGGTTCGAGTCCTGTACCTTCCGCCATATGCGGGTATGGTGCTAACGGTTAACACACGACCTTGCCAAGGTTGAGTTGAGGGTTCGATTCCCTCTACCCGCTCCACTAAATACAGAATATTATAAAGGAGAACCACCAAATGGGGGCGTCGCGGTTGCAATTATCATGATAGTTCTTTATAATATTGTAAAGAAATAAGGAGACACACTATGAAGCAAGCAGTATATCGCAATGCTGTAAATCAGCGTGACGAATGGATCTGTGACGATCCTAAAAAAACCAAGTACATAGACGGTGTCCAATATCTTATGGTTCGTAAGCCCAATAGTCAACGTGAAGTCCTTGTAAGAAAGGACAGTTTAATCCGTGTTCAACGCAATGAAAAATAGTAAACTTCTTAAAAGTTTGTTTTTTATTGGTTGGGGCGGATTTTTTCTTTTTAATTCTTTAGATTACAAAATAGGCACAATTTTAAACCCTGGTGCTGGTTGGTTTCCTTTTTATCTATCTATTATTTTATTGTTTATAGGTGTTATTTCGTTAAAGTCCAATATAAAGAATGATTGATAATTTATTATTAGGCGTCCAAACAGCATTTTCTATACAAAATATAATCTACTGTTTTCTTGGTACTCTTATTGGAACTCTGGTAGGGATTCTTCCAGGCCTTGGCCCAGCCGCAGGCCTGAGCTTACTATTACCTTTTGTCCTCTCTATCAATGATCCTACATCTTCTATAATTTTATTGGCAGGTGTTTATTATGGTACAACATATGGTGGATCTGCAACTAGTATTTTATTAAAATTACCAGGTGAAGCATCCAGTGTTGTTACTTGTTTAGATGGAAATGAACTTGCAAAGAAAGGTATGGCTGGTCCTGCTTTATCTATTGCAGCCTTGGGCAGTTTTTTTGCAGGAACAATTGCAACTATTCTAATTGCTGCGGTAGCGGTTCCTCTTGCTGAGATAAGTTTAGATTTTGGGCCATGGGAATACACCATGCTTTTGTTGTTGGCCTTGACGTGTTCAGTGATTTTATCTTATGGCAAAATAGTTGAAAACATTGCTATTGCCATTTTGGGTATGCTTATAGGTTTAATTGGCATAGATATTAATACTGGTATTGAAAGATTTACCTTTAACAGTGTATACCTAATTGACGGGTTTACTTTTGCTTCTGTTGCAATGGGTTTGTTTGGAATTGCCGAAATAATTGATCACGTTTTACAAAAAGAAAAACCTAATCAAATTCCAAAAATAAAAAATTTGTACCCTACCTATAAACAAATAAAAACTTCAGCAGGATCTATATTCAGAGGTACAACTATAGGGTCCTTGTTAGGGTCATTACCTGGGGTAGGTTCAATTTTGCCTTCATTTTTAGCATACTTTGTAGAAAAGAAATTTACTGTAAATATCGGCCAAGGGAAATTACAAGGTGTTGCTTCTCCTGAGTCAGCAAATAATGCAGCAGCCCAAACAAGTTTTATTCCTATGTTAAGTTTAGGCTTACCAAGCACTCCTATTATGGCTATTATGATAAGTGCATTAATGATAAATGACATTGAGCCCGGACCGCAGGTTATAGAATCTAACCCTGATCTGTTTTGGGGTCTAATTGTTAGTATGTGGTTAGGCAATCTTTTTTTATTAATTTTAAATTTACCATTGATTAGAATTTGGGTTAAAATATTGTATGTGCCTAAATTTATATTGTATCCTCTTATTGTTATGGTATGTACTATAGGTTCATATTATCTTAAAGAATCACTCTTTGATGTTTTGATAATGTTTGTATTTGGATTACTTGGATTATTTTTAAAAAAACAAAATATAGATCCTATACCTTTAATTATGGGATTCGTGATTGGAGTATTGCTTGAAGAATATCTGAGAAAAGCACTAATTTTGGGGGACGGTGATTGGTTACTATTTGTAAATAGGCCTATATGTTTTTTCATTTTACTGCTAACTTGTATGATTTTTGGACTCAAATATTTTTTAAACAAAACAGAAAAATAAATAATTTTGCAACGCCGGAATAACTCTGACGTCGGTATCAAATTGACGCTTGACATAAAGATGTCTTTACTGTAGAATATACTACAGAACGCCCTCCGTAGTAATAGTAACTATTACCAGCATTATTAATTAGGATTAAAAATGAAAAAACTTTTATTGTCATTATTCATGGCTATTTCTTTGCCAGCATTAGCCTGGGTGCCTACTAAAACAGTAGAAATTATTGTATCTTATCCTCCTGGAGGTGTAGTAGATAGGGTAGCAAGAACACTAGCCACTGATATGGAAAAACAGGGTATAGAAGTAAGGGTTAAAAATATTGTTGGTGCAGGCGGGGTAATCGGATTCAGATCTGCACATAGTGCCAGTCCAGATGGTCACACTTTATTATTGACTCCTACCAGTTTATTGTTTAGCAAGTTACTCAATGCACCGGGCACAGACTATGATATTGTTTCTGGATTTACACATTTAAATGCTCTTGGTACAGTGAGTAATGGCATCTGGAGTAATCCAGATAGAGTAAAAACCGATCTTGCAGGTATTATCTCGGACGAAAACACAGGAAAGAAAAAATACAAGTGGGGAGTTACTAATCCAGGAGCAAAATTTACAGTACTGGTCATGAATACCAAACTAAAAAATCCAGTACAAATTGTAGAATATAAAGGCGGGCCACCTGCAATAAAAGATTTGCTCGGCGGCCACTTAGATATTGTGGTTGATAGTGGTCTTAGTGTATTAAGACAGTTCACAGAAAAAGGACAAGCAGTATATCAGGGTTCTACTTCTGCAAAAGATGTTGATAAGAAAGCCATTGCCAACGTTTTACCAGAAGTAGTAACTTTTAGTTTTTATGGAGTCAGTTTACCTGCTAACGTTGACAACAACATTGTTCAGTACTATAATACGTTGTTGACAAAAATGCTAGAAGATCCTGTTTTTATCGACAAAATTAAAGGACTTAACTTAACACCAGTTAAGAGTTCAGTGAACGTAGGTGATATTATTAAAAAACAACTCCAAGTTTATGGTCCAATTGCAAAAAAACTTCAAAAGTAAATTTGGCTATTATCAAGTAGGTGATAATTTTTTTACACATAAAGTACAGGCTGTTTTACATGCTTCGGAAATGAAACAGCCTGTCTTTTGGAATTATCATAACGAAATTTGGGCAAGCGTAAATTGGCAAGATAAATTTTTTACCTCGTTGGAAGAAATTTATAAAAAAAGAGCACAACAACTTAGAGAAAGATATGATTATCTTGTTCTTAGTTTCAGTGGCGGAAGCGATTCTTATACTGTATTGTCTAGTTTTTTAAAAAATAATATCCACTTAGACGAAATTTTTATTCGTTGGCCTTGGAAAGCATCGGACGGCAAATATAAAATTAACAACACTAATAAACATGGTTCGAATATTTTAAGTGAATGGGAATTAACCATCCTCCCTATAATCAAAGAAGTTGAAAAAAACTATCCAAAAACTAAAATTTCTCTAGTAGACTGGAGTGACAATATTCTGCATGACGAATTCAATGACGTTTCATGGACAGAAGCAATACCTGGAGATTATTTTAATATAGGATCTATTAGCAAATGGAGTGCTATTAGTCAGGGAGAATCGGACGCGATTAAAAAAGGAATAAAAACCGCAGTTATTACAGGTATAGATAAACCACAATTGTGGTCAGACAATGGAAAGATTTATGTTTATTTTCTAGACAAACTGGTAAACATGCATCAGCGTGAAATAGATGGAAGAAATGTTGAACATTTTTACTGGACTCCCGACATGCCGGAAATCGTTGTTAGACAAGCAAGTGAAATCTTTTTAAACTTACAGTTACAACCACAAATTGCTGATTTAATAGATAAAAATAGACCTTACAATCCAAATAAAAAATCAATTTGGAACAATTGGACAAGAAAAATTATCTATAAAGAATATACACAGATGAATATGTTTCAAGCCAATAAATCGAATACAAATGTGTTGGATGATGGCGATAGTTGGATGTCGGTTTTCAGTAACTACACTTATTACCAATCTTGGGAGTCTGGATTAAAAAATTTATTTTCCAATATAGATAATAAGTTCATTGAACGTAAAGGAAATGAAATTACAGGATTGACTGGATTTATTACTCCTTTGTATTTTTTAGGCGACCTAAATAAAAAGTTTTAAATAACATGCTATGAGAATAATCGAAGAAATAAAGTTGGATTTCAAAGATGTACTCTTTGTTCCAAAACGCAGTACACTGACTAGTAGACGCGAAGTCGATTTAGTTAGGAATTTCGATTTTAAACACAGCAAATACAAATACAAAGGCATACCCATCATGGCATCAAACATGGATGGAGTTGGCACATTTGAAATGGCTCGAGCCTTGACTGAACACCAACTGTTTACCTGTGTAGTTAAAAGTAAAGGCTACGCCGATTGGGTTGAAAACTGGCCAGTATTAACGCAGGATACTGTAGCAGTAAGCACAGGCATCACAGAAGCAGACAGTAAGAGACTAGATGTAATCTTACAACATTGTCCCGCCATACAGTTTATCTGCATTGATGTTGCCAATGGTTATCATGAACATTTCGGTGACTTTGTAGAGCAGGTCAGACTGAAATATCCCACAAAAACTATCATTGCTGGTAACGTAGTTACGGCAGACATGACGCAAGAACTTATCATGAGAGGAGCAGACATTGTCAAAGTTGGAATCGGCCCAGGATCGGTATGCACGACTAGGTTTCAAACTGGGGTTGGCTACCCGCAACTTAGTGCGATTATTGAGTGCAGTGATGCGGCTCATGGGCTCAATGCCCATATTATTGCTGATGGCGGTTGCACTAGCCCAGGCGATGTGGCTAAGGCATTTGGCGCAGGCGCAGATTTTGTCATGCTTGGGGGTATGTTAGCAGGACACACAGAAGGCGGCGGTGAAGTAGTAGATGGTAGAGTTACTTTTTATGGTATGAGTTCGGACACTGCCATGAACAAACACAATGGCGGTGTTGCTAACTATCGTAGCAGTGAAGGCAAAACAGTAACCATGCTCTACAAAGGCGATGTTGAACAAACAGTGCTAGATATTCTAGGTGGACTGCGTAGTACCTGCACTTACGTTGGTGCTGTTAATTTAAAAAACCTCAGCAAGTGTACCACTTTTGTAAGAGTGACACAACAGACCAATGACGTTTATGGAAGACCCAAATGAGTTTCAAAGAAGAAATTTTAAAATACAGTAGGCAAGATAAAATAGGACCACTCACGGATTGGTTCGATAATGCACTGAGAGAACTAATTGATTTTGATGTTTACCCCTATGAAGATAAACTTCGTGAGATCAGTAAAATTCTAATAGACGATCTGAAAGCATACAAAGCAAAATACAATGTCAATGATGTTGTTATTGGTATGAGTGGTGGAGTAGACAGTGCTCTTACTGCGGCATTGTTTAAACAGGCTGGTTGGCAAGTACACGGTTATACACTACCAATTCATCAGAAACCTGAAGAAACTCTACGTGGTCAGCGTGCCTGTGAAGCATTAGGTATAGAACACACGGAAATTGATTTGACTGCTACTTATGATGGTATGATAGCATGGTTTATGCAACACGACGAAACGCTAGTAGGTAAAGGTACTGAGCCATTACGCAAAGGTAACTTACGTGTAAGACTACGCATGATGACCTTGTATAACCAAGCCAGTAAACACCGAGGATTGGTAGCAAGCACAGACAACTACAGCGAACTGGCTGCAGGATTTTGGACATTGCACGGTGACGTAGGTGATGTCAGTCCCATTCAAAGTCTCAATAAAAGTTGGGAAGTACCTAAACTAGCAGAAATTATGGCTGTACCTCAAGAAACAGTATTTGCCGTGCCCACAGATGGATTAGGCATTAGTAACAGTGATGAAGATCAATTTGGGTTTAGTTATTTGGAGTTTGACATTGTACTGCATCGCATCGGCCAAACTACTATTACTTCAACTAACAGGCAGGAAATCTTAGAATCTTTGGCAGTGCCTGACACAGACTTAGCCAAAGTAAATCGTATTTTAGATAGAATACAAGGCAGTGCATTTAAACGAGCAAATCCTTATAACTTATTGCATCCCACACAACCGACAAGATTTCAACAACTGGAAACTATTGACACAGCCTTGTGGAATACAGTAAAATAAATATTCAATCAACTGTATTCTATGATTTACGAAATTAAAGACGAAAAAGATCCTTATAGTTATTTGTTGGCGGAAGACCCTGTTAGGGCACATATACCTATGACAGAACGCTTCGGCCAAAATCGTCACGTATTTGCGTTAGTGGAAGAAAACCTCGTTACTGCAATTGTATGCTGTAAGTTATGTAATGGTATTCCTACCAGTGAACAAGATTTGTTGACAAACAACTGTGCTAATCCTAACACAATAGTATTTTACACAATTTGGAGTTACAAGCCTGGCGCCGGCCAGCAATTAATTGTCGAAGGTCTAAAGTTTGCTAAATCAAAATTTAGTTATGTAGACAAATATATGACACTGAGTCCACTAACAGAAATGGCTCGTCGTTTTCATTTAAAAAATGGCGCTAGTGTGTACAAGATCAATCATGATACAGTTAACTACGAATACAAGGTTTAAAACATGGCAAAAAGTATCCTTGTAATTGGAGGAAATGGATACATTGGATCCAGACTGATCCACGATTTACAATCCAAATATGAAATGTCCAGTGTGGATCTTTGCTGGTTTGGTAGTGATTTAAACTACAGCATGCAGGCTGATTATAAAACACTAGAAAAGGATTATCTAGCCAAATTTGACGTTGTTGTATTACTGGCCGGGCACAGTTCTGTTAAAATGTGCGATGGCACTATAAACAGTAGTTGGGCAAATAATGTAAACAACTTTGTGAATTTAGTAAACAAGTTAGACAAATCGCAGTTATTGATTTATGCTAGTAGCGGAAGTATCTATGGTGCTAAAAGTACTGTAACAACTGAAGATGTCCCATTAGAATTTCAGCCTATTAACTACTACGACTTAACCAAATATAGTCTGGATGTTCATGCAGAAAAATTTATCAAAGACGGCTATCAGATAGTAGGCTTTCGATTTGGTACTGTAAACGGATGGAGTCCTAATATCAGAGAAGAACTCATGATCAACTCTATGACCAAACGTAGTCTGATGGAAGGTTCTATTGCAATCAACAATAAAACAATTAGTCGCCCGATACTAGGCATTGGGGATATTGTCAGAGCCATAGACACAATTGTCTCTAAACCAGTTCCTGGAATTTTTAACTTAGCCAGTTTATACGCCAGCGTAGAACAAATCAGTAATAGTGTTAGCAGTATTTTAGGAACTAAAATTATTGAAAATCCAGATGTAAATGGAGCATACGATTTTGTAATGGATACAAACAAATTCAAAAATACCTATAACTTTGAATTTAAGGAAACAATCGACACCATAGTGACAGAACTAAGTAACAATATCGACAAAACAGTGTTTAGTAATCGAAATCAATTTATCAAGTATGAGTGAAGTAAAAGAAAACACACGTTGCCTTGCCTGCGGGTCGGAAGATATTAATCTGGCATTAGATTTGGGCCAGCAACCATTGGCAAACAGTTATAAAAATGAAATTGGTTCAGATCAATCTTATCCGTTGGCAGTTAACGTTTGTAACAACTGTTATCATGTACAACTCACACATACAGTAAGTCCTGAAATCATATACAAAAACTATCTTTATGTTGCTGGCACTAGTAACACTTTAAAAGTTTACAGTGAATGGTTTGCAAATTTCTGTAAAGAGTATACCAACAATACAGCAAACACAGTGCTCGACATAGGTTGCAATGACGGAACACAATTAAACTACTTTAAGCAAATTGGATTAGAAACCTACGGAATAGATCCTGCAGAAAACATCCATGCAACAAGGAATCAGGACCATACTGTTATCTGTGATTTTTTTGGGCCTGGTGCAATTGATGCTTTAAGACAACATTCGTATGATATTATATCTGCACAAAATGTTTTTGCACATAATCCCGATCCTTTGGAATTTTTGCAAAGTTGTAAAGACATCATGCACAATGACACTTTGTTGTTCATACAAACTAGTCAGGCAAATATGATTTTAAATGATGAGTTTGACACTATCTATCACGAACATGTTAACTTCTTTAATGCCGACTCTATGCGTAAATGTGCTGATCGTGCCGGCCTTAATCTAATAGACGTTTTAAAAACTCCTATTCATGGTACAAGTTATGTTTTTGTATTAAGCAAAAAACAACAACGTCCTTTCAATGTTTCTAATATACTAACCTTAGAAAAACAATCTGGATTATATAACGCCAATACTTACACAAACTGGGAAAAAACTGTAAGAAACAATCTCAATGACTTAATCACAGTTATAAATGATCACAGAGAGGATTACTATGTATTGGCGGGGTATGGAGCTGCCGCCAAAGGCATGACATTATTAAATGCCACAAACATTAGATTGGATTTTATTGTGGATGACAGTGCTTTAAAACAAGGCAAGTACACGCCTGGAACTAATACACCTATTGTTAGCATTGATAAGTTAAACGATTACACAGACAAAGACAAAATTCTTTTTGTGCCATTGGCGTGGAACTTCTTCACTGAAATAAAATCACGCATCCAAAATGTAAGAACAAACAAAAACGACAAGTTTGTAAAATATTTTCCTAAAGTAACGGTATCCCAATGAAAAATTATCTAATTAAATCTTTAAATCGCATTAAAAGTACTTACTGGGGTCCGGATCTAGGTGACCGCGGCGCCAGAGAAGGAGACATTTATCCTTTTTACGAAAAAATGCATGCTATCAGTGAGTCTAGTTTCCATCATTTGCTGCAAGGTGATTGGGAGTATATCTTTTTATCCGCGGAAGTAGAGGATGTCCCACAAACCTTCAGAGACCAGTTCTTTGAAATATATGAAATATGGAAGGAAGAGTCCTGTAATATTTTGTATTGTGGTCCAGACACACAAATGGTACAACCTACCGAAGTTTTTGGCAAGTATAAAAACTTCATGATGTGGAACTATACTGATCCTAAAAGTTATTTACAGTTCCCGCACTATCTAAATGCAGATATTCGTTATTACCCTGCGGAAATGACAGAAGAGTGTTGGAACGTTGGATTTGATAGGGCGAAGGAAATCACTCAATGGAATGATGATCAGGTTATCTATAACGACATGGTATGGAGCCAAGGGCTTACACCACAGCAAGTTATAGATCCTACTATGGCGTTTCAAGGTTTTATGCTACCACAAGACTATGATTATGCAGAGTCCTGGAATGGCTGTGCAATTGGAGATGTTAAAATCATTCATTGGCATGGTAGTAGAGATGCCCGAGCCAAGTTGGCAGCAATGGAAAGCATTCAAAATCAGTTGGGATTACCATTGTCAGTTTAAACTAACAGAGTTTTTCTATTTAAAGGCAAACCAATTCTAATATGCAAATTGGACGGACCGTTACATAAGCCTTTATCCTACCTATAAACTCTGTTAGTTTATTAAATACTGTATGAACTATACAGATCCTTTTGTTAAAGTTGCATATGACTTAGTAATAGAAGGAGAAGAACTGGCAAATACAGTACTGCCCAATTCTGTAGAAGAATATGTTGTATTAATGTTTGCCAAAAACTTCCAACGTATAGACATCGGTGTTAATCCAGTGGCAATACAGATGTTAGAAGCCTGTCAACATCGAGGCACTGAACACTATCAACCAATAGCAGACGAGTGTTTACTGATTCACAGTTATCCATTAAATCGCAGACGTTGGCCCACAGAAACTTACTATTTAGAAATGGGTGTTACTGCCTACGGGCTAGCCAATATTGAAATAATGGAGTCAAACTTTGAACCTGCTAGTCGTGTACTACGCAGAGTGTTCAAAAATTTTGGTTAAACTGCAGTTTGACATAAAAACTATAATATGCTATTATTACACACTCAACAAACCATTGAAGGTGTAATATGTTTGAAAGTATCGAAATCCGCAAAGCCGCTAACGGTTTTATCCTTGTAGTCCACACTGAAGACGAAGACAAAGAATTCGTCTATGATACTAGCCGTAAAGCCATGCGAGTAATCAAACAGTATCTGGAAGCAGACAAGCAAGCTGAAGACTAATACTTTAGTATTAATACCTTAATATTACACCAGGTGTTGCTGAAAAACAACACCTTTTCGGCGTCTAAAACAGTAGTACTAAGGTAGTACTTGCTCGAAATTCCTAATTTCGCTATAATTATGGCATAGGTTAGCAAAACAGGAGCAGACGATGACCCAAGTATATGACCAACTCACTGACAAAGAAAAGCGTGAAGTTCGTATGTATGGTGTTACCGAAGCAGGTATGCGTGAAGCGGTAGAGTCCAGTGTTGCTTTTAAGTTTTCGGGTCCTGCTATGATGGCGGCAAGTTTGATGAGCGATGCTCAGGAAATGATTAATACCGAATACGGCGAAGTTGACTATATGCGAGCAGAAGATGCACGCCAAGCCTTGAACCGTGCCAAGTGGATCTTGTTCGAATATGTCATGAAAAACTAATACTAAAGTAGTACTTGACGATAATTCGTCATTTTGCTATAATTATTCCATAAAGTAACAAAACAGGAGCTGAAATGTCAAGTTACATCGAGATCGTAGAAGGTACTTACCGCAACCAAAACTGTGCGGGCATGCAGTTTGAACTGGTAAAACAGTTTGAGCGCGGTGCTAAGAAAAGTTTTGTAACAGTGAAAAATCAAGGTCAGTTTGAAGGCTGTCCTGAAACTATTCGTATTGCCTGCGAAGGTCCAATGAGTTATCAATTTGTAGGAGATGCACCTGTGCAGTCTGAAGTAAAAGATCCCACCGTTCAAGAAACGGACGAGCAAGCAATTAGTCGCATCCGTGAGCGATTTGAAATCCTTACGGAGATGACTAAGGCTGCTACCAGTGGTAGTATTCGTGCTATGATTGTGTCTGGCCCTCCGGGTGTTGGTAAGAGTTTTGGTGTTGAGCAAGAAATTGAGAAGGCTACTCTGCTGGATCAATTGGCTGGACGCAAGATCCGTGCTGAAGTGGTTAAGGGTTCCGCAACCGCACTTGGTTTGTACAGTACTTTGTACAAGTATTCGGACGAGAATTGCGTAGTTGTGTTTGACGACTGTGACAGCATTTTGTTGGATGACGTCAGTCTTAACCTGCTAAAAGGTGCACTGGACTCGGGCAAGAGTCGTAAGATTAGCTGGTTGTCAGACAGCAATCTGCTACGCCGCGAAGGCATTCCTGACAGTTTCCAATTCAAGGGTTCAGTAATCTTTATTACCAACTTGAAGTTTGACACCATGCGTAGTCAAAAATTGCGGGACCATTTGGACGCATTGCAGAGCCGTTGTCACTATCTGGATTTGACCCTGGACACCATGCGTGACAAGATCCTGCGTATCCGTCAGATTGCCAATGATGGCGAACTGTTCCGTGACTATGAGGATATCACTGTGGTGGAGCAGGAGGAGATCCTGTCGTTCATGGACGAGAACAAGAATCGTCTGCGTGAAATGTCGTTGCGTATGGCGCTGAAGATTGCGGACCTGCGTGTCAGTTTTCCCGAGCGTTGGACAGTGATGGCTCGTACTACCTGCATGAAGCCTGCTTAAATACAAGAACGGGAGACTTGGGGCTCATATCTAATATCCCCTCAGTCTTAAACAACCAACTGGTGTCCCTAAACAACTTGAGATTCGACTATGTCAACTAAAACTAAAGACGAACAACATCAAGAACTTATAGAAACTCTGAAGTTCACACCACGCACCTATCGCGTGAGCCTGACAGGCTATGGTGGCGAGATTGTTCTTGGAAGTGTGCCCCGAGAAACCTACGAGTACTTTCGTGACAATGAAATTGATGTAGAGGAATATGTAAACAGTTGGGATTGGGAAGAAGATGGCAACGAGCCCTTACCCGAAGAGCATCGTTTTGTAGAACCTGGCAGTTATTATGATTGCGATGACATTGCTCATGAATCAGGTTGCGAGTTTAGCGAATACAATTACATTACTATTTCGGATGAAAATGGTGATGAAGTTTGGAGTTGCAAACTGGATTATGAAGAATTAGAAAAGCACGGTGTTGAAGTTGAATACACCGAAGAGTTCATGTGCAGTGATAGGCCGGACAGAGAAAACACTGTGGGCTTTATTGGTCAGAGTGTAGAGAAAGGTACGTTCTTTGATGGCGATTTAGGTTTAACTGCGCCATTGGATCTAACCAAATTAAAAATCTATGTCTACGAAGTTGAAGGTTGGGAATTGATTGCCAACGTCACTTACGGCGACGAAGACATCGAGGGTACAGATGGATACGACACTCGCGGTAAAAGCATGGAAATGAAATTCTACGACACTGGAGACGAGGATTAAGTTTAGGGTTGCCAATATTCAGTCAGCTCCTGAGGCAACCTTTTTAGGCCCTGTCATTTTTATGGCAGGGCTTTTTTTGACTTCTTTACTAGGATAAATTATAATACTGTATGGAGCAAACTTTTCTTTACGTAGAAGACTACATCGAATTTATTTCTGGTTGGCGCACCCGTGGCGGCAAACTGTTAGGTCTGTTCCAAAATCAACAGAGTCCTTTAAGTCTTGCCAGATACGATGTGCAAATTTTATCCAGCATGGGTGAGCAGACTGCACTCAGTCAAAAGCCTTACACAGACAAACAGGCTGCTCTTGCAGTCAAAATTGTGACCAAGTATCGTAAACAGTTAGGTAACTTGCCCGACCCTGTGTACATTCCTGAAGTATTAGATAACTTTAGGTTAGGTATTAGACAAGTAGATAGAAGTCGCAGGATTTATATCGAAGATGACTCAGTCATTGTGCGTTTTCCTTTTGACGGTACACTGATTGAACAACTACGAGACTTGGCTAAACTAAGTCAAGGTGAATGTAAATGGAATCCTGTTCAAAAGGTATGGTGTGGCGCCTTAACGGAATTTAATGTAAACTACATTGTGGCTTTAGGTAAGTCGCATCAATTTGAAATCAGTGATGAAGTGTTGGCATTACAAAAACAAATTCAGGCGGCAGAACAAACCGACTATCGCATTGAACTAGTCCGGGATCGTTATACTTGCTACACTATTACAAATGCAGAACAGTCATTAATAGATTATTTAGAACAACAACTTGGTAGTCACTGTTGGACCAACTTGGTCGGATTGTGTGATTATGCACAAGTGTGCGGTTATACGATAAGTACAGAAGTAGAACAAGAACTTGCAGACAAAATCAAACCTGACTACTATCGAGAAACTGTAAACCTTATTAAAAACAGAAAATTCGGTATCGCCAAAGAAGAGTTCAAACACGTTTTAGAGTACGCACGGTTGACCAACAGGTTGCCTGTGTACTACTATGATCCTACTTCAATGGACCGAACAGATACTGAGGAAATTGTTTACCTTAATATCGGAAGTCGCGATCCTGAGTTGATGAATAGGATTAAACTGTTGGTAACTCATAGCAGTTTGTTGATTGGTAGCAGACGTCAAAGTTGGGCACAAAACGCAGAAAAGGTAATTGAATTACTATAATGGAATGTAGATTAATTATTCGCGACGAAGTCAATGTCAAACTGGAAGGTTTAGACTTAGTCACACGTAAAACACTAGTAAACAAGTTCAAGTACGAAATACCTGGTGCACGTTACTTGCCAGCAGTAAGGTTGGGACGTTGGGATGGTAAAGTTCCTTACTTTAACTTGGGTGGCACGACCTACATTAACTTACTGCCAGATATCCTGCCCGAACTTGAAAGCCGAGGATATGACATTGAAGTAGATGATGTACGTGAGTATAGGACCACATTCGAGTTTGACAAAGTAACAGAGTCGACATTTGCAGATATCGTTTGGCCTAAAGGACATCCTGCGGCAGGTGAGCCTATTGTATTACGTGACTACCAAATTGAAATTATCAATAAGTTTTTAGAAAATCCACAGTGTATACAGGAAGTGGCTACAGGCGCAGGCAAAACTATTATGACCGCGGCGCTAAGTGCAAGTGTGGAGCAGTATGGTAGAACTATTGTTGTTGTGCCCAGTAAGAGTTTGGTCACACAGACAGAAGCAGACTATGTCAACATGGGATTAGACGTTGGTGTCTTGTTTGGCGATCGTAAAGAATACACACGTCGGCACACAATCTGTACTTGGCAAAGCCTAAACGCTTTGTTAAAAAATACACGCAACTACGAAGCAGATGTAACTATACAGGAGTTTGTGGAAGACGTAGTCTGTGTTATGGTGGATGAAGCACACAGCGCCAAAGCAGATGCACTAAAAAGTCTGCTGACCACAGTGTTTGCTCGCATACCTATTCGCTGGGGACTGACTGGCACTATTCCAAAAGAAGATTTTGCTTTTCAAGCATTGAACTGTTGTATTGGTCCTGTGGTAGGAAAACTCAGTGCCAGCGAACTTCAGGAAGCAGGTCACCTTAGTAACTGTCACGTAAATATTGTGCAGTTAACAGACTATGTAGAGTACAAAGACTATCAACAAGAACTGAGATACTTGCTGGAAACAGACACTAGACTAGATTATGTTAGTGAACTTATAAACCGTATTGCAGAATCGGGCAATACCTTAGTTCTTATTGACAGGGTTGGCCCTGGAAAGGAACTAGCCAATAAAATCAACAACGCCGTTTTTGTCAGCGGCGCAACCAAAGCAAAGGCGAGAAAGGACGAATATGACGAGATTGCTACTAGCACCGATAAGGTTATTGTTGCGACTTATGGTGTGGCCGCTGTGGGTATTAACATTCCTAGGATTTTCAATTTGGTTCTTGTGGAACCCGGAAAAAGCTTTGTCCGTGTTATCCAGTCAATTGGCCGAGGCATTAGAAAAGCAGAGGATAAAGACTTTGTCCAAATCTGGGACATTACTTCCACCTGTAAATTTGCCAAAAGACACCTCACTAAACGAAAACAATTTTACAGAGATGCACAATACCCATTCGCCGTTGAAAAGGTAGACTGGCAGAGTTGACATTGTGCTAAGAAAAGTGTATACTTGGCACAACACTATTAATAATATATGAGACTATTAACATTAGATAATACCAGTTACGAATTAAACGATATACCAGAAGAAGTAGATGATATCAGATTTTGTGTTTTAGATAATTCAGATCCCAAAGACCCTGACTACTTTTTTATTCCTTTAATCTTTTTAGAAAGTTTTAACAGTCCTGCTCTTGTACTCAAGATAGGCAACGCTACAATAAAAATGCCAATTGATTGGCAGTTACTAATAGGCGAAAAGGACTTGGGCGACTTAGAAGTTGTTCCTTTGACCAGCATCAATGATCGAGGATTTAGTGCGTTTGCATTTAACCCACTAAGCAGTTTTAGACCAGACTTTTTTCCTGTAGAAGTTGTTGATATCTATCAGGACGTTAAGTGGTACTTTCCTAAACTCAAGCCTGGGCAGATGTTGGCCGTGCCTTTAGAAGTAGGAACAGAAAAGCCTTTGTGTGTCTACTTTGTAAAGGACATAAGTAGACAAAGCGAAATAGTAAATTACACAAAAGTATGGTAAGAAAAAAATTAATTGTATGCGGCTGTAGTTTTAGCGCACCTAGTGAAACATTACCGGGTACAAGTTATGCAGAACTGTTGGCTAAACGTTTAGATTGGGATCTTGTACATCTTGCACGTCAGGGTTGTAGTAATGGAGGCATACGTTTACAGATAGACGAGGTTATAAGACAAAAACCCAACTTTGCTATCATTGCTCCTACCTTTCATGATAGAATGGAAATACCTGCTGGCGCTGCCCCTTATGAAGCACCCAAGGATGAAAACAAAGGTTGGAACAGTGACTTACAACAACATTTGCAAAATACAGAAATACGTAATGGCTACCGACCTGAAGATGGTATACTAAATGTAAACTATGCAGGTAAACCATACAACATGATTTGTGAAACTATTTTTAGTTTAGCAGAAAATTATCCTCATCCATATCGCAGTCGTAGATTAGATAAAGATACACAAAACGCAGTTAAACAATATGTAAATCATTTGTATGACAGTAATTGGAAACTACAAATGGATACTTGGATAATTAGAGACGGAATTGTACAAACATTTTTTAAAGGTATTCCGTTTATTGTGTTACCTGATAACTTATGGAATGTGCATACTGTGAGAAATATTATTCCAAGACAAGTGCCGGACAAATATTTAATTACCAATGGTGAATGGACACCTGCTCACGCAACTTACCTTTATCCTTTAAAAGATAAAGACAAAGATCCTGGGTATCATGGTGAACCGGAAAGTCAAGAATACCTAGCCGATGTATATTATAACATTATTATGAACTGGGACAAAGCATAATGGATTGGTTTAAAGACGATGGTATATTCTTACCCATGATAAATGATTGGGGGAGAAATCGAGCATATAAGTCCTGGATTGACTCTTGTGTAAAAGACAAAGTTGTTTGTGACATTGGAGCAGGTACTGGATTCTTATCTGTATTAGCGGCACAAGCGGGAGCAAAAAAAGTAATTGCGGTTGAGCAGGATTTAGCACGTTATCAATTCGCCAAAGACACTATTGAAAAATGCAATCTTCAAGACTGCATTGAACTAGTTCATGCTAATTACCTCGATACTAACATTCAAGCCGATTATTATGTCACAGAAACTTTTGGTAATGCAATTTTCGAAGAAGGGGTTCTTGCCATTGCAGACCATACAAAAAAGTTCAACGGTAAATTGATTCCAGGGGAACTAGAAATATTTGTTAAAGTATATGAGACTCATCCGATCTTTACTGTTGTTACTAAAGAGTCGGATGCAGTAGACTTTAAACCGGGTATTGATATAAATCAGGATTTTATTTCAGTACTAAACACTAATTTTAAAGTTGAATCTAGAAAAAGAAATAACTGGATCGATAATCTTTTTGCACTATTACCTCAGTTCACTGACTTAAAGTTAACTGAGTTATACCGATCAGAATCTTTAACGGTAAATTTTGCAAAAGATTTTCCTAAATTAGAATTCAATATTCCAAAAAGCGTACCCAATGGTCAATACTGTATTTTTTGGAAAGCAAAATTTAATGACATTGAGATGAACGTACATGATACAATATGGTCCACACCCACCCGATGGATTCCAGAAAATAAAAACGGAGTTCGAGTTTATTATGAAGGTAATTCATGGTGGTTTGAATGGTAACTAAAGCACTCTGTGTTGTAGCACATCCTGACGACTGTATTATTTTTGGATGGCCGTTTATAGAACAGTTTCACGAATTTGAATGGACTATTTTATATCTAACTTACAGCGAACTGGATGACAGAGCACAGGAAGTTAAACAGTTTTGGCAAAAGCGCAATGTCAAAACACATTTCCTCGGCAACGTAGATACCTACTTGGACATGGAACACAACAAACTGAGTTTTAATGCGGAACAGGCCTACGCTGACATTAAATCTTTTGCAAAAGAATATGATTTATTATTAACACATGATAGTTGGGGAGATTACGGACACATACACCATAAGTTTGTACATGAATGTGTAGTCGCAGTAAACAAACCCAAACTGTTCTTTGCCAATCAACAAGACACAAACTTTGAATGTGAGCGTAGAGAGGACCTCGACTTATCAGAAATTCCTTTACATGCCGATGTTGTGTCGGGATTTCAAGATGCACATGTTGGTAGATACAATATGAGCGCAGATGTAATGCAGTATATCAATGAGCGACTTAACTGAAAGACCCTACGTGTACGAATCGCCTGATGGAGGTAAAACTATATACAGGCGATATGCAGGTGAAACTGAGAGAGAGTTAATTGGTTACAAATACGAACCGACTGACCAAGAACAGTTAGAAGTTTACCGAGAAATGATGGTAATGGCTCGGACACATCCGGGCTTGGCAGAAGAATTAGAACGTGTTAAAATGTACTACTACTTACTAAAACAGCAAGACAATGAAGTTTTTTGGCACCCAGTATAATGGACAAACTATCAATTAACAATGAAATGGCTCAGTTCGACACTAAGAACAGACAGTTCTATGACGAACTTACACCAGAAGAACAAAAGAAGTTTAGCACTTATTTGATGCTACGTTATGGTGCGAGCGTAGAGGGCAGTGCCGACTTCCAAGAATGGTATCTACGTGCAACCAATGAACGATTGAATGTAAACTTTTTTGATTTGAATAAACACCCTAAACTGCAATGGTTATTGGCTACCACAGTTAGTCCTGGCATGGGCAGACAGCGACATTATTGGCAAGCTGCAAAAAAGAAAGAAGGCTCAAACAGTAAGGCAGTAAAGTTTTTGCAAAAGTTATATCCAGAACGTAAGCAGGATGAAATTGAATTGCTGGCAAGTATAAATGACACTAAGTCTTTAAAACTATTAGCACGAGAATCTGGAATGACAGATCAAGATATTAAACGGGAATTGGGGTGATCGAAGGTCTGGTTGTAAATGGCTGCAGTTACATGGATGTCTATGCTATGGGCAACGGGCATGTAGACCTTTTAAACAAAATAAATTTAGCATTAAAACTGAATATAACCAGTTGCGAAACTATAGCACAAAGTGGTTGTAGCAACAGTAGAATTGTCAGAACTACATTAAAGCACAGTTATATCGCACAACAAAAAAATCTGTATGTGTTAGGTATGACCTTTATTAGTAGAAATGAAATACCTATACTTAAAAGTGACGACCCTCTGAGTTTTGAGGGACGGTGGACTAATCCGCAAAATCAACTGATTCAGAACCGATGGGACGATCATTGGACTATTAAAGATACTAAAAGATTTGTTAGCCTTAAATTAAAAGAAGAAGTTCATAGCATTTTGGACAGAACTGAAGATTTAATGTATCGTTTGTTAAGTTTAATTGAAAGTTTACAATCAAGAGGGCATCGTGTTTTAATTTATCAGCAAGCCGACTCGAGTCATATTCCATATCTTGATAACGCCAGACTTAAACTGTTTAAGGATAAAAAAAACTTTATAAACGGTTTTGAATGGCTGGCTATTCAATGGCAACATGAACAAGGAATCGCCTACCAGGAAGGGGATTATAGATCAGAGTACGGTGACTGCTCCGATAATATCAAACATAGAAAAATGGGCAAACATCATGCTATTAATAAATTTTTGACAAATTATATTAAAGAACATAAAATACTAGAATGACTTATACCTGCAAGTATTGCAATAAAAGTTATAGCAAAGAAAGCACATTGGCCGCACATCTTTGTGAGCCTAAACGCAGGTATCAACAACAAAACGAACAGGGTGTACAGATAGGATTTAAATCTTATCTAAGATTTTATGAACTTACACAGGGTAGTGCAAAACTAAAAACATATGAAGATTTTGTTAGCAGTCCTTATTATATGGCTTTTGTTAAATTCGGCAGACATCTTGTGGCAATACGTTGCATTAATACTGCCAGCTTTATTGATTGGTTATTAAAAAACAATAAGAAGATTGATCACTGGACCAAAGAGTCCATGTACACAGAGTGGATGGCAGAATATATCCGCAAAGAAAATGTCAAAGATGCGCTAGAACGTGCATTGCATGAAATGCAAGCACTAGCAGACACAGATGAAAAACTGAACGGGAATTTCAATGACTACTTTAGATTGGCTAATAGTAATCGTGTGGTCCGGCACATTTGTGATGGTCGTGTTACTGCTTGGATTGTGTTTAACTGTGATAGTGGAGTTCATTTTCTCGAAACTCTCAACGAAGAACAAGTTGAAATGATCTTGCCCTATATTGATCCAGACTTTTGGCAACGTCGTTTTACAGACTACGTGGCAGACACAGAGTGGGTTAAGGACATACTAGCAAAGGCAGGCCTATGAAATTTCAATCAGACATTGACATAGACTTTGCAGATAGAACTAAAGTATTGAATCTGTTGCCTCATACCAGTGCCAGCATTATCAGAGATGGCGCACTGTCAAAACATAATACAGGTGTGTATTTTACAGAAATTCCACAGGATCCATTTACAGGCTATGCCAGCATAGACTACGAGCAAGCAGAAGACTTGGGCTATTTAAAGTTAGATTTTCTTAATGTAAACTTATACAGTCAGATTGAAAGCGAACAGCATCTAATAGAATTGATGCAACAGGAACCGGACTGGGCAAAACTATATGAACGAGAATTCTGTGAGCAGTTAATTCACGTGGGCAATCACTACGATACACTAATCAAAATGCCGGAAGCAGTTAACAGTATTCCCAGGATGGCTATGTTTATCAGTGTGATCAGGCCTGCTAAACGTCACTTGATTGGCAAAACTTGGCGGGAAGTTGCAGAAACTGTTTGGGAACCAGATCCCAACGGAGGATATGCATTCAAAAAGTCGCATAGTTTAGCTTACGCAACTCTTGTGGTTGTAAATATGAATTTACTATGTAATTCTTCTGACTAGAGTAATACTGCGGCGTTTGCTACGCTTTTGTGCGTTTTCTTTAAGACTGACTGTGGGCCCGTACTTGATAGCCACGTCTTTGCTGATGAAAGTCTTTAAGCAGACTCTAAACGGTGCCCAGTCCTGTTTAATAAAAAGATTTATAGGGACCATTCTGTTGCTTTCCCACCACCAAGTATCTGCTAGTTCCAAGTATATTCGCTTTTCTTCCTCACCTTTCAGCAAGCCATAGTCGTAGATAGTAGTAATACTGTCGTCACAATTCTGAATTATGCCTATGTATTCATTGCCACCGTAGGTCAAAAGACTTAAAAAAGGATACTCTTCTAGTAGTTTTTGGTAGTATTCTTCCACAGTGATATTTATAGTTCAAAAATAAGTGCGAACTTACTTATGGAGAATCCGCTAAATACACTAATGCAGCAAATCTACAGTTATCTTTATGACAATACTATAGAAGTCCAGTATGACATAGACCCT